>Ga0070754_10002173_pt1 | contig 14687 bp, 20 predicted proteins | sample VirMetDEL_Sep_01_FD_75181 | JGI IMG/M metagenome (GOLD analysis project Ga0070754, IMG submission 75181) | Aqueous microbial communities from the Delaware River and Bay under freshwater to marine salinity gradient to study organic matter... | ecosystem: Environmental > Aquatic > Marine >... | reverse complement strand
AGGGGAGCTAGCAATCCGGCGGGCGCAAAAGATACTGCGCGCGGATGCGGCTAGCCTGCGGACCTGACATTAGCACAGTAATGTCTGCCCTCCGGCTGAAGGGTGGCTCGGCAATAGGAGCTTATAAGGCGCCTCTATAACCCGCCTCGGCTTATAACTGAATCACGCTGAAATCGCGCAAAGCGGCAGCGCCGCCAGCTCAGCAGATCACTTTAAAATAAGTGAAAAAGCACCGACCAGAACCGCAAACAGGACGGACAAGCCGATCAGTAACGTCCAGGGAAAGGCCGGTGGCGGCGGCTCGATACTCAACTGTTCTTCCAAGTATTTTTTCAGCAGCCGGGTATTGCGCGTGTTGGCCTTAAAAATAGCATCAAAGGCATCACCCACTACCGGCAGCAACCCACCCACAAAATCAATAGCCACATTGCGCAGCATGTGCTGCGTGATATCCGTACTGACGCCCGCCCGCCGCGCCTCCCAAAGCACGTAGCCTGCCATACCCAGCCCAACTACATCACCCAAAACGGGAACCAGACCAATAATGGCTTCAAAACCGACGCTGAAACGAGTGAAAGGAAGGCGGATACTGCTATCGGTGAAACGGCTGAATTTGTCGAGTCGTTGGATAATCGCTCGCTGATGTGTCTCGCTCGTTTGCCTCATGACATCTCCAAAAAACGCACGCAATAAGCTGAACGCTGATGTAGAGAGAGTATCAACAAAATTGAAAAGTTCAGGACTACACGGCTGCACTGGCGGCGTGGCATCGTTACTAACCAACCCGGTTTGAGCTTGATCGCGCGATCATCGACTGGATAAACTCGGTAGCGCTGCAGCAGAGGCTTTGCAAGACGGGACTGGATGACCGATGTAAACCAGCACTCGCAAACCCAGCATTAACAATGCATAGCCTTATTTTTCCGCCATCAATCAGCTATGCTGACAACCTGCGCACTTATCTGGCGGCTTGCTCCCATGGTTACAGCGGAGTTCCAGTGGAGAGCTACTGACCAATGGTTATACTCAAAAGAAACATCTGGCTGTTGTTCTTCCTCATTTTGCTGACCAGTACCGTGCTTCTCGCCAGCCTTTCGCTCTCACGCTGGAACTCTCTTACCCAATTTCACAATGTCAGTCAGCAAGGTACAGCGGCTCAATGGTTCGTTTCTTTCTCGTCTATTCTTGAGCAACAAGAAGCCATCATCACGCTAATTGGCGAAAAGCTGGTCGACGTCCAGCCCAAAGACTTCCAAGCCATTCAAGCTCAACTCGATGAGCTGATGAACCTGAATCCGGATTTTTTTTCCGGCTTTGCGCTCGTTGCCCCCGCGGGCGAGGTGCTTGTCGTGTCTTCTAATCTGGAGCAAAACAACGTAGTCAATTTACGTGACCTGCCCCAGGCTCGCGACTCGTTTATTCGCGCGCTGGAAAGCGAAAAAATGGTGCGTGGACGCACCTACCTTGCACCCCGCCTGGTTATTCCGGCCCGCAAAGCGATACGTGATAACGACGGCAAAGTGCTGGCCGTCATGACGGGGGCATTGAGCCTGCTCGGACCAAAAGGATTTTTTTCCAACAACAGGGTACTGGGTAAATTCAATCGCATTACGATCCTTCGCAACAGTGATCGTTACCTGCAGTACTCCACCGATGGAGAGCTCATTCCCCACTTCCATGAGCATCCCATGGATGAGGCCGCCTACCACAGGCTCAAACAGGCAATTATGGAACAGGCTGGTAATCAGCTGAGTGCTCCGGAAGGGAACGTCCGACAGGTCAGCTTTAGCTGGGATACCCAGTCAGAGCGCGGCATAGTCAGGGCGGTCGCCATGTACAACCCCCGCTACGAGTTCTGGCTTATATCAGAGATTGAAGAGCATTACCTGATACGGGAATTTATCAACATATTCGCCACCTACCTAGTCATCATGCTGGCCTTTCAAATAGCCATGTTTCTCCTGTTTCGCTACATCGACCGCGCCGAAAAAGAACAGCGCAAAGCACTGATGTTTCAAGCGAGCCACGATCCGCTCACTCAACTGCCCAACCGTAATTATCTGCTATCAACCTTTGCCGAATGGACCCACGAAAAAACAGGTTTCTCGCTGTTGTTTATCGACTTGGATAACTTCAAGGGGATCAATGATAACTTTGGTCATAGTATTGGCGACGGCCTACTCATAGAGCTTGCCAAGCGACTGAACGCCAGCATCGACGACAATGAATTGTTGGTCCGCCATGGAGGCGACGAGTTTGTTCTACTCACTGCCGGCTTGCCACAAGAGGCGAACGAAGAACGGGTCGCAAAATTGATTTATAAGTCCTGTGAGAACATTCAGGCTCTAGGCATGACGTTCTCGCCCAGTTGTAGTATTGGCATAGCTCGGTTTCCTGAGCATGGCACCCAGCTCGATGAGCTGCTGCGCGCCTCCGACATCGCGATGTATGAGGCCAAGAAACAACGCAATAGCGTTAATATCTTCCGGCCAAACCTGGAAGAGCAATATCTATTTCGCGTACGCATAGAACAAATGCTGCGAAGCGCCGTAGATAACGACGAAATTTTTCTAACCTATCAACCGCAAGTTGACGCATTAGGGCACTTGTGTGGCGTGGAGGCACTGGTTCGTTGGCAGCAGCCAGAGCTAGGCTTGGTCCCGCCTGACCAGTTCATCGGCGTGGCTGAGCAGTCGGGAAGAATGAACAAACTAGGCGAATACATTATCGACCAATCGCTCTCCCAGATCAGATCGCTTTATCAGCGCCATAAGCGAGCATTTCGCCTTTCTATCAATATTTCAATACGCCAGTTTGCAGAAGAAAAATTTGCAACAAATTTGCTCGAAAAAATTCAACACAGCGGTATACCCCGGCATCTGATCTGTCTGGAAATCACCGAAAATCTGCTGGTCGATGACTTGGATCATATGCGCAGTATTCTCCAGAAGCTGCATCATGCTGGAATTCGGATTGCCCTGGATGATTTCGGCACAGGCTACTCCTCGCTCGGAATTCTGCGCGATCTACCTATTGATGAACTCAAGATAGACAAGAGCTTTGTAGACAACATCCTCTGGGACCAAACATCGCTGAAAATGGTTAAAAACATTATCAGCATCGGCAAGCTCTATAACATGGACATTCTGGCTGAAGGCGTGGAAACCCAAGAGCAGATGCAAGTCCTGAAAAACTGCGGCTGCGATCTGTTTCAGGGCTACCTGTTTTCCCACCCGGTCACCATCGCAGGCCTGGAAACCTATATCCGGGGAAACAGCCCAGCGTAAACTCTCAACCTTTGCGGCAAGTACGAAAACCCGATGAGGGTTCAACCTAAGCGGCGCGCAGTGACCTTTCCCATGAATTAGTATCGTTGGTTCGATAATATTTTTCTCGTTACGCCGCCCTTCGAGTGTCTTCAACTGACGACGACTAGTTCAGTCCAATCGATATGGCTACGAACTGTCCGACCATTTCACGCAAAAGTCATCCGCCACGTTCGCACGTGGAAACGGCACAAATTCGCGAGTTGGTCGGGGACAAAATCCATAGGCCAACGATCGTTGGCGGCTCCAGAGGCTTCAAGAGGTTGCCAAGGACCTTACAGCTTCTAGCGTCGCTTGGTGCGCAACTGAAGCTCTTCTTCGGTACATATCCGACACCTGGGCTTGCGATTGATCACCAGATCCTCGGTCTTCAGCAAGCCATACAAGAATAGATAAACGCAGGCGCACTGCTGCGCAGCAAGCTCTCTGAGCCTTGTTCTCAAGGCATGGTCGTCCCCTGCCCTGGCTTGATAACGAAACGCGTTACAGGAAATACCTACAAACTGGCAGGCGCTCCGTTCACTGATTCGGTGCTGCTGGATCAAGTGCCGGGCGACTATCTTTCGACCTGCAGGCGTTACCACTTTTTGGAGAGCACGCCCTTCATCGCTGCAACTTCGAGCCGCTTGCCCGCTCAGCGCTTTTTCAGCTTATTGTTCTCAGATTTCACCTTTTGTAATCGCATGGCTTAGCTCATTTTTAAGCCGTCGGACTTGCGACGCCAGATTGAGCAACTCACAACGCCGGGTGAACCTCGATAAACCATTTAGGCTGCATAGCGGCGAAATCTTCACGAAGATTCGACGGTAGATAGCTGGCTGAATCGAGCACAAACGGCTGGCCTGCCACACGCTTGAATACCACCCAATGCCAAAAATCCTTGCCGTCTTCCTGGTGGTGCTTGATCGATAGCAGGGCTAAATCAGGCAAACCATCCCAGGATTGAAAAGGTATTTCCGCGTCAGAGCATGTGACGCCGGCGCTGGATAACAGGCGGCGCACATAGCGCGTGTCTGACCAAAGTGATCGATCCGACGCCTGAATGCCCATCGCGTTAGCAATGGCTTTCATGTCTGAGTAGGTTTTGCCCAGAATATTGGCAACCGATGCAATGCCGCACCCAGTGGCTTCTTCCTGCACGACTGGCTGGATCATCTTTACTTGCAACATGCTAACGCCCCATATACTGCTAAAAAGCCAGCCCGCCAAAGAAAGACAATCATTCGATCGTGGCTTTAAAGGTGTTGATTTCAATCTCCTTATCGCCCCCTCTCAAAGCAAGCGATATGGTTGGCGAGCCCACTCCCATTACGATCAAGTCTACCTTGTCTGCAGAGCTGAAGTTTGCGTATGCCCTCATCACTTCAGCTTGATCAAAATCTTCCAGCCAACAAGTCGCCACGTTCACGTTATCGGCATTACGCCAACTAAAGAAAAACCCTTTCAGCAGGCCTCTGTGTTGATAATCGAACAGCCTGTCTTGATTATCGCTTGAGGTTATTTCAACTTCGCCATTATAGGTATGCAGCACAAAGCTATCGAGCTGGTACTCTTCGGGCAGCGCAACCACAGGCCGCCATAAGTAACGCTGCCTGAATTGCTCGTACAGATCGGGGCTCGGGTATTCACCCAGCCTGATGCGTTCGAATGTATTGAATTCGTCGTTTAACTGGGACAAGACCACATCGTTATATTTTTTTGAGAAAACAGGTCTGCTGTCATCCGAAATGTAATCGATGTCGACTAACGTCTCTTGTGCTTTAAAATGCGCCACCTCAACCTGGTTGCCATCACCAGACAGCCATACCACCACCAGCCCATTGGGGGCCAAGCCTATAACGAAGGTGGTGTAGGTACGTTTCTTCTTCGTGGTGTGATCAATAAAGCCCTCAGCAAATAGCTGCGCGATAGCATCCTTGGGCAATTCCCATGCGCCTTCGTAGTTCTTTTGATCCACGAATGAATGCCACGAGACTTGCAGACGATCAGGCAGATTTTTTGTATCCGGCCCCATAACGACGTAGCCTGACGCATTGCCCCAGCCGTCGTCCGCATCACCAAAACCCGCCAACGACTGCTGATAACCTTCAGCAATGATCGCTCCAGCGTAAGCCTGTACTGGATATTCCTCAGGCGCAGACAGCGTGGCTGACCAATCATACTTTTGCTCTGCGCTGAAATTCTGACAGGCCATGATTGCCATGCTCATCGCTAGGATACTCAGCATTTTCAGCCGACGAAAAATCGAACCTGTTGTCTCGCTGCCCATATACCCTCCATGTAAGGCTATCAATTAAGCCAAATAAAACCGAAGCCGTATTTCACCAGTTAGGTGACAGCTCAGACTCTGCTTTTTCGTCAGGGGTAAAACGATAGACCAGAGTAGACTTGCCGGAAAAATAGTCGGCCCTGAACGCTCCGCCACCCTCGATAGTCTTTTTAACGACCGTCAGCGTGTCATGATCTACCAACGCATATGAATAGATAAAATTCGTCGTCACAGTATTGACCTGCTCGATAACGATTTTATCGCCGTATATCTTGTAGTACCCCTGAAATAACGTCCGCACCACGTCGCCCGCCTCAATCTGATCTTTCATGGCGTTCAAATAACCGCCATTTCCCTGCAGCGTATCCGTCAATAAAAAATTGACCTGACCGGATTTAAAGAACTTATACACCTCATACACTTCCGGCGTATCAACGATATTACCTTGCTGGCCAGCCATCCCTTCAAACACATAAAAACCATCAGTGCGCAACACGGAATTTGCGCTCAATGCGAAATCCGCATCATAAAACGAATAGTCTTTTTGATAGAGGAATACGGGCATACATGCAGATACTAATAAAATCAGCCCAAGGCCAAGACCGGCGAAACATGACTTTTTTATAAAACTCACACTGCAGACGCCATTCGAGTTAAAAACAACGCCATTTATCCAGCCCTCCCAAGGACCAAAAACGTCTATGAGCTTTTCAGCCTAGTTCACTCTTTCAAAAAATCTACAGCAAAAGTCCGCTCTAGTAGAAATCCTGAATAAGCCTACCGAGCTGAATAAACCCCAGAAGCACGCCGATTTCCTTGCACCAAACAAATCGCTTTGCTAGTAAACTCAGTGCCGTCATCCCAGACGATATTACGCATACTCGCTCTGTGTTCGCAGAGCAGCGAACGGGAATACTAGTTATACGCCACTATTACTGATCCGTTTTTTTGTCATCGCGATCACTCAGTGCATCAACAGGCAAAAGAAGCGTATCAATTGCAACATCCAACGGCAATGAGACTACAGTTATAAGTGGGCAGACAACCATCATCCAACACATGACTGTTGCACCGTGGGCTTCGCTGTTTGAATTATTTAGGCCAAGTAAAAGCAGGTCGCCCTTGGTGCTATTGTAATATTCACCTTCCACCGGCCTTGGTTCAGATCGTCCAATAAATGTTCCACACGCAGTAAGCGAACTGAAAATGGATAATAAAATTCCAATTTGTAAGGCGTTTTTCATCTAATTCCCTTTTAAATACAGCCACGGTGATGATGGCAAATGGTGTGTAACATTAGACCCACGAGCAATGATGCGCCTTGTTATGTGTTTTTAATCAAGCCATCAACCACCTCGGATGCCTCCTTTAAGCCTGCGCCCGTGATTTTTCGATAAACCCTGATCGCTTTTAGCCTATTCCCTGCTTTAACAGCTTGATGAACCTCAACCGGAACTAGCGTGCTATCGTCAAATTCAATACCCGTATGTTCTATAAGAGCGTTCACCTTAATTTCCAGAAAACGAATTCTTTTCCTGTAAGCGTCCATCTGCATATTAACAACCAGGTACAGTACAACCAACGACGAAAACAACAATCCAAGTAGTTCAACCACAATATTTCTTCCTTAAAACAGGGAGCAGCAGCTCACACTAAACATTCTTACCTCTATAACTCAGCTTGATCAGAAAATAGCATCCACCTAAAGCAAGAATAATGAAACCCAAACCTATTATTGCCAAGGGATCATACTTTTCCAAATCCAGCAAAATCACCTTCCGAGAAACCGCTATAACTGCTACCAACAAGACAACCTCTGCATGTATGACATTGTCTTTGAAATACATCTCCACTGTCTCTATAAGCTCGAACCCGATAAGAATAATGAAAAAGAACCCGAAAATCCTGAACAGCTCATCTATCTCAAGAAAAAGCACGTCGTCTGTTGAATCAAATATATCCAAATAGAGCAGCATACCTAGCTCTACAATCGCGATAGCAACAACCACCGTCATCAAAATAAGAACGACGAATGACATCCATTTTTTTGCTCTATGAATTAGCGAGACTGATTTATCGATACTTTTGTTCACCGGTTAGATCCTCCATTACATACCGCATAGTACACGGGCGACGAACCGCGCAACGGATTGGCGTCCCAGCGAACAAAGGGAGCGAATGATGCGCCTTGTTGTACATTTTCAACCAAAGCATCTGCTACCTCGAATGCATCTCACCCTTAAAACACTTAACGTTTTTGTAACGGGCCGCGTTGCTGCGCAACCGCGCTTTAGCGGCCCGACCCGAAGAGCGATCGTCTACAAGCATGTTAGCAGGCAGCAGAAAAATACCATTTTTATGTGCGTGTAGATCCTCGCCGAAACCTGCTGACATGAGGAGGTTTCTCTAGACTAGATTTGCCCGCGTTTTAGCTGCGCTGCAAATCCAATGCTCCCCATCTGTACTAGCGACCAGCTTTAGCCGCCAAGAGACTCTGTTCCATACTCGATTTCCAGAGGTTTTTTAGCCTCAACAGACCAAAAAAATACGCTCACTACGCTTAGGCATTCCGGTGGCGGCCACGTCCGTTGAGGCCGAAACACATTTAATGGCCTCGTTCAGTTTTTGCTGCATGACCTTGCCCTGGCCAGACGCGAATAGCCAAACAGGCAGCAGCTAAAACAATCCCCTGAACACCACTGACTGCTACAAGCATCGTCAAAGGATAGAAACCCCAGGGACTGAGGCACCTATTACGAAAATTAAGGTAACCCAAGTAAAATTGAGCCGCTATAAGCAATAGCTCAGCGGCAAATGCACCTGCAAATAATGCAGTACCACTACCTGGAGATGCCCAGGCATCCCAACCAGCTTTAGCTTCGGGAAGGCTTATAGATTTGAGTATAAGGAGGAGCACCCCGCTAATAATAAGAGCTAGACCGATTCCTTTTTGTATACATGCTCGACTCATGATTTATTAACTTAACGCCCGGCTCATCGGCGAGCGAAGCGAGTCCGGTGGAGGCCGAAGGCCGGAACGAAATGCAGCCGCTTGTTAAGTGTTGTCTTTTTCAGCATCACGCTTTTCAACGGCCTTTAAAGCGCCTTGAGGCAATATGTTATATAGGTTGGCTACTTTCTTAGGCTGAGAAATTCGAACCTCGACAATAAAGTTAATCATTTCAAAGAGGCTATTAGCAATATTCGGGTCATCATTCAAATCAATTTCACCTGGATGAACTGCATTGTTACCAACGACACGACAATAATCTAAGGCTTGCTGTACCTCTACAGGTAAGCCTTTAGCGACAAGAGCGCCGATATCATCATTAATGTTTTTCCCTTTTTCACCTAACTCACCTAATAATTTTTGGATTGTTAATCTTAGTAATGCAGCAGCTGCACGTGGAGACCGAGCAACAATATCCCTTGCTTCATCGTAATCATCAATACATGACTCAGGAAGGTCTACATGTGGAGGAGGCACTAGTGCTTCAGAGGGGACAATCATTCGACCTTGAAACCAATAGCAAAACTCATGGCAATGGTGGCACAAGGAATATGTAAATCCGGTATGCCCGCCGTAATTACTCCTGAACATACCCCCAAAAGTTTGCTTGGCATATACACCACATTTAATGCAGTGAAATTGTTCTTCTTCATGTACCGGCGGATAATATTTACTCATAACCTCTCCATATGCACAAAACACTTAACAGTGATTAGATCGCACGCTGCGTTATTACGCGGTATAACATGCGCGACGAATGACTCGATTCTTGTTTTTTATCAATCACTTGTGTGTGCTCATGCTGTTATCCCTCACGTTATACTGCGTGCGAGATAACTCCATTATGGCTGCGTGCAGGCACGACGGTATTGCTCTGGCCAGCAAGTGGCAGGGCGCTTGGTTTTGTGTGTTGGGGTAGTTAGGCATCCGTGCCTCCAGAAAGGGATCTGTGAAAAAGCGCTTACTGGCATAGTGCTACGCTTTGGCTGGCTTGCCAACCCTGTTTTCACTCGTCGCTTCTGCGGTTGTTGAATCTGCTCTTGCGCGGTAGAGCGGTTTTGTTCTGAGCTCGGAATGTTCTTGATGTCACCAACTATCGGTGCCGCTAGCGCGGCAAGTCGCAGTTGGCGTGCGACCCAGCGAAACAATTACACACGAATTGCTCATTTAATTTCGCTTTGCGACATCCATAAGTGCTGTAATCGGGGTCAGATGAAAATTAATGGAAAACCTTCATCTGACCCCAATTATATTCTTGTTGTGCGATTTCACAGGTTATAAATATTCACCTGCCCTCGTTTCTTGAACTCACCGAACCGGCGGACCACCGCGTGGGCAGCCGCCCCAGCCGATCCCGCAGGTATCGGTAGTGGAGGTCGCCGGGCCACTGACCCTCACAAATTCAAAGTAACCGCAATTGCTAGCGCTACAGGACCCCGGAATATAATCGTGGAGCCTGCGAACTCTTCTCTCGTCGGGCTGCCGTTTAAAGATATGCAGGGCAATACGCTCAATCTTTGGAACCGGGAAGGTGCCAAAATTATAGATGTAGGCACCATTGAACTCCTTATGCTCAAACGACTCCTGACACTGGTCGTCTATGCAAGCAAGTAACTGCATATCACTTTGATGCGCCGTTAGGGTCAATTGATACACGTTAACCGTTTCTTCTGAACCGAATACCGCTGAAGCCAGCAAGAGCGAGGAGAACACAATGGATAGCTTCAAATTACGGTCCTATACTCAAACGTCGGGAAGCGCAGGGAGCTGGCGCAAGATTCAATACCCATAATAAAACCCATGGGGCGGACTCGTTGGTTTTCGACCTGAAATAAGTTTTCATCTGCCCCCAATGGTCTTCCCTAACGCTTGGTTGAAGGGCGGGCTTAGCCCGTCCCAGAGAGCGCAGCGAACGATTCAAACCACTTGTTAGGTGTGGGTTATGGAGTGGTAGCAAGCGTGGTGACTATATTTTCAATCTCCCAGTCTGCTATGTCATCTAATCCTTTAGCTAAATAATCTGAAGGCACCGGAGCCTCTGGATCTACCATTAAGGCTACTCGTCCCAAAATAGCTTCTTTAGCCGATGCAGGCAAACTATCCCACCACGTAATACGAAAAGCGTGGTTTTCACAACAAGAGAATGAAAATCTGAGCAACGCATCTTGTAGGCTTGTTCCACGATTTACTGCACTCGCCAAAGACCTTGCGAGTGCTACAGATGAACTATTGCTGCTGGCGTGCCAGCAAAAAGTGAATGACCACCCTTGAGCTAAAGGAGCAGTAAAAAATGTAATGAAATCTAATGGCAATGTAAAGTCAGCCAGGTCTTGCAGGCTTCCTCCGAGGAAATCAAAGTCAGGATATAGCACTCCTGACAGTTGCAAATGCCAAGGTGAATTTGACGTCAGTGTTAGAAACTCAAATTCACCATACCTTTTGGAAAGCAGCGCCGCATCGAAATATTTTTTGTGATGCTGCAGGCGCTGGAAACCGAGTGAGTGCCCTATAAAAGAGGATTCAAGAAATATCTTCTGCTCCGGAAGCAGAGCTGAATTATTTATAAAATTCTTTAGCGTGGTCGCGGCATTTTCTTTTGCAAAGTACTCTCGGCACATACAGCGGTAAGCATAAAGTGCTACTTGTTCTAAATTCGGCTCCAAAGGGTAGCTATCAATTGGTTTGAAAACTTCATTGTCATGATACTTACAGAACCCCGAAAATGTAGATGCTTTTTTCCATCCAATTTTTTTGGGCGCAGGCCTCCAGTTTTCATCTAGTGAGTTTGTTATCGCAGCAGTTATGCGATATACATGACCTGCTTCTACTATCTCGCCCAATTGATTGCTTTTTTGAATTGAGTGGGCACTGATTATTTCGTTACAGCGCTTGCCGCGTTCAAAATGAAGACATCGTCCGCGTGACTCATTCCGCTTCATTTCATCAAGGAAATCTGCCGCTAACTTCATTTAGCACCTAACGTTTGATTAAGGGGCGGGCTTCAGCCCATCCCAGTGAGCGAAGCGAACGGTTTAGACCAGTTGTTAGAGGTCTATAAGACATATTGCTGCAGTACGTTATTTACCCTCGCCGCGTAGGCTGGATTTTTACTGCAATTCTGAAGCAGGTCGTTAGGGAAGACCTTTAGTGCTTCGAGAAAGGCAAGGTAGGTATCTTCGATATGGGCGGGTATATGCTTGCCATTGTCAATGGCCTTGGTTGCAGCGACGAAGGCTTTAGCCATGGTGGAGTCTTTTGGGCCAGAGTAGTATTGAAGTTGCCTTGCCTTACCTTTTTGAGACAGGTCAGATTCTGAGGTGAATGTATGCAGTACAGCACAACGGGCTGCCCAAAAATCGATTTCATTGAATTCTAGACCTGGGTAAACGAGCAGATATTTTTTAACCCAGTTTTTAAATGACTCTCCAGTAGCGCTTGTTTGTGTTCCGGGTGCATCAAGCAGCCCCATTGAGTCTATTGAGGAATATAGCAACACCATCATATGACCGTATAAATTTTTCTGGTAAAGCGCTCCGGTGGCTTCAAGTGTGGTTAAGCAGAATTTTTGAATTAAATCTTCCGTGTTGGAATGCATATTTTCCTAGTCCTTTAACGCCCGCAGCACGGGCAAAATTGTAGCGCAGCGGAAATTTTGTCCCAGTGCCTGCGATTGTTAGGCATTTTCACGCTCCGCGCACCAGTCAGCATATTTTTCATTCGAACCACTGCGGCGATGCTCAGCTTGCAGATCGAACTGACGCTGAAATCCAATCCGACGCTGCTGCTCGCTCAAGAATAGCTGCTCTTTCTGCGCATCAGATTGCACATACTGAACACTTCTAAACGCATCCAGCTTCCATGCTCCTTTGCGTAGAGATACTTTTGAACCACTACCCTTACGCCTAGGCATGAGGCCAATCTGGAGAAAAGAAACCTCAAGGACGCTTGCTGCCACGATGCCTATCATTTCATCGATTTCCTTGGCCTTGCCAAGGCTATCTATTCCGTGTCCTAAGATGCTTTTCACCTGAGCCTTCCAGCTTTCATCACAAACGCTGACCGTATCCTCGATCGCCAAACCCAGCAATTTAAGCGCTTTTGAACAATAACTCCGCCAGGTAGGGATATGATTTGATTCTTTCAACGCGTACCAAGCATCTGAGCCAAAGAGATCTTCAATCACCCCTTTAAATGCTAGAAATTTTGTGTACTGGTTATCAGCCATCTTTATGCCTAACGTCCGCATTTGCGGCTGGTTTGGAGCGCAGTGGAAAACCAGTCCGATAACATGCCCTTGTTAAATTTAATGTGACTTCGATCCGACAGGTAAGTGAGGACCGCAATAACCTATGACAATAGTGGGTTTATTACTATCCCAATAAAAGTGCACTCGGATAGTCTCTGCTATATTATCAGCCACGCCTATTCTTAAATGTTTAAACATATAAATACCTTCGCCATTGTAAGTGAACTGTCTTAACTTACGTAGTTCAGGATTTCTTTCTACTGTTTCTGACTCATTGGCTGAATACGATTTCCCAAAGATATCTTTTGCCTTCGAGTCACCACCTTGCGACAAAGCATCAATATATTCTGTTGCTAGCTTAAACATAAGGCCAATCAGCTTGCGGCCTTGCCTGAACGAAATTGAATCCCTTGCTGATATTAAAGCACTATCAAGCACTACAATCCTAGTTGGATATATGGCTTCAACTAACTTCAAGCACTGTTCTGGACTGGGATCATGCGATAATGCTTCAGATAGAATTTGAATCAACTCGGCATCTAATAGTTTCTCTCCTGAATTAGCGCTTCCTAGCTGTCTTTTTAATTCTGAAATAGTGTAGCCATTAGATCTGCTTTCTTCGGTTAATGTTTCATTTAACTCTTCGAGCTCCAACTTTTGCATTTCAAAAGAATCAACTATCTGTTGATGCTCATCTTTAAGAGCTTCAATCGTACTGTCATAAGAATCTATCTGTTCAAATGCCTCATTCAAAAGCTCCTCATAATCACCGGATTGCTGAAGCTCACTATACTTTTGTTTGAGGAATTCTCTTTGGTCTTTTTGTCGTTTTGCTCGGACATCTGCTGGACTAAAGTGGAGTCTTTTCCTATACCCATTCGTTGTATGAGTAATAACAGATAAGAGCTCGCCAATGAGATATTTATTCTTACTTTTCAGCTCTCCCAAGTATTCTGCTAACAGTAGTCTTCTCGGGCAAACGGACCTATTTCTAATTGGAAAAATTACGTTAATAGCACCACTCCAAGCAGAATAGCGTCTACCCAACGCTCTTTCCATTTCCCAACTATCAACAGACTGATCACATACAACGACCTGCGCTAACCCAATAAGCTGCTCTTGTAAATTTCGTGGATTTAGCAATGCTTTTCCACTTGAATCACAACTAACAAGCACGACTGGGTAATTTCGCTCAGGCCTTTCTATTTCAGCAAGAAGGGCTCTATATACCTCTTCATCATTACTAATACTTTTTAGACTAAGACCGATAGTGTCTTTTGATATATTGCAGTTATTCTGGAGATACTTTATGACTTTGGGTCTTGATGACTGAGGGATATCAGTAACCTGCGTACTAATATCGCTAGTCTCTAGAAGAGTTGTAAATAGCACCCCGTCGAATTCCACCCTGATACCAATTTCTGTAATCCATTGGCGACCATGAACCTCGGAGTCAGGGTTAGAAAATAATATGGAATAAAGAAAGGGCTCCGATTGAGAGGCGTTGTAGGTTCTAACTTTTTGCCGACCAATAACATAATCTTCTGACACCTTTAGATCTTCGAGCGTAAAGTGTCTTTTCGTTAGTTCCTTTAACCACCCTGCAATAGTTTTTAACGTACCATCAAGGGCATTAGGCCCATTAACTTTAATTTGATTTACATATATTAACATCTTACATCCTTAGATTTGTCTCGATGACAGGGCAGAAATTTAACGCCGCCATAACCGGCAGCCGAGCGCGAAGCGCGCTTTAGGCTGTCCAGCCACGAAGTGGCGATGGTTGATGGCCTTGTTAGGCTTTGATTGGCACACGTTATAGTACCTGCTGATTTT
>Ga0070754_10002169_pt1 | contig 14707 bp, 14 predicted proteins | sample VirMetDEL_Sep_01_FD_75181 | JGI IMG/M metagenome (GOLD analysis project Ga0070754, IMG submission 75181) | Aqueous microbial communities from the Delaware River and Bay under freshwater to marine salinity gradient to study organic matter... | ecosystem: Environmental > Aquatic > Marine >... | reverse complement strand
TGTTAGCGCGCAAATTGCTGAAGCAACTGCGCAGCATGAAAAGGATTTGGCAGAGCGCAACGCTGCGCACAGGCAGGAGCTTGAGGCGTATCGATTGGAAACAGATCGCCTCGTTGCAGAGCTAAAAGCTGAAAACGAGATGCAATTGGCTGTCGATCGGATGCAGATCGAAGAACGTATAGCTGTTTTCAAGGCGGAAAAAGAATTTGAATTGGCGAAATACAAGGCAGAGATGACGGGCTTCGCGCAGGCCGAAACTGAGGCCAGCATGACAGCCGGTTATAGGCCAGGTGGAGATCTAGATAAATGACAACTGACAGCGAGGCTGTAATCGCAAAGGCCAACGCCATGAGGCAGTGGGCAGAGGGCGATGGCGGTCTGTTTGAGGCGTTTGACGCGGTTGAAGCGGACTATTTCGACTTGTGGAGTAATTCAACAGTCGAAGATCATGACGAGCGGGAGGCATTGTGGCACCGATTGCATGCCTTGCGGGATTTGCGGCGACGGTGCCAGATAACAATCAATGAGGGCCGTGCCGAAATTATAAAGCAATCGAAACGCAATGAAGAAAAGGTGAGCCGCCATGTCTGATGTTACCGCAGCCGCGCCAGCGCACCAGCCGCCACCTACGCTTGATGACATTGCCGCAGGATTCGAAGCCGAACTGAATGCAGAGCAAGGCATTGAGCCAGAGGCAAAGCCTGAACAGGCAGAGCCGACACCTCATCCCGAACAAGAGCCCGATCATGATGGCGGCGAGTTCGAGGACGAAGAAACCGAAGAATTAAGCGCCTCAGAAGATGAAGAGGCGTCACAAGATTCCGAGGCAGACCAGGACGAACCGTCTAGCGACCCTGAAGAGGATAACGCGACAGACGATAATTCGTTCCTGCCCGGAATGTCCGAGGATGAACGCGCGCAGTTTGCAAAGCTGCCTGCCGAGCTGAAAAGCTGGGTAGGTACGCGAGAGGCAAGCCGGCAAGCTGATTACACTCGGAAAACGCAGGCCATTGCTGAGCAAAGCAGAGAGCTTAATCAGTCAGTGCAGCAGACACTAGAGCGGATGCATCGATATGATGCGGTCTTAGCTACGTTTGCTGAAAAGGAGCTAAAGCCGCCGCCAAAAAGCTTGGAATTCGAAGACCCTCTTAGATACGACGAGCTGAGCCGTGAGTATGTCGAGGGAGTCGAAGCGAGAGAGGCGGCAACAAAGGAACGTGAGCAACTAAACCGCGAACGCGAGCAGTATCAAGCGTTTGCGCATCAACAGTGGATCGCCGAGCAGGAAAGCCTTTTGGTTCAAGCCGAGCCAATGTTTGCTGATCCAGAGCGTGGTCCTAAACTTCGCGATGAACTGTTTGATTATGCAGAGCAGCAGGGGTTCGATTCGCACGCAATCAAAGGCATGTCCGCGAAAGAAGCTCAAATTCTTCTAAAGGCGAAGCGCTACGACGATGCAATTGCACGTCGTAAATCTGCGCCAGCTCCAAAGGCCAAGCCGCCGAAAACGGCAACTCCTGGTGTATCGCGCGTCGGTCGGCCGACAAAAGCCGCCGCTGCAATTCGCAATCTTAGAGAAAACCCAAATCCTTCGCGTGACGATCTCGCTCGCGCATATGAGGCCGAACTGGAGGCCGAAAGGTAAGAAATCATGGCTACCGTAACTAACTCACAAACTACTGCGAATGCGATCGGCATTCGCGAGGATCTGACCAACAACATCCATCGCGTTGATGTTGAGGACACGCCATTTACTTCTCGCGTCGGCACGGCTAAAGCCAAGCAGCCGTTGCACGAATGGCAGACTCGCTCACTGTCGGCGGTTGATACCGCCAATGCGGTGCCGGAGGGTGACGAGGTTGCCAGGTCCGCAGGCACCCAGAATGTGCGCGTATCAAATGTCTGTCAGATCAGCCGTAAAGACGCCACCACATCGGGCACCCTGGAGGCGTCCGATCTTGCCGGACGCAATCGCGAGATGGCGCTGCAAATGGCAGACCGTACCATCGAGCTGCGTAAGGACTGCGAGGCAATCTGTCTTTCAAACAACGCTTTCGACAACACTGGTACGCGGGGGCTGCGCGGATTCGAGGCATGGATTCGCACGAATGCGTCGCGCGCCGGGGACGGCGCAGACCCGGCCGATCCTAACGTTACCCCGGCGACAACCGCGACCGATGGCACGCAGCGTGCTTTCACTGAGACGCTTTGGCTGGACAACCTGCAGGAAATCTACTCGGCAGGGGGAAACGTCAAGTTTGCGCTGATGGGCCCATTCGCGAAACGCACGGCATCGGGATTCACGGGACGATCTCAGGCACGCGAAAACATCGCCCGCGATCGCATCCAGCAGGCTACTAACCTGTTCGCAACCGACTTTGGCGACGTCGAAATGGTGCCTCATCGCTATCTCCGGTCGGCCGGCAGGACGGTCTACAACATTGATCCGAGCAACGTCAAAGTGGCATATCTTCGGAAGATGGTCCGGTTTCCGTTGGCCAAAATCGGCGACGCTGAAACCCGCGTGATCCTCAACGAGTACACGCTGGAAATGTGCAACGAAAAAGCACATGGCGTCGTTGCCGATCTGTCAACCAGCTAATGAGGGAGGGGCCGGAGAGATCCGGCCCTATCTGCCATGACTGAAGAAGAAATCAAAGTTGACGAGGACGACGCTCCGAAGCGGGGGCGGCCATCTTATGCGGATGTCAAGGCGCAGCTCGACAAGGCTAATCAGGTTATCGAGCGAATGGGGCAGAAGATCTCCGAACTTGAGGCGAATGCGTCAAAACCATCAGAAGGTTTTCAGGAACCTGCGTCAGAGCCGCCGCCCGCTGGTCCGCGAAAGCGCATCAAGGTGCTGATCCACAAGAAGATGACCAGCATGGGCCGGGTGCTAGGCGGTGATTTCGAGGAGCTTCCGGTTGAGGAAGCCGACGCGATGATTGCGGCTGGAGAGGCAGAGGAAGCATGACCAACCGCGATGCTAACGGCAATCTGATCATCAAAAACCCATACGAGTGGACCGAGATCGCGCGCCGGTTCCATCCTGACGGATCGCTTGCAAAGATCATCAAGCAGCGCATCGTCAGTGGCGTGACAGAGGACCAGGACGAACTGGAAATCTGCGAAGAATGGTATGAGGCACCACTCGTCGATGAGGCAGCGCGTCTTGCAGACGGCTACAGCCGGAAGCTAAACGAGGCTGTAAAACCGTTGGCCGTCATTCCGCAGGCTGTGCAGTCCAAGGCGATCAACGAGGGCTGGGTGAACGATTCAAAACAATGGAAAAAATGGATTAACGACAGCGACAACAGCCGCCTACGCATTACGGGAGGCCGGGCATAGTGGATAGCTATTCCGCGCTTTTGGAGGCAGTTCAATCCTTTGCGGTTCGCCCGGACACGAAGTTTTCAAACCAGTTTCCAAACTTTATGACGCTGGCAGAAGCGCGCATTTACAACGGCGGAAGCTCTTTTGAGCCATCTAGCGCGCTGCGGGCGACTGCAATGGATGTCACGACGACTATTGCAATGGTGTCGGGAAGCGGGACAATAGCTAACGTCAATGACGTGTTGGACATCCAGAAGATTTATCGAGCAACAGACACGATGCGCGCTGGCATGGAATATATGAAGCCGCAAGCGTTTGAGGGATTTGCCGCGCGCTATACGTCGGGCAATCCCAAAGCCTACACGATTGAGGGCTCAACGCTGAGGGTGGCGCCGGCATATACAGGTGACTTGTCGCTAGGTTATTGGAAGCGGTTCCCGGCCGTTACAGTGGGGGCGCCAACTAACGACGTTCTGAGCGCTCATCCAGAGGTGTGGTTCCATGCCTTGATGTTCGAGGCTTACAAGTGGATGCAGGACGCTCAAAAAGCAGCCGGATATTTATCACAGCTACAAGCCAGCATCGACGGAGCGAACCGTAAAGCGCAAGCCATGCGCATGCCTGGCAATCTTCGGATGCGACCAGGGAGGGCAGTTATTTGATTCCGTTCGGCCCATTCCATCCTGACAGAGCCGGCATTAACACACCAGTTGCACGCCGCGCGGAGAATTGCATACCGCTTGTTGGCGGTGCTTATGGCCCGCTGAGAGGGCCGGCGGCATTGTCGGACGCTTTGGCCGGACAATGCGAGGGCGCGGCTACCGTGTTCGATAATGACGGCGATGTGCATGTCTTTGCAGGCGACGGCACTGCGCTCTATAAGCTCGGAGCTGATCAGCTTTGGGATGATGTTACGCGAGTTTCCGGGGGGGCATACTCTGCCGGGAGCGGTGAGCCGTGGCGGTTTGCGGCTTCCGGCAGTTTGGTGGTTGCTTGCACTATTGGCGACGTGCCGCAGAAATATCAGCTTGGCGTAAGCAGCAATTTCGAGGCGCTAGGAGGATCGCCGCCGCAGTGCCGTTTTATCACGACTGTGCGTGATTTCGTGCTGATCGGCGGTATCCTCAATAACGAGCGCAGAATCCAGTGGTCTGGGCTGGCCTTGCCTGAGATGTGGACGCCTGGCACCAGCAGCAGCGACTATCAAGACTTCCAGGACGGCGGGCCTATCCGGGGTCTGATCGGCGGCGAGGTTGGCTATGTGATGCAGGCTGAGCGCGTCACGCGAATGACGTTCATCCCTGACAGCGATGCTATATTCCAGTTTGACCAGATCGAAGGCGGGCGCGGTCTAGCTGTGCCGGGCTCTCTGGTGCGTTTCGGGGCTCTCGCCTTCTACTATGGGGACGACGGTTTTTATCGGATGGATCTGGGCTCTGGCGCAGCACAGCCTATCGGCGTGGGCAAGTGGGCGCGGTGGTTCAAGGATGAGCTAAAATCCATCAACCAGCCCATGATTGCGGGCGTTGATCCGCGCAATCGACTGATTGTCTGGGGCTTTGTCTCAAAGGAGGCGACAGGATCAACGCCAGATAAGCTGCTGCTTTATGATTGGGCGCTAGACGAGGCCACAATCGCCAGCGTATCGACCACAGCGATCGCACGGCTGCTGACCACGGGCGTCACGCTCGACACTATGAACGCATTCGGCAACATGGAAACGTTGCTATTCTCGCTCGATAGCCCGGTTTGGCAAGGCGGCGAGGCGCTGCTTGGAGTGTTCGGGGCTGACAAAAAGTTGGCTTACATGACCGGCGAAACGCTGGGGGCAGTGTTTGAAAGTTCGGACAAGCAAGCCGGGGCCAGGCAGTATATCAATGGCATTCGGCCTTTGATCGATACGACGGCGGCTACAGTGGCGGTATCGTCTCGAGAAGCGCAGGGCGAATCCGTTGTTTACGATACGGCAGAAGCGCTAGCTGATACCGGCGTATCTCCACAACATACGTCAGGCCATCTTATCAGGGCGAGATGTTCCGCGCCGGCCGGCCAAACATGGTCTCGGATGGAAGGCATGGTTGATGACCAAATCGGCCAGGGCATGCGTTAATGCTGGTCATATCGCCGACAGAGGACCGCATTCGCGTCGTGGCACAGGCGGTCAAGCAACTCATCGAAGGTCGGAGCAACGCCAGCGGCCAAATCACGCTAACAGCCAATGCAGCTAGCACGACGATCACGAAGACAACAATCAACGGTCAAGCCGGGTTTTTCATGTTTCCGAAGACTGCAAATGCAGCGGTGGAAATGGCGGCTGGCGGATGTTATGCCGTAGTGACGGCTGGTTCAGTAGTGATCACTCACGCGAACAACGCGCAGACGGATCGGACATTTTACTACGTGGTGATAGGCGGATAATGGACGGATTGCAGACTGAGACGCAGCCAGAATGGCAGATCACTATGGTCCGGGCTGACATGCTGGAAAAGGTGTGGCCATACGTGGTCGGTTTGGTCGAAGGTCTGCCGGAAGATAGTGGAGGATCATTCACGGTTGACGGAATCGTTGACCGCCTATTGGACGGGACTTGGCAGCTCTGGGTGGTGACTCAAGGATCGCTCGAAAGCACAGCAGCGATCGTCGGAACCGAGGTTTTCACGTCGATGGCCGGGAACAAGGTTTGCACTCTGCACTTCTGCAAGGGGTCTCATGCAAAGCAGTGGACGCCATTGCTCAAGGTCATTGAAGACGCGGCGCGAGCCATTGGGTGCGATAAGATCGAAATGACCGCCCGAAAGGGATGGGCAAGGCGCTTGCCGGAATACCGAATGACGCACGTTATACTGGAAAGGCCACTTTGATGGGTCAGGAAAAAAGCACGACCAAGCGCGAAAGCACGGAGCGCAACCCGTTTGCGCCTGCAATGCCTCTCATCGAAGGGGCGGCTAGCCAGGCGATGCGATACGGCACGCCAGAGACGTTTTCACCGTCGTTTTCTAACGACACGATGGCTGGCCTTGATCGGATGTCGCAGCTATCGCGCCAGCGCAACAATGTGCAGCAGGTGTTGCCGGGTCAGATCCAGGGGGCTCAGGGCGCTTTTGGGCGTGGTTTGGATCAATTGCAATCGACGGTCGGCGGCGATTACCTGAATGGCAATCCCTACATGATGGCGGCGCTTGAAACCGGCGCTAATCGCATCGAGGACCGGGTAAATCGGTCAATGTCAGGCCTCGGGCGCTATGGTTCCGGGGCTCACACAGACATCCTGAGCCGCAACCTGGGCGACTACTACAACACGGGCCTGATGAACAACTACAACACAGAGCGCGGCTATCAGGTGAACGCGGGCAACAATCTGCTGAGCTACGGAAGCCAAGCGCCGCAGCTTGCCGGAATGCTTGACCAAGCCAACCAGGGCCAAGCCAATTTGCAGCTCACGACCGGCCAAATGCGTGACGAGATGGACAAGGCAGAACGAATGGCCGGTATCAATTCTGCAAACTATCTGGCCGGCCTAGGCGGTCAAATCGGTGCCATGGGCGGGACTTCGGAAGGCAGCGGAACGACGACGCAAAGCACGCCGATGAACATTCCGGGCATGGTTGCAAGCGGCGTCGGCATGATGACAAACCCGATGATGGGTTTTTCCGGCATGTTCGGCCAATCAGCGCCGATGATGGGCAACACTGGCTGGTGATTAGAGGTTGATCATGGATCGCAAGCGCCGAACAGGCATTCTTAGCAATGTGCCAGGGTTCAACCCGGTGCCTGGCTATCTCGGGGCATTTGCGGACGCAATGCAGGGCGCCAATGTGGGGCCACAGCTAAACGCCCTAGGCGCGCAACAGAGTCAGGACAATTATCGCCGGTTTGAGCTTGAGCAACAGCACGCGCAACAGCAGGCGGCAATGCAACAAAGGCAGGCCGCTGCAGCTCGAGCAAAGCAGATGCAGGAGGCGCAAGCCGCAGAGTCGAAGCGCCGGTTTGATCTGACTCACGGGTTAGCTAAGCGGCGCCTCGATATGGCCAGCAATCAAGGGCCTAAGCCAACGGAAATGATGCGGAATTACGAGTTTGCAAGAGCAGGCGGATTCAAGGGCTCTCCGATGGAGTTTATGCAATCCCGGCGCCCGCAAACTAACATAAACATGGCCGGCGAAACCTCCTACGATAAGGAGATGGGCAAGCAATTGGCCACAGAATACAGGGATTTGCAAGCAGGAGCAGCCAAGGCCAGAAGGTCAATCAATGGTCTAAAGCTCATGAGTCGAGCGCTGGATAATCCGAACGTTTACACGGGATTCGGCGGTGAGTTCGTGACCAACATCAAGAAGATGGGTCAAGCGTTCGGTGTCAACATGAAAGGTGTCGGCGACGCCGAATTGATAGGCACGATTACAAAAGAGATTGCAGTCGGAAACAAGGACAAGCTTCCTGGCCCTATGTCAGACGCAGATAGGAATTTCCTAGTTGATATGGCTCCCGGATTGTCTCAGTCACCTGAGGGCAACCGCTTGATAATTGCAGCTGCGGTTATGAGTAAAGAATACGAAATGGCGAGAGCCCAAGAGGCGAGGGCATACGCGGCACAAAACAACGGCCGGTTAGATTCTGGCGTTTACACTAGGCTTGCAGACATAGATTCTGATTACGGGCAGAAGTTCTCACAACTAATGGAAAAGATGAGGTCTATTGCTCCTGCAAAACCAAGGTCGTTAGGGGCCGGCTTTCCAACAGCTCGCAACCCTAAGACCGGCGAGCGAATTATCTTCCGTGATGGACAATGGATGCCAGCGCAATGACGGGCAAAATCCCTCCACCGCCTCCAGGATTTGAATTTGAATCGCAAGGTAGAGATTCAGGAATCCCATCGCCACCGCCTGGCTTCCAGATGGAAGAGCCGACGTTTTACGATGAATATGTAGGGCCGGGGCTCGAAACATTAGGAAACGTGGCAACGGGAGCTTATGAATACATTGTTGGCAAGCAAGATCCTAAATTCAAGGATTTGCCGGCCATTGATTCCCCCTCTGGCTTCGACAAAAACACGCCATTGACTGTTGACGGTGTGTCGAGAGCGCAATTGGTCGGCATGTCTGACGACCAATACAGAGACATTCTAATCAAACAGCTAGGCAAAAACTATATCACGACCACAAAGGATTCAAACGGATTCGATGTGATCGTTTATCGAGGCAATGACGGCAATACATATCAGCGCTACGTTAACAAGCCGGGCCTCGATTGGCAGGATGTGAACAGAGGGATCACCAGCTCTTTGCCATTCATGGCTGCTGGCGGTGCAGTAGGGGCCGGAGCTAAGGCGGCCGGTTTCGGGCTGTTGTCGCGCGCTGGTTCGCAAGCGGCTGGAGCAGGAATTACAAGTCTCGGTCAGGATGTTGCGGCGCAAGGCATGGGTGCTAAGCAAGCTCCTAGTTTGCTAAAGGCCGGCATGGCGGCTGCTGGCGGCGCCGGAGGCGAGTTGTTAGGCGCACTGGTTTTGCGCCTTATGTCTCGTAATGCAACCAACAGGGCTCTTGGCGACGAGGCTGGTAATTTAACCGAGCGTGGGCGCAAGTTCGTCACTGACGAGGGGTTTGATCCCGACTTGATACAAGGAGAGATGGCGCAAGCCTTTGCGCGTCTGTCAAAGCAGGCCACGGACCCGTCAGAAGCCCTAATGCAAGTGCAAACGCAGCAATTCGGCATTCCGACAACCAAGGGGCAACGCACAAAGCAGCAAGATTTTCTTATAGCTGAAAAGGATCTGAGGGCAGGCAATCTCGGTAAAGAGCCACAAGAGCAAATGCTCCAATTCGACAAGGCGCAACGAGAGGCCATATAAAGAGCTGTTCGAGGGCAGGGCTTTAGCGGGCGCTCCCCGTATCGAACCGGAGACACCGAGCTGGATGGAATTCCGGCTTTGTTAGCTCCTAGCAGGTCGTCGAATAGCTACATTCAAAACCCTTCTGAGCTGGGATCTGGCGCGAAAAAGGGTTTCGATGTTGCAGTAGATGCGGCAAAGAAGGTGGAGAACGAGGCTTGGAAAAAGACAGGAAACCTGACGGCTAAGAGCGGTTCGCAAGCGTCTATCCCACAATTTGTACAGAAGTCTGTAGGCAATTTCCGCATCGTTCCAGACCAGCAGCCGCAAGCCGCAGCAATGGTTAAGGAGCTTCAGGCTTTCATGGAAGGTAAGGCGCCGCCGACAGAATTTTCTGAGTTTCTTGGGCAGCAATCCGTTACATACATTGACGAGATGCGCCGCACATTGCTCGGATACGTCAGGAATGCGTCATCAATTAACGGTGACAAGGCGGCAGCTGGTAAGATTTATGCCGGCTATATGGATTGGGTGAGCGACACGGCGGCCAAGGGCCTGCTTGCCGGCGATACGAATGGCGTCAAGGCGTTGCGGGAAGCAATCGGCGCAACAAAAGAGGTTAGGTCGCTCATAAAGCCGACAGATCCTAGTGGAAAATCAACTGTGGTTGCACGTGTTTTTGAGCGCATCAAAGGTGCGGAGACAGGTGAAGAGGTGATAAATTCTCTGCTTGGGGCCGGCGGATCAAAAGCTAGCTTCAAGGTAGGTGGAGCTGCTGCTCTCAAGACGTATGAAACGCTTGTAAAAAAGTACGGCGGGAAGCTTGGTGAAGAAGCATGGAATGATGTCAGGCTTGCTTACTGGATTAAGCTCGTCAGCGGCAAGGATGGCGAGACGCTTGGTCCGCAAGCTTTGCTCGGCAACATCAGATCTGCAATGCACAACCAGAAATCCGTAATGGAGACATTATACAAGCCTAGCGAAGTTCGCACGATCAGAAAACTTGTGGAGGCTCTGAAGGTCGTCAACGCGCCAGACCCAAACCCATCAGGATCGGGGACGGTGGTGAGAGGCATTTTCCCGGAGCTAGCGGCGCAGGCTGCTGAAACTCAGGCGAAGCGGGAGCTGTTTTCAAAGCACAACGTTCTGATGTCTAGGCTCTATAATTCACTGGCTAAGACCATTCGGACGCCTATCGTAAAACCCGGCAGTTACGTTGCGAACAGGGCCAAGAGCCAGCAAATTACGCTGCGCAAGAGTCCATCAGCGGGCGGTTACGGCTCTGCTATTGCAGGCTCAAGCCAAGAAGATAGATAAGAGCGGACGAAACCGCCATGCATCCGATTAGTGATGCTGCAAGCACATGCTGAATGGTGTCTCTCTTGTTGCCGAAGCCAAGTAAATGGCGGGCTCTGGTGTAGCCAGCAGCTCCTATCATCAATGTGCTGACCATCAACGCCACAATGGCGAATGCGGCATATATGGGTGACCAGTAAATAACAGAGTAAACGGCAAAAGTGCCGAGACAAAAGACGGCACCGATCAGCAATGAGGCGGTGCCGATCAAGTGCTCTCGCAAAGGGCTCATAACAACCTACGTTTTAGATGCAATTCAAGGGTTTGACGGATACCACGGCCGGCAAGTGCTGGCAAACGTGAATCTAAGCGCCTGTTGATATGCGGACTCCAACCAGAAGCAGAGTGAATCAATGGTCTCAATCTTAGACTGGTCCACAACGGCCGGCGACAACGGCAATGCGGATTCTGGCATTGACTTTGCCGAGTTCCAGAATCCGAACACTGTCAACGACAGCGCGCGCCAGCTCATGGCCAGGATCAAATCATGGATTCTCGACACTGGCAAACCGCACACAACAACGGGCGCAACGGCTAACGTCTATGAAGTCACGATTGATTCCACCGTTGACGCTCTGGTTGATGGCTTGTCGTTTTACGTGCAGCCGCACCAGAGCAACACTGGAGCGACAACGCTCAAGCTCGGATCTTTCGCCGCCAAGCCATGGCGGCCAAAGCCAGGTTCCGAGTTTGTCAGCGATGATGTCCTGATCAATGTGCCTACGATGGTGCGTTACCATCAAAGCGGCGACCAGTTTATATCTGACAACACCGGGCACCACGTTCACGCGCTCATTCCGGCGCTTATCAACACTTATGCGCTCAACAATCTGATTCCGGTTGGCGCTGTTCTGCCGTATCCGACAGATACAGTACCATCCGGCTGGTTGCATGCTAACGGTCAATCAGTTTCAACGACTGAATACCCGGAGCTGTTCGCAAAGATCGGCTACAAGTACGGCGGTTCGGGAAGCTCGTTCAACGTGCCGGATTACCGAGGCGAGTTCCTACGCGGTGATGACGATGGAGCGGGTAGAGATCCTGATGCAGCGAGCAGGGCGGATCGCGGCGACGGCACAACAGGCGGCGAGGTCGGCACACGTCAGGGCGCAACGTTCGGCTCGCACAATCATGCGATTACGGTTAACGGTGCAGGAGCGCACAATCACACAACTAACGGCCACCTAGCTCAGACAATTCAGCAAGGAACCGGCAGTCAGATCAACGTTATTGTCGGCAACGGCTCATCGACTTCTGGTCATACGTTGTCGTCAGAGCCAAATCATACTCACGTCGCTACATCAGCAGCATCCGGCGGAAACGAGACGCGAGCGCGCAACGTATCCGTGATGTGGATCATTCACGCTCTGCCAGCGGCCGCTGCCGCTGATATGCAAGGTCTTACTGGTCTGCCCTATGTCTGGGATGAGGGGACAACGGACGCAAATCCGGGCGCGGGCCGGCTGGCCTGGAACAACGCGGCCGTTGCCTCCGCCACTGAGATCTACATTAGCGAGACAGGGCCTAATTCTGAGCCGTTCGGGCCGATCCTTGAAAAATGGGACGACCAGGCCGGCGGCACCAAGGGCCATCTCTGGATTACAAAAGTAGGCGTTCCGACAACCTTTGCTCATTTCGATGTCACCAGCACGGAAACGGACCAGGGCGATTACAAAAAGTGGACGCTTGCCAATGGCGCCGGAAACGGCACGTTTGCTGACGGCGACAACCTCAATGTCATCTTTACCCCGATCGGTAGGGGCGACACTGGCGAGGCGGGTGTAGATGCCGGAATTCGATGGGATTTCGACACTGACACGACTATGGCAAACCCTTCAGCCGGTGATATCCGTCTGAACAACGCGGCATTTGCCAGTGTCACCGCTATTACCATGTCGGCGAGCTCCGGATCGACAGGAAATCCAGACGTATCGGACGTTGTTACGACATGGGATGACAGCACGAGCGCGACCAAGGGGCTGTTGTACGTCAAGAGCGCGGCCGCGCCGCAAAACTTCGCGATTTATCAACTGACGAGCGTCACCGACAACACAACGCATCTTGAGCTAGCAGTAACTCACGTCGCATCGAACGGCAGCTTTAGTGCCTCAGACGAGCTAGCTATTGTGTTTAGCCGGACTGGCGACAAGGGCGACAAGGGCGACGAGGGCAACGCGGGACTTGCCGGCGGCATCGAGTTTGATTTTGACAGCGCGACTGACACGGCAACAGATCCCGGCGCGGGAGATTTGCGGTTTAACAATGCTACGTTGTCATCCGCAACCGAGATCGCAATCAGCTACACGGGCGCGGCTACGGGGGCCCCTGACTTCGAAAACTTCGTTAAAAGCTGGGATGATTCTACCACAACAGCTAACCGTGGCCAGCTCACAATCAAAGAGGCGTCAGATCCTCAGAATTACGCAGTTTTCCGCATCACGTCAGCCATCACTGACGGCACGACCTATGGCCGGTTTACCGTGTCTCATGTCAGCAGCAATGGTAGCTGGGCTAACGGCGATACGCTAAGCGTGGAGTTTGTAGCAACCGGCAATGCCGGCGCTGGTGCTGGCGATATGCAGGCTGCTAACAATCTGTCAGACGTGGCGAACGTCGCAACGGCTCGGACGAACCTTGGCCTCGCTATTAACACGGATGTGCAAGCGTATGATGCCGAACTAGCGGCGATCGCCGGACTGACGAGCGCGGCAAACAAGATCCCGTATTTTACAGGCTCGGGAACGGCTGGCGTTGTCGACTTCGTAGACGAAGACGACATGTTGTCAGACAGCGCAACTGCGATCCCTAGTCAACAATCAGTCAAGGCTTACGTTGATGCGAATGCGGGCGGCGGCGGCGGTGGTGGTTCCAATTCGACAAATGACTTCCGGCTGACGCTATCCACCAACGATCCAGTTCCGGATGCCGATGTCACGGCGGCCACGACAGTTTACTTGACGCCTTACAAGGGTAACGGAATTTCGCTGTACGATGGCAGTTCGGAATGGTCGGTTTTTACGTCTGCTCAGGTGTCGATTGCTGTGCCGGCAACAACAGACACGATGTACGATGTTTTTGCTTACGATGTCAGCGGAACGCTCACGTTGGAGGCGGTGGCCTGGACCAATGACACAACGCGCGCGACGGCTATCGTTAAGCAAGATGGCGTGTGGGTGAAATCCGGTACACCAGCACGGCGGCTGGTTGGATGTTTCAGGACTACGGGCACGAGCGGGCAGTGTGAAAGCAGCTTAAAGACTAGATTCATCGCCAACGTTGATAACCTAGTTCCGCTAAATATGTTTTTTGCGTCGGACACTGAGACAGTGGGTTATCAATACGCATCGTCTCCTGGGACATTTTTCAAGTCGAACGACAAAGCAATCTTTATTCGATGCCTGTTTCCCACTGATGAGGCCTTTGTGAAGATTGGTGCTCACAGCATGGTTTATGGCACAACGTCTGCTAACGCAGCAGCATCAGATATTGGCATAGATAATGCGGATGCGGCTTCGTCGAGTTCCGTGGCAAGGTCTGCACAAGTTTCGCTTGGTGCTTTTGGTTCGATTAGTGGTACTGGTGTTGCCAATGTCTGCGGGGCAACGTACTCAGGGCGAACGGGTGCAGGAATGCACACATTCTATCATCTCGAATATATTGCATCTAACCACACGACGACATCGTTCTACGACGAATTCAACGGAACACTGGCCGGCATTGAGGGAGTGATCTACGCATGACCACTGCAATGGAACAGTCCCACAACCTGTTGATGGCGGTACGAGCCAAGGCGATGGAGTTCACTTCTGATGTGGGCGGAATTGGAATCGGTCGCATCGATGATCCGGCAACTTGGCGCGTTTCCTTTGGGCCTAGCGTTTCGGAGGCAGATGCGGCGGCGTACCTCGCAGCAATTCGCGCTCATGATTTCTTTGCGCCAACAGCAGACGACGTGAACAGTGAGCGCGACCGGCGTTTGAAATTATTTACATTTGCAAACAAGGATTATGATTTTGATGCTGATAGCCAGCAAAACATTGCCGGCGCGTATTCCTTAGCACTTGCAGCAGTAATTAACGGGGCCCAGCCCAATGATCTTAAGTGGATTGACTCGGACCAAGACTTCGCGTGGATAGCACACGACAACTCACTTGTGACAATGGACGCTCAGACTTGTTTAGCATTTGGCCA
>Ga0070754_10002167_pt1 | contig 14721 bp, 14 predicted proteins | sample VirMetDEL_Sep_01_FD_75181 | JGI IMG/M metagenome (GOLD analysis project Ga0070754, IMG submission 75181) | Aqueous microbial communities from the Delaware River and Bay under freshwater to marine salinity gradient to study organic matter... | ecosystem: Environmental > Aquatic > Marine >... | reverse complement strand
TTCAATCTTGAGGTATTCGCCTTCGGCGACCTTGTATTGCTTGCCGCCGGTAACGATAACTGCGTACATCTGTGTATCTCCGTTGATCCTGCTCACCCAGCGCTTAAGTGAAATAGTTGGTGGCTGGCATGGCTGCTCGGGGCCGGGAGAGGCGCCCTTGCAATTGCGTAAGGCAGGGAAATGCCCAGGGGGAAGTTCAGGGTCCGCGATTGTACGCATGCGCCAGGACACACGCAATAGCCGGCGGGCCTTGCCTTGACAGTGCCTGACCCGCCCCATAGCATGCCGCGCAATCTCCGAGGAGTACTCGTCCCCGATGCAACCCCAGGCCTTTTACCAAGTAGTGGCTGAAGATTTTGCCGCCGTTGACGGCATTATCCGCAACCAACTGACTTCCCGCGTGCCGCTCGTGGAAAAAATCGGGGATTACATCACCTCGGCCGGCGGCAAGCGCCTACGCCCTTTGCTGGTCTTGCTCAGCGGCAGCGCACTGGGCCTCAAGGGCGATCAGTTGCGCCTGCTGGCTGCAATCATCGAATTTCTGCACACCTCGACTCTGCTGCATGACGATGTGGTCGACATGTCCGGCATGCGCCGTGGCCGCTCCACTGCCAACGCGCTGTGGGGTAACGCGCCAAGCGTACTGGTGGGCGACTTCCTTTATGCGCGCTCGTTCGAAATGATGGTCGATCTCGGCTCGATGCCGGTCATGCGCATCATTTCCCAAGCTACCCGAGTGATTGCCGAAGGCGAAGTGCTGCAGCTATCCAAAGTCCGCGATGCCAGCACCACCGAAGAAATCTACATGGAAGTCATCCGCGGCAAGACCGCGATGCTCTTCGAAGCATCCACCCACAGCGCCGCTACTCTGGCTGGCGCCAGCGCGGAACAGTGCGAGGCGCTGCGCACCTTTGGCGATCATCTGGGCATTGCCTTTCAACTGGTGGACGATCTTCTCGATTATCAGGGCGACACCGAAACCCTCGGCAAGAATGTCGGCGACGATCTGGCCGAAGGCAAGCCAACCCTGCCATTGATCTACACCATGCGCGAAGGCAGCGCGGAACAGGCTGCGCTGGTGCGCAAAGCGATCCAGAAAGGCGGCATTGAAGATCTCGAAAGTATCCGTACGGCCGTAGAAGCGTGCGGTGCACTGGAGTACACCGCACGTATGGCGCGTGACTATGCCGATCGTGCCATCGCCTGCCTCGAATTAATCCCCGCTAACCGCTATCGCGACGCCTTGGTAGAACTCAGCCGCTTCGCCGTCGCTCGGACGCACTGACGTTAAAGAGTCGAAGGGAGCGTCGTGCACCCTTCCAGCCGCTCACCCAACACTTCATTAGCCATATTGATCAGACCCGCCGCCATCGATCGGAGCTGAGGATTTTTGCGCTTGCGTATTTGCAAATAACAATTATTCTCATTAAATGAATCAACTGGAGGTGAACAATGACTTATCTGATCGATGCCTGGCTGGACCGTCCGCAACCCTATCTACGGATACTCGATCGCAACACCGGTGCGGTGTGCGTTTCACTGGAAGGAGAAGCCCTGGACGAACTGCGCGAGCAGGGCGATCTGGATCTGCAGGAGTTGAGCACCAGCGAGGCCGGCGTGCTCAAGGAACAGGTACGCAACCTGTTCCTGTTCAGCTATGCACGGGCGTTGCGCCCCTAGCCTTTAAAGTACTGCCAGTAGCTCGACGTCGAAAATCAACACGCTGTGCGGAGGAATGCTACCGACACCCTGGGCGCCGTACGCCAGTTCGCTCGGTACATAGAGGCGCCACTTGCTGCCGACGGCCATCAGCTGTAGAGCTTCGGTCCAGCCAGCAATCACGCCACCGACCGGAAATTCGGCCGGCTGGCCACGCTGATAAGAGCTGTCGAAAACGCTGCCATCGATCAGCGTGCCGTGATAATGAGTGCGGACCTGGTCTTCGCGGCTCGGCTTGGCGCCGTCGCCAGCGGTGAGCACTTCGTATTGCAGACCCGATTCGAGCGTTGTGATGCCTTCGCGCTTGGCGTTCTCCGTCAGAAACGCTTTGCCCTCGCCTGCGGCGGCTTCGGCCTTTTCTTGAGCCTCGGCCTGCATGCGCTCGCGAATGACTGCAAAGCTGGCGTTCAGCTCTTCCGGGCTGACTTGGCTCGAAGCACCGGAAAAGGCATCACGGATGCCTGCGATCACCGCATCCAGGCTGATGCCCGGCGGCGGATTATCACGCAACTGATCCCCCAGCTGGCGGCCGATGCCGTAGCTCACGCGAGTTTCGTCGGTTGAAAGGTTCAGATCGGTCATGCCTGGGCTCCGCTGGAAAAAAGGGCCGACAGCCTAGCACAGCCCTGCTTTCTAACACCCGCCTCCTCACTGAGCGAGTCAGGTCACCGCATTGAACCTGCTGATTGAAAGACACAGCCATAAATGACGAGCGCGACCACACCGCGTCGATCGGAGCATGGCTGCAATCCGGCGTACTAGCAATTAGCGGATCAATGCTTGGTGAGCTTGTCCAAATAGCCCATGGCAAACGCGGAGAACACGAATGTCAGGTGAATGATGACGTACCACATCAGTTGCTCGCTTTCGAGCTGCTGCGCATCCATGAACATACGCAGCAGATGAATCGAGGAAATCGCCACAATCGACGCTGCCACCTTCATCTTCAGCGAGCCGGAGTCCATCTTGCCGAGCCAGTCGAGCTTTTCCTTGCCTTCGTCCACGTTCAGCTGCGACACGAAATTCTCATAGCCGGACAGCATGACCATGACCAACAGGCCGCCCACCAGCGCCATATCGATCAGAGACAGCAGCTTGAGAATCAGATCGCCTTCGCTCAGAGACAGCACTACCGGCAGGATGTGCCAGATTTCCTGAAAGAACTTGATCGCCAAGGCCAACAGGGCGAACGCCAGGCCAAAGTAGATAGGCGCCAGCAACCAGCGCGCGGCATACATGGTGTTCTCGATGAAGCGTTCCATCTGTTCTCACTGAGGCGGATACAGGCAGGCGAGTATACGCAGCGCTACGGAGTCTTCAATAAAGGCGCTGTGGCAGCATATTTCGTTGTGGATAAGAAAATCACAAAGCCGCCGGCCTAGCCAGAAAAGCCAAGCCCGCAGACGCGACGCGATCATCCATGACTCAGGTTCGCGATTCCCAACCACCGAGATAACGAGCCTGGTTAGCGTTGACCTTGCGCAATTCAGCTTGCATATGCAGTTGCCAGATCGATGGCGAGTTGGATTCGCAATAGCCTTGCCCATAGAGATTACTGGCTATCGCCTCCAGCACTGACTCAGCCTCTCGAGGCCCGTGGAATGGGCCCTGCGCCTTGATCGCAGTAGGCTGACCGGTACTGATACCCGCCGCGCAGAGCAGCGTCCATAAGCCGTTGCCGCCGGCTAGTGGACGGATGATGCATTCGATACGGGTCACTAGGCCCAGGCACTGGCGGTTCAGGCAAAGCGTGTGTGACATGACGGCGATCCTCGCGCTCGGTTGCGCACCGCCACTCTCGACGAATGGCCGGGCCAACCTGTTTATCCCCAGAAGCTGTGGATAACCATGTGGATAGGGAGTGGGAACTCCCCTCCATTGCAGACCCGCAACCGGTCGTATCGTTCCGTTCAATAACCGCTCAATATAGAACCGACTAGTTCTGCTCCGCACCGTTTGTCGGCGCCGTGGCCAGGACTTCCGACGGTGGCGCTGCGTCGCTCTTGGTTTCGTCCTCGAGTTCGATCTCGGCGATATCGCGCAACCGCTCCACCACCCGAGCATTGACGCTGCCCTTGAGGAACTGCCCGTCCTTGTCCGCCGCACCCACCTGTTCGCCGACCAGCAGCGAGAGCGCTTCATCCACATGACGCACAGCGTAGATGTGGAAGCGCTCCTGGCGCACCGCCTCAAGCACGCGCTCGTCGAGCATCAGCGTGGTGACGTTGGCGAATGGGATGATGGCGCCCTGCTCACCCGTCAGCCCACGCGCTTCGCAGAGCCGGAAGAAGCCCTCGATCTTCTCGTTGACACCGCCGACGGCCTGCACTTCACCGAACTGATTGATCGAACCGGTAATCGCAAAGCATTGCTTGAGCGGCGTACGCGAGATCGCTGAAATCAGCGCGCAGCATTCGCCAAGCGATGCGCTGTCACCGTCGACATACCCGTAGGATTGCTCCAGCGCGATGCTGGCAGAAATTTCCAGCGGGAATTCCTGTGCGTAGCGGCTGCCCAGAAAGCCGGTCAGGATCATCACACCCTTGGAGTGAATCGGCTGACCGAGATTGACCTCGCGCTCGATGTCGACAATGCCCGAACCACCCGGATAAACCGTGGCCGAGATGCGCGCCGGCATGCCAAACGCGGAGTCGCCAACCTCCAGCACCGTCAGGCCATTGCACTTGCCGATGGCGGCGCCCTCGCTGTCGATGAGGATGACGCCGGCGAGAATGTCCTCGAGGATGCGTGCCGAGACGCGCCCGGTGCGGGTGGCCTTGGCTTTCAAGGCCCGCTCGATGTGACCGACATCGGTGACTTCGTCCTTGGCCAGCTGGCGAATGAAATCCGCCTCGCTGACCAGCTGGAACAGATCACCGATACGCGCCGACAGACGTCCCTGGTGCTCGGCCAGTCGCGCACTGTAGGTGGCCAGACGCGCAACCGCCGCGGCGGTCAGTGGCGCCATGCCCTCTTCCGATGTGCGGGTTTTCATCAGTTGGGCGAACTGTTCGAGGCTGTCTTCGGCCAGCGGGATTTCTTCATCGAAGTCCACCAGCACGCGAAACATCTCCTGAAAATCCGGATCCAAGTCCTGCAGCGTGTAGTACAGCTGCCTCGAGCCGATGATCACGACCTTGACGTTGAGCGGAATGACCGCCGGGTTCAGCGTCACGGTCGCCAGCCGACCAAGCTCGGCCAACGGCGATTCCATCTTCAATTTGCGCGACTGCAAGGCGCGCTTGAGCGCTTCCCAGACGAAGGGCTCACTGAGCATCTTCTCCGCCTCGAGCATCAGGAAACCACCATTGGCGCGGTGCAGCGCGCCTGGGCGCAGCTGGCGATAGCTGGTGTAGAGAGCGCCTTGATCGGTGCTGTATTCGATACGGCCAAACAGATTGTCATAGGTCGGGTGCGGCTCGAACACCACTGGCGCGCCGCCGTCGAGCGGGTGCCCAACCACGAGGCTCGGGCTGTACTGCTCTTCGAGCAGTTGGCGGGTCTGGGCGTCGGGGCGATTCTCGTCGACCAACTGCTCGACCACGGTTTTTAGCAGATTGACCTGCACCGCCTGCAGGTAGGCGTCGATGCCCGCATTCTCACCATACTTCTCCGACAACGGCGCGAGCAGTGGCTGCAAGGCCTGGCTGATGGTCTCGTCATTGAGCTGGCGCAGTTGATTGCTCGACTCGCGCTTCCACTGCGGCAGGCTGGCGAGACCTTCATTCAGATGGACTTCCAGCGCGGAAATATCTTCGTGGTAGCGCTCGCGGTCTGCCTCGGGCAGTTGGGCGAACTCCGCCTCGTCCATCGATTTGCCGTCCTTCATCGGCGTGAAGGCAATGTTGCTGCTGTCGCGGTAGAGGGCGATTTCTTTTTCCAGGGCAAGCTTCTCGATGACATCCAGTGCCTTGTCGTAGCGCTGGTTGAAGGCGCGATCGATGGCGCTCTTCTTCTGTTGGAAGCTTGGGTGCTCGAACACCGCAGGGAAAGTCGCCATCAAATTGTCGATCAGCTGGCCGATGTCGGCGATGAACTCACCGGCTCCGCCTTGGGGCAACTCCACCACGCGCGGCTCGCGCGGCTCGTCGAAATTATTGACGTACATCCAGTCCGAGGGAGTATCCAGCCGCTTGCCTTCAGCCTTGAGGTAGCGCCGCACGAAGGAAAAACGGCCCGTTCCCGGTTCGCCCATCACATAAACGTTATAGCCGGGACGTGGCATCGCCACGCCGAATTGCAGGGCTTCGACCGCGCGCTCCTGTCCGAGCACGCCGAGAAAAGGCTCCAGTTCATCGGTGGTCTTGAAGTCGAACTGAGCGGGTTCGAAGGGGCGGGTCAGCGCCTCGGGTGCCAGGCGCAGGCCGGCAGCGACAGTTTCGGGCATCGGAAATCCTTGCTGGAGTGGCCTGATGGCCACGATTGATGCCGCCATTCTGGCGATGCCTCTGCCTGGCTGCAAGGTGCAGAAAGCCGTGCCGGGAGCTGTAGTGCCGCAAAATCTCTAGCGCATCGTCAGGCCCGCCTTATGGCCGATTCTGTGCGCGCAGCGCATCGCGGATTTCGGTCAGCAGCACCTCTTCCTTGCTGGGTGCCGGCGGAGCCGATGGCGCCTCTGCCTCCTTGCGCTTGAGGCTATTGATGCCCTTCACCGCAAGGAAAATGGCAAAGGCAACGATGACGAAATCAAACATCGTCTGGATGAAGCGGCCATAGCTCAGGGTTACCGCAGGCACATCGCCCACGGCCTGCTTGAGTACGATGGCCAGATCCGAAAAGTCCACACCACCGATCAACATCCCAAGCGGCGGCGTCACCACGTCGGCGACGAAAGACGAGACGATTTTGGTGAACGCCGCCCCGATAATGATGCCGACCGCCATGTCGATGACGTTGCCCCTCACTGCAAATGCTTTGAACTCACTGATCATGCCCATATGAATTCTCTCCCCTTGGTCATTGAAAAATTGCGGCCGGAACGACCGCCGTAGCGCTTTGACCTTGTGCAGCATAGGTTTGGTTCAAGCACCGGGCCAGACAGATTTCAGCGGTAGCAGGAACGGTTGGTTTGCGTGGGTAGGCGCAGGTTTTCAGGTGCCGCTTGATGGCACCCTGGGATTACGTTGTTGCGCTTTGATGGGTTTCACCCATCCTACGAAAGCAGGGCGCGGCTATAGTCCGTCGCGCTGAGCTTCGCTTCTGTGCGATTCCTTTACAATCGCGCGGCGCTTGTGGCTGATGCCGATCGAGTCAGCCGTTATCATGCGGCTCCATTTGCTCGACACGGAGTTCCTCATGGCCAAGGCCAAGCGCATGTATGGCTGCACCGAATGCGGCTCGACCTTCCCCAAGTGGGCGGGCCAGTGCGGCGACTGCGGCGCCTGGAATACCCTTGTCGAAACCATCATTGACGGCGCCGCGCCGCCGTCGGGCCGCGCCGGTTGGGCCGGCGAGCAGGCCAATATCAAGACCCTGGCCGAAGTCAGCGTCGAAGAAGTGCCTCGCTTTTCCACCGCCTCCGGCGAACTGGATCGCGTACTTGGTGGCGGGTTGGTAGACGGCTCGGTAGTGCTGATCGGCGGTGACCCGGGCATTGGCAAATCGACCATCCTGCTGCAGACCCTGTGCAACATAGCCCGGCAGTTTCCGGCGCTCTACGTCACTGGTGAGGAGTCCCAGCAGCAGGTGGCGATGCGCGCCCGCCGCCTGGACCTGCCGCAGGACAAGCTCAAAGTGATGACCGAAACCTGCATCGAAACCATCATCGCCACCGCGCGCCTGGAAAAGCCCAAAGTGATGGTGATCGATTCGATCCAGACGATCTTCACCGAGCAGCTGCAATCTGCGCCCGGCGGCGTCGCCCAGGTGCGCGAAAGTGCGGCGCTGCTGGTGCGTTTTGCCAAGCAGAGCGGCACGGCGATCTTTCTTGTCGGCCACGTGACCAAAGAAGGCGCGCTCGCCGGTCCGCGGGTGCTGGAACATATGGTCGATACGGTGCTGTATTTCGAAGGCGAATCCGATGGCCGCCTGCGCCTGCTGCGCGCGGTGAAGAACCGCTTTGGCGCTATCAACGAGCTGGGCGTGTTCGGCATGACCGACAAGGGCCTCAAGGAAGTCACCAACCCCTCGGCGATCTTTCTCACCCGCGCGCAGGAAGCGGTACCCGGCAGTGTCGTCATGGCCACCTGGGAAGGCACCCGGCCAATGCTCGTGGAGGTCCAAGCACTGGTCGATACCAGCCACATGGCCAACCCGCGCCGCGTCACCCTCGGGCTGGATCAGAATCGCCTGGCCATGTTGCTCGCCGTTCTGCATCGCCACGGCGGTATTCCGACCTATGACCAGGACGTGTTCATCAACGTGGTCGGCGGCGTGAAAGTATTGGAAACGGCATCGGATCTGGCACTGATGGCCGCGGTCATCTCGAGTCTGCGCAACCGGCCACTCGATACCGATCTGTTGGTATTCGGTGAGGTCGGCCTATCTGGTGAAATCCGCCCGGTGCCGAGCGGCCAGGAACGACTGAAGGAAGCCGCCAAGCACGGTTTCAAACGCGCCATCGTGCCCAAGGGCAACGCCCCGAAGGAGGCGCCGGCCGGTCTTGAGATCATCGCGGTGACGCGGCTCGAACAGGCGCTGGATGCGTTGTTCGAGTAATACCGCGACGACGTTCAGGGCGCGCCGAGCGCTGCAAGTTCACGCTCGAGTAGCGCTTCGTCGCCGAGATTGAGCTCGACCAGCCGTCGCAAATGACTGATGGAGTCGACATCGATGTACCGGCAAACCATGCCGATCAGCTCGCCTTCGGCATGAGTCATTTCGACCTCCATGCGCACCTCAGCATCGTCGGACAGCCGTATCCGTGCTTCGAACGGCTGCGCGGGATCGGCATCCCAGCCTGTCGGACGATGCACCAGCAACCCCTTCAGCGATAGGTCGTGCAACTCGACCGGCCAGCGGCGCTGCCCCTGCAGAAGCACCGTTTCGGCGTCGAAGGCAAAGCGCTGAAAGCGCCGGCGGTCGCTGCTTGTTTCGCTCATCGGATCTACTCCTGGAAATCTACATTCACTATAGGTCACGCCTGCGATGCCAAGGCAATTCAGAGCCAACGCCGCACGTGTCGCCGATAGGCCCGGTAATCGTCACCGAACAACCGCGTCAGTAAATGCTCCTCGTGGACGATGACGGTGCGCTGTATGCAGAGGACCAACAAGGGAAGCAACAACCATGGCCAGAGGCTGTCGAGCAACAGCGCGATGCCGCAATAAATCAGTGTGTCGGCGAGATAGATGGGGTTACGTGAGAAACGGAACGGCCCGGTCTGCAGCAGGCTGCTCGGTTTACCGTAAGGGTTGATGGTGGTGCGGTGGCGATACATCTCCAGCGCCGCCCAGAGCATCAGCACGATGCCGACGGCAATCGAACCCCAGCCGGCAAACGCCAACAGCCCGTACCGTGGCAGATCGAGCGGCACCCACTTTGTCAGCCCCCAAGCGCAGGCTACGAAACTCAGGTAAACCAGCGGCGGCGGCAGAATCACGCCCGAAGGTATGACAGACATGTGGCGTCCAGAGAGCTGTTTGATGGGCAATCCTACAGGAAGCCACGGACAAGCTAACGACGGCTTCTGGGCGGATCTCTATTCTCAAGCGCCTTGATCGGGTCGCTAGTGCTGCCCCGGCAGCCAGCCATGCACCATCGCATGCTTCATCAGGTCCGCCGGCCGATCGATATCGAGCTTACGGCGAATGCTCAGCCGGTGGGTTTCCACCGTCCGTACGCTGATCTGCAGCGCGCGCGCCATGGTCTTGTTGTTATGCCCTTGGGCCAGCATCAGCAGCACCTCGCGCTCGCGCGGGGTCAGCTCCCGCTCCTCAGCGCCGCGGCTGGCCAGCTTCTCGGCGATGCCTTCACTGTAATAAGTGCCGCCAGCGGCAATCGCCTCGATCGCCCGGATGATTTCCCGTGAAGGTGCGTCCTTCAATACATAGCCGCAGGCTCCAACCTTCACCGAGGTGTTCACGTATTCCTGATTGTCGTACATGCTCAGGATCAGTATTCGGATGTCCGGATATTGCTCGCGCAGCGACTGGGTCAGCTCGAGCCCGTTGATGTCTTTCAAGCCGATATCCATCAGCACCACATCAGCCGGCACGCGACCGAGCAGTTCGTTTGCCTCAGCGCCACAACCGGCTTCGCCGACGACATCCAGCCCGGGCACGGCCATCAACAGCGCACGGATACCATCACGCACCAGCGCATGATCGTCGATGAGTACTACCTTGATGCACGCTTTGGGGTTCATTGGGCGAGCCTCTTCTTATTCGTTTATCTCGGCCGGCATCATCCGACTTGCGCTGGCAGGGTCACGTCCAGCTCCGTACGCCCGGGTGCCGAGGCCAGACTGAAACGTCCACCGAAGTGTTCGACTCGTTCGCGGATATTGCGCAGTCCGATGCCACCCTTGATGCTATCGAGTTGACGTGGATTGAATCCCGCGCCGTCATCGCGGACATTCAAGCGCACCGACGCGTCGTTGCCATCCAGCGTGATATACACCGAGCGTGCCGCAGCGTGCCGCTCGATATTGGTCAAGGCTTCTTGGAGGACGCGGAATAAAGCGACCGCGACGGCATCGTCTGGAATCTCATCGCCGAGGCCATCGCTGTATACCATTTTCAGTCCGCTACGCTGTTCGAACTCGGCCACAAGCTGACCGATCGCTGCCGGCAGGCCAAGCGTGTCGAGCAACGACGGATGTAGATCGTGAGAGATCCGCCGCACCTCGCCGATCGCTCCCGCCAGGCGTTCGGTTCCGCGATCCAGCGTTTCCAACGCCTTCGGATTGCCACTGGCCAGCTCGTGACTGGCCAGCTCGAACTGAAACTTGATCGAGACCAGCAACTGACTGATGCCATCGTGCAGCTCGCGAGACACCCGCGAGCGCTCTTCTTCCTGCAGGCTGACGATGCGCTGGGTAAGCACCTGCAACTTGCGATCCGCCAGCCGACGCTCGCTGACATTCAGCGTCAGGCCGCTGGCGAAAACGAGCAGCACCGCCACCAACGCCACCCCGGCGATTGCCAGCATGGTGGTGTGAATGCCGCCGGAAACCTCCTCACGTACTTTCAGGATGGCCTGGTCGACGTCCTCGAGGTAGATGCCGGTGCCGAGCATCCAGCCCCAGCGATCAAGCATCACCACGTAGGCGAGTTTCGCCGCGAACTGCCCCGTGGAGGGCTTTTGCCAAGCGTAGCGCTGAAAACCCTTACCGGTTTCGGCGCTGTGCATCAGCGCCTGAATCACCGGCAGGCCGTTCGGGTCGGTCATGTTCCATAGGTTCTGCCCTACCAGCTCGCTCTGGCGTGGATGCATCAGGTTGCGTCCGCTACGGTCGTAGACGAAGAAATAGCCGTCGCTGCCAAAGCTGAATCGGCCCAGCGCCGCAAGCACCTTCTGTTTGGTCTCGGCGTCATTCCGGCCGCTGTCGTAGAGCGGTGCGATGATGCTGGTGGCCATCTCGACGTAGTTTTTCAACTCGGCCTGCTTGCTCGCCAGGATGCTGGTTTCGATCAGCTGGGCCTGCTGTTCGCCGAGGCGCTGGTTCTGCAGGAGGACCAGCGCGCAGACCACCGCCACGGCCAGCAGCAAAGGCAGGATGCTGAGCGCGGCGATTTTGTGTTTGAGCTGCATCGAGCCTCTCCGGATGACACGAGTCTTGCTGAACGCTGGTTGCTATATATCTACCTTGGGTAAAAACGAAAAAGCCCGGCGAAATGGCCGGGCTTCTCCGTATTGCGATGATGCCTTAGTTACCGTAGACCGGGAACTTGGCGCAGACCGCCTCGACCTTGCCACGAACCGCTGCGATCACCGACTCGTCGCCCATGTTGCCGAGGATGTCGCAAATCCAGCCGGCCAGATCACGGCACTCGGACTCGCCGAAACCACGAGTGGTAACGGCCGGGGTTCCGATGCGCAGGCCGGATGTGACGAAAGGCGAACGCGGGTCGTTCGGTACGCTGTTCTTGTTCACGGTGATGTGAGCGTTGCCCAGGGCCGCATCGGCGTCCTTACCGGTGATGTCCTGCTTGATCAGGCTGAGCAGGAACAGATGGTTCTGGGTGCCGCCGGAGACCACGTCGAAACCACGCTGGATGAAAACTTCGGCCATGGCCTGAGCATTCTTCACAACCTGCTGCTGGTAAGTCTTGAACTCAGGCTGCAACGCTTCCTTGAAGCACACCGCCTTGGCGGCGATGACATGCTCCAGCGGACCGCCCTGGGCACCTGGGAACACAGCAGAGTTGAGCTTTTTCTCGATGTCGGCGTTGGCACGCGCCAGGATCAGCCCACCGCGCGGACCGCGCAGCGTCTTGTGAGTGGTGGTGGTGACCACGTCCGCAAACGGTACCGGGTTCGGGTAGACGCCTGCGGCGACCAGACCGGCCACATGGGCCATGTCGACGAACAGGTAGGCACCGACTTTGTCGGCGATCTCGCGGAAGCGCGGGAAATCCAGTTTCTGGGAATAGGCGGAGAAGCCAGCGACGATCATTTTCGGCTTGTGCTCGACGGCCAGGCGCTCGACTTCGTCGTAGTCAATCAGGCCTTGATCGTTAATGCCGTACTGCACGGCGTTGTACAGCTTGCCGGAGGACGAGACGCTGGCGCCGTGGGTCAGGTGGCCGCCGTGGGCCAGGCTCATACCGAGAATGGTGTCGCCGGCATTGAGCAGAGCTAGGTAGACGGCGCTGTTGGCTTGCGAGCCGGCATGCGGCTGGACGTTGGCGTAATCGGCGCCGAACAGCTCCTTGGCGCGGTCGATGGCGAGCTGCTCGACCACGTCGACATGCTCGCAACCGCCGTAGTAGCGCTTGCCCGGATAGCCTTCGGCGTACTTGTTGGTCAGTACCGAACCCTGGGCTTCCATCACCGCCGGACTGGTGTAGTTCTCCGAGGCGATCAGCTCGATGTGGTCTTCCTGGCGCTGGGCTTCCTGCTCCATGGCAGCGAAGAGATCGGCGTCGAAACGGGCGAGGGTCAAATCACGGCTGAACATGGCAGTCCCCTGAGAATCAGCTGGAGGTATATAAAGAGAGGCGCGGATTCTACCTCATCCGCCGGGGCGCGGGTATGAGGCTTGGTCATGTACATCATGAGTGTTCGAGAAGCTGATAGCGGCGCTTCAGGCTTCAGGCTTCAGGCTTCAGGCTTCAGGCTTCAGGCTTCAGGCTTCGAGAGTGGGGCACGGCGGACTGCTGTCAAGCCTTGCCGCCGCTTTTGCCTGCCGCCTGCAGCCTGAAGCCGTCCTGAAGTTTCTCCGCGGGCATCGGCCGGCCGAGGTAGAAACCCTGCGCCTCATCGCAACCATGCTCACGCAGAAAATCCAGTTGCGCCTGGGTTTCCACGCCTTCGGCGATCACCGACATGCTCAGGCTGTGCGCCATGGCGATGATTGCCCGAGCGATCTGCGCGTCCTGCTCGCCTTTGGGCAGGCCGTCGACGAAGCTGCGGTCGATCTTCAGCACATCGATGGGGAACGCCTTGAGGTAGTTCAGCGAAGAGTAGCCGGTGCCGAAATCATCGATGGCGATCGACGGCCCCAGGCGCTTGAGCGATTCAAGGATGCGCATCGCCTCGCCGACGTCCTGCATCAGGATGCTTTCGGTCAGCTCCAACTCCAGACAGGACGGCGATATCCCGCTGGTCTGCAAGGTTGCCGCGATGCGCTGGCCCAACCTGCCGTCGGCGAATTGTCGTGCGGAGAGGTTCACCGAGACCTTCGGCACCGCCACGCCGTCCCGATGCCAAGCGGCAATCTGCCGGCAGGCTTCGCCGAGTACCCAGTCACCGACATCCACCACGAGCCCCAACTCCTCCAGCGCCGGGATGAAATTGCACGGCGGCACCAGCCCACGGCCAGGATGTTGCCAGCGTAGCAACGCTTCGACGCCGGTTAGCGTCCGGCCATCGGCGATGAACTGCGGCTGGTAATGCAGCACGAACTGGTGCTGTTCGAGCGCATGGCGCAGGTCGCTTTCCAATTCCAAACGCTCCAGCGCGCTGGCATTCATCTCCGCCTGGTAGAACTGGAAGTTGTTCTTGCCGCGCTCCTTGGCGTGATACATCGCCGTGTCGGCGTTTTTCATCAGCTGACTGATGTCGTCGCCATCCTGCGGGCTCAACGCAATGCCGATACTGGCGGTGACGAAGAACTCGCGACCGGACAGCACGAACGGCTCGGTCAGGCTGGCGAGGATGCGTTCGGCGACGTGGATCGCGCGGGTCAGCGCCTCGTCGCGATCGCCGCCGGGGTGCAGGAGGAAGGTGAACTCATCGCCGCCCATACGCGCCACGGTGTCGTCCTCGTCGACGCAAGAGGCCAGGCGCACGGCAACTTCCTTGAGCATGCGGTCGCCGGCGGCGTGACCGAGCGAATCGTTGATCGGCTTGAAGCGGTCCAGATCGAGGAACATCAGCACCACCCAGCCACCGCGTCGCGCGGCGAGCTGCAGGCTACTGTGGAGTCGATCCTGAAACAGCGTGCGGTTGGGTAGCTGGGTCAGGCCGTCGTAGTAAGCCAGGCGATGAATGCGCTTTTCGCTGGCCTTGCGCTCGCTCATGTCGCTGAAAAAGCAGACATAGCTGACCAGATCGTTTTCGGCGTCACGGACGGCAGTAATGCCGATCCAGCAGGGGTAGGTCTCGCCATCCTTGCGTTTGAGCCAGAACTGGCCCTCCTAGGTACCGGTCTGGATGATCTGGTCGCGCACGTAACCCATCTGAATGGCCTGCTGGCGATCGGCGGTGAGCACCGTCGGCAGTTGGCCAAGGATCTCGTTGGTGCCGTAACCGGTAATGCGTGTGAACGCGGCATTGACCTGCACGATCCCACCCGCCGGATCGGTGACCACAATGGCAGCAGTGGAATGGTCGAAGACCGTGGCGGCGCGGCGCAGCTCCTTTTCCGCCTGGCGCTGCTGGCTGATATCCCGGCCA
>Ga0070754_10002165_pt1 | contig 14732 bp, 18 predicted proteins | sample VirMetDEL_Sep_01_FD_75181 | JGI IMG/M metagenome (GOLD analysis project Ga0070754, IMG submission 75181) | Aqueous microbial communities from the Delaware River and Bay under freshwater to marine salinity gradient to study organic matter... | ecosystem: Environmental > Aquatic > Marine >... | reverse complement strand
ACAGGGCGCTGCAGATCGATAGGGAGTGGACGCGCGCACGAAAGGCGCCCGTCGAGGCATCCCGCTCTCTCTCATCCGGACTATACCGTCGGCCCCGGAATCACACCGGGTCTGCTGACCTTGTCGGAGACAAGCGCTCGCGGGCTAAACGATGGTCAGCATGGCCAACCACATCGTTATTACCGCCGGTGGGGAATCTCACCCCGCCCTGAGAACGTGGGCCGCTAGGGCCCGGCGCAGTTTTTACCACAGTTGCGCCGGTTCTGCAGCCGACAAACGACCGTTTGACCTCAAGCCCAGCCAGTAAAAATTACTGACAAACAAGCGCAACTACCGCTGCGCTTGTTTGTCCATACGCATCGCAGCGGGCGATCGTAGACGCCGCCAGCCGCACCCGATGCAACGCAAGACGATCAGGAAGGAACGTCACTCCCGCATTCTTCGTACCGACACGCCGAGCCAGGATCCGCTCGCAGTATGCCGATCCTCCGCGCAGATCAGGACACGATCAGGACGAACGCTCCGAACCTTCACATGTGCCACGAGGGATTGGGTATGTCAGAGGTTACGGCTATGGAACCGTCGGCAGCGGCATACGCTGCCGAGATCGACCGTAAGGGCTACACGGTCATTGAGCACTACATTTCGCCCGAGCAACTTGAACTGGGCCGCGCCTTCATCAACCAGCAAGCGGCCAACCATGGCCACGAATATTTCGCCATCCATGGCATCGAGGCGTTGGGCGGCAGCCTGATCGCAGGGCTGGCGCTGTCGCAGCCGTTCAAGGAGACACTGACAGAACTCTATCGACTCCAGACGGGCCGGGAGCCGGCCGTAACGGAGCAGATCTTTCCCGTCATTCGCTGTCTCCAGGGGCGCAGCGGGCTCAAGCAATCGCACTTCTATCACTTCGACGCCACGGCGGTCACCGCACTACTGCCGCTCTATATCCCGACGGAAGGCGAGCACTGCGGCGATCTGATCATCTTTCCCAGTGTGCGGCGCATCCGCTTCAACGCCCTGCGCAACGTCATCGAAAAGGCCGTGCTGCATAATACCGCCAGCCAGAAGCTGGTCGCTTTTGCGGTACGACGCGGCTGGCTCAAGCCGATTCGCCTGAAGCTGGAGCCGGGCAATCTCTACCTGTTCTCGGGTTACCGAAGCCTGCACGCGAATGATGAATGCGATCCCGCGTTGCTGCGCGCCACGGCGCTGTTTCACTTCGGCAATCCGCATCATGAAAGCCTAGTCGCACGGCACCTGCTGGGCACCAACAAGCGAAAAGCCAAGCTCGATCACAACGGGCTGAAACCGGTGAACTAACCGCCCGACAAGTTTGATCTCAGCGACTAGGTTCACCTGCCGCACAGCAATCGCGAGCCCATCGCGTATGCTGTACCGCCCAGGGTTTGCCAACGAGATTTCAACATTGACTGATCAAACGGTGACGTATTTCCTCGAAATGACCGCGCCATCGCAGCTACGGGCCAAGCCCGTACCGACGGACTTGCTGGTCAGCGAATGCGAGATCAAGCAGTTCCGGTTCAATCAGTTTCTCTACCGTCTGATCGGCAGCCCTTGGCAATGGACCGAGCGACTCGATCAGTCCGACGAAGCCTGGCAGCGGGAAATTGAAAGTCCCGATCTCCGCACCTGGGTGGCCTACCACCGCGGCGCCATCGCTGGCTATTACGAATTGCGCCGTAGCGCTGACGACGTCGAGATACTCTATTTCGGGCTGGAAAGCGGCTTCTTCGGTCGAGGATTTGGAGGCGGCTTACTGAGCCATGCGATCACAAGTGCATGGGAATGGCCCGGGACGCGGCGGGTCTGGGTCCACACTTGTACCCTCGATCATCCAAGTGCGCTGCAGAACTACCAGGCTCGCGGATTCACGTTATATGACCAACAAGTTGGCATCGAATAACGGCCGGATCGTGCGTTAGTTCGCCGGTACGGCGATGACTTTCCAGTCTTCGCCAACGGCCCGGATATCCTTTATCTGCAGCTCGCGTGCTTCGCTCATACGCTCTAGAGGCAGGTCAATCAGCGGTCGGGCCGACGACCCCAGGAACTTGGCCGCGACGAACAGCTGGTACTCATCGATCAAACCCAGCGCTGCAAAGGCGCCAGCCAGCCGCGGACCCGCTTCGAGCAGCACCTCGTTGGCGCCACGGTCTGCGAGCTCGCGTAGCAGACCCTGAAGGTCCACACGCCCCGCATCGCCGATCAACGTCAGAAAGTCGTGGCCCGCGGCCTGATAAACCGCGGCCTGATCAGCACGGGTATTTGCCACTAGCGCAGGGCCTGCCTGGAAGAACGGTGCGCCCAGCGGTACGCGCAGTTGCCCATCCACCAGCACCCGTAACGGTGGACGCTGCATGGCCAGCGAGGTCATTTCAGCATTGAGCCCTAGCTCTGACTCACGCACGGTCAGCCTGGCGTTATCCATGAGTACCGTATCGGCGCCAGTCAACACCACGCTCGATTGCGCACGCAGCCGCTGGACCTCGGCTCGGGCAGCGGGCCCGGTGATCCACTGGCTTTCGCCGCTGGCCATGGCGGTACGGCCATCCAGACTCATGGCGAGTTTCGCTCGCAGATAAGGCAGGCCGGTTTCCATGCGCTTGATGAAACCGACATTCAGCGCGCGGGCATCCGCCTCCAGCACCCCGCTCGCCACTTCGATGCCGGCGCTGCGCAAGCGCTCGAGACCACGCCCAGCGACCTGCGGATTCGGATCCTGCATGGCCGCGACGACACGACCAACGCCGGCGTTGACCAAGGCTTCGGCACAAGGCGGCGTCCGGCCTTGGTGGCTGCAGGGCTCAAGGGTGACGTAGGCAGTGGCACATCGGGCGCGGTCGCCGGCCTGTCGAAGGGCATGAACTTCTGCATGCGGTTCGCCAGCCCGCACATGCCAGCCCTCGCCGATGAGTTCGCCATCCTTGACGATGACGCAGCCGACCCGTGGATTGGGATGCGTGGAGTACAGCCCTTTGCGCGCCAGCTGCAGCGCCAGGGCCATCCAGGCGTGATCGTTGCTGCTCATTCGGTTTTTGCAGGCTCGCGTGACAGGCGCTCGATTTCCTCGCGGAACTCGTTGAGATCCTGAAAACGGCGATAAACCGACGCGAAGCGGATATAGGCAACTTCGTCGAGCTTCTGCAGCTCGACCATCACCAGCTCGCCCAGCACGCGTGATTTGATCTCGCGCTCGCCGGTGGCGCGCAGGCGATGCTTGATGTGGGCGATGGCTTCCTCGAGGCGCTCGACGCTGACCGGACGCTTCTCCAGTGCGCGTTGCATGCCGGCGCGCAATTTCTCTTCATCGAATGGCTGGCGGCTGCCGTCCTGCTTGATCAGCCGCGGCATGACCAGTTCGGCGGTTTCAAACGTGGTGAAACGCTCGCCGCAGGCGAGGCACTCACGGCGACGGCGCACCTGATCACCCTCGGCCACGAGGCGCGAGTCGATGACTTTGGTGTCATGTGCACCACAGAAGGGACAATGCATGGGCTAGAGCTGTCAGACGTCGGGAGAGCCATGGTAGCGCATCCCGCCGGCAAGACAAATCGAGCGGATTGTTGCTATACAGGCGCGCATCAACATCATGTTATGGAGCCGTCCGTGCAGTTACGCCCCTTTGTTCTGCCTGCTTTGCTGCTGGTTCTGGTTGGGTGTTCGAGTGAGCAATCCCAGCGTCCTACTGCGGCGGTTACCTTCGAGGAACCGCCCCAGGCCACCACCCTGATGCACGAACTGCACGGCAGCCTGATCGGCGTCCCCGCCGACAGCGAAGTCGAGCTGGCACTGCTGGAGGTCAACCGCCGTGACCAGCCAGACCGACTGCTGAGCAATGTTAAGCTGCAGGGTCGGGGAACCGAGCTGCCCTTCATCCTCAAGTTCAATGCCGAGAAATTCCCCCAGGGTCGAGACGTGGAACTGCGTGGACGAGTGACCCGTTCGGGGCAGTTGATCATGCGTCTGCCAGCCGTGCAGGTGAGCAGCCCGGCCAATCAGTCCTTGGGCCCGCTGCATCTGGTACCAGCGCCTTGACCCCGCCCGCTGCGCTGCAACAAGCCTTGGCTGAGCTGCTCGGCGATGCTTCGCTGAGTATCGAGTCGCTGCCCGGCACCGATATCCGTTTATGGCTGATCGATGCGGCCAATATGGACCGGGCGTTCAGCCCGGAGGAAACCCGGCGGATCCTCGACGAGCCGCCCTATTGGAGCTTCTGCTGGGCCAGCGGCCTGGTCCTGGCGCGCTGGCTGGCCGAACGGCCGGAATGGGTGCGCGGCAAGCGTGTGTTGGATTTCGGCTCGGGCTCGGGTGTCGCCGCCATTGCCGCAGCGAAGGCCGGCGCGGCCGAGGTTGTTGCCTGCGACCTGGATCCGTTGGCCCTTGCCGCGTGCCGCGCCAACGCCGAACTCAACGGCGTGCAGCTCAACTATTCGGAAGACTTTTTCAGCGAGGCTGACCGCTACGACCTGATCATCGTTGCCGACGTGCTCTACGATCGGGCCAACCTGCCCTTGCTGGATCAGTTCCTCAGTCGCGGCCAAGTCGCGCTGGTGGCCGATTCCCGCGTGCGGGATTTCCAGCACCCGCTGTATCAGCGCCTGGACAGCCTCGACGCCTGTACCTGGCCCGACCTGGCCGAACCTGCGGAGTTTCGCCGGGTCAGCCTCTACCACGCCCGTCGTGAAGCCGTGCCCGTCGCGATGTGCTGACAAGCAGCGCCTGCCGTCAGGAGGAAACATGCCGCCCGAAAGACCATTACGCCTGTTCTTCGCCCTGGCCTGCCCTTCCGACCTCGCTGAGGCCGTGTGCGACTGGCGTGACAGCCAAGAGGTAGGGGGTCGGCCCGTCGCCCTGGCCAACCTGCACCTGACCCTGGCTTTTCTCGGTAACCAGCCCGCGGCCTCCGTCGAGGGCTTGAAGCAGCTTGCGGCAAAGGTGCGCGTCGATGCCTTTGCGCTGCGGCTCGATCAGTTGCGGACGATCGGCAAGGATTTCGCCTGCCTGATGCCAAGCCAGAGCCCGTCGCCGTTGAACCAACTGGTCGAGCAGCTACACGCGAGGCTGTCCACACACGGCGTCATGCTCGACGCACGGCCGTTTCTGCCGCACGTCACGCTTTCACGTCAGGTTCACGCCTTGCCGGATATCCAGCCACCAGCATTCCATTGGCCGGTGCGCCGCTTCGGCCTCTATTGCTCAGAAAACACCTCATCGGGTGTTCAGTACAGCGAACTGGCGAGCTGGCCGTTGGCGGCCCCCGGTCGCTGATCGGGTATGAGCGCCGCCCTTGCTTCCGAATCGGCTCGCCCCCACTTAACATGCACGCCTCATTTCGCATGCGCCCATTCCGAGAATTCCAATGAGCCAGACTCCTTACATCTTTGACGTCACCAGCGCCAATTTCGAGCAACTGGTGCTGGAAAATTCCTTTCACAAACCGGTGCTCGTGGATTTCTGGGCTGAGTGGTGCGCGCCGTGCAAAGCACTGATGCCGCTGCTGGCAAAGATCACCGAGGAGTACCAGGGCGAACTGGTGCTGGCCAAGGTCAACTGCGACATCGAGCAAGACGTGGTCGCCCGATTTGGCGTTCGCAGCCTGCCAACCGTGGTCCTGTTCAAGGATGGCCAGCCGGTAGACGGTTTCGCCGGTGCTCAGCCCGAGTCAGCGATCCGCGCCATGCTCGAGCCCCACGTGCAGGCGCCCGCTGCGCCGGAAGCGGACTCGCTGGAAACCGCACAAGCGCTGTTCGCCGAGGGACGCATCGGTGAGGCAGAGGACCTGCTCAAGCAAGCGCTGGCTGAAGACAACGAGAACGCTGTCGCGTTGATCCTCTACGCACGCTGCCTGGCTGAACGTGGCGAGCTCGGCGAAGCCGAGCTGGTGCTCGATGCCGTCAAGGGCGACCAACACAAGCAGGCCCTGGCTGGCGCCCGCGCACAGCTGACGTTCCTGCGCCAGGCCAATGACCTGCCCGAGGTTGCCGACCTCAAGAGCCGTTTGGCGCAGAACGCCGAAGATGACGAGGCGGCCTACCAATTGGCCATTCAGCAGCTGGCACGTCAGCAGCACGAAGCGGCACTGGATGGACTGTTGAAGCTGTTCGTACGCAACCGCGGCTACGCCGACGGCCTGCCACACAAGACATTGCTGCAAGTATTCGACCTGCTCGGCAGTGACCACCCGCTGGTCACCACCTACCGCCGCAAGCTTTACCAGGCGCTTTATTGATATCTGCGAATGGGGCCACCAGCCCCGGCCTGCACTGACATCCAAGCGGCGGGTCCCGCCTGGCACCACCGTGGATCGGTACAACGTAAGCTACCCGCTAACTGTGCATGCCGATCCGAGGGTGATTGTTCTCCCGCCTAGCCCTCGAGCAACTGGCGCAGTGCCATGCAATCACGGGCGTGCAGTTCGGTCAGCTCCGGCCAGGGGTTTTCCGGCAGGTTGACCAGCACGCCGCGCGCACCCGCCGCCTTGGCGCATTCCAGATCGAAGCGGTAATCGCCCACCATCACCAGTTCGCTGGGCTCAATGCGCCATTTGTCCGCCAAATGCATTAACCCGCCCGGATCGGGCTTCGGCGGCGCTTCGTCACGACCAAGGATGTCATCGCTGGCGAAGCAGTCACCCATGCCCACGGCCTGCAGGGTTACCAGCGCCAACTCATGTGCGTTGCGCGTCAACACGCCGAGCTGGCAACCGCGATCGCGCAACGTATGCAGGAGTTCACGGGCACCCGGCGCCGGCGTCGCGGCATAGGCCAGTTCGCGTTCGTGCTCGAGCAACCAGGCGCGCTTGCGCGCGGCCTCTTCAGCCGGCAGCGCTGCGAGGTGATGGAGGATGTCGTCGTCTTCGGGAATATCCAGAGCGCGCTTGATCGCCGGGAAGTCGTGTACGGCCAGCGTCAGGGTGCCGTCCATGTCGAACACCCAGTGCCGCGCATCGGCCAGGCTCACTTCCAATCCTCACGCACGCGAATCAAGCCTTCCTGCGCTACTGAGGCAACCAGCTGCCCGGCGCGGTTGAAGATGCTGCCGCGCGCGAAACCACGCGCGTTGCCGGCCCAGGGGCTGTCCATGGAATACAGCAACCACTCGTCGGCGCGCACTTCGCGATGGAACCAGATGGCATGGTCCAGGCTCGCCAGTTGAATGAACTTGCTCCAGGAACTGACTCCGTGTGGCTGCAGTGCGGTGCCGATGAAGCTGAAGTCCGAAGCGTAGGCGACCAAATACTTGTGCAGCGCCGGGTTGTCCGGCAGCGAGCCATCGGCACGGAACCAGATATGCCGGACCGGCTCGATCGGCTGCGGGTTGATCGGGTCCTGCAGCGTGACCGGGCGGATCTCGATGGGTTTCGGACGGCGCAGCTTTTCAGCCACACGCGCCGGGACCAGCGGCGTCAGCTTGTGCAGCAGCTCCCATTCGCTGAGCAGGTCCTCGGGACCGACCACGTCAGGCATCGGCAACTGATGCTCGAACCCGGTCTCGTCGGCCTGGAACGACGCGCTGCAGGTAAAGATGGTCTGTCCTTTCTGGATCGCGCTGACCCGGCGCGTGGTGAACTGCCACCGTCGCGCACCCGGTCGACGTCATAGACCACCGGCTGGTGGGAATCGCCAGGCCGCAGAAAGTAACCGTGCATCGAATGGACGTGACGCTCCGGCGCCACCGTCTGGCTGGCCGCGGACAGCGCCTGACCGACCACCTGGCCACCGAACAGCTGGGGAAAGCCCAGGTCCTGGCTGGCACCCCGGAAGAGGTTTTCTTCAATTCGCTCCAGCGACAGCAGGTTGACCAGCGTGTCTAGGGTGTCGCTCATGGTGTAGTTCCTTTATGTATTCGAGGCACGAGGCAGGCACGCAATGTTACGGATTCCGCAGAAGCGGCTCCACTGGTTGCGATTGTCGGCGAAGCGCTACCCAATCATCCCGCGTGATTCGATACAGCGAATGAGGGCGCAACGGATGCCCTTCGGAGATCATCGGATGGTCAAAGTCACCCGCTGGTTCATGCCGCATGCCCAACGCCTGCATCAACCCCAGCGAAGGCTCGTTGATCGCCGCCGTGTAGGCCACCACCTCCGGAAGCTGCAGCCGCTCGAAGCCGCACGCCAGCGATGCCTCTGCCGCCTCGCGCGCGAAGCCTTGCCCCCAATGCTCATGGGCGAGCCGCCAGCCGATTTCCACCGCAGGGCAGAACGGCAGCTGCAAACGGCTCCAGGCCAGCCCGGCCATTCCGATGAATTGTCCATCGCTTTTGAGCTCTAGCGCCCAGTAACCGAAGCCGAACCGCGCGAAATGGATCCGGCTGCGCGCCATCGCCGCCGCGCATTCGTCGCGCGACAGCAACTCGGGAAAATAGCGCATCACCAGCGGGTCGCTGCACAGCTCGGCCAATACATCGAGATCGTCATCACGCCAGGCACGCAGACGCAAGCGCGGTGTTTCCAATTCAATACGTTCCATCGGTTCGTCCATTCTGTTTCCTTGAAGGCTTCGGTAACGGCTCTGCATACTCGCGGTTGACCTCAATGGGCCCGATTCGATGTCCCTGCCGTTGGTATTTCACGACGATTACAGCCCCGCTCTGCCGCCGGGACACCGCTTCCCCATGGAGAAGTTCCGCCTGCTGCGCGACCATCTCGTTGATTGCGGTTTGACCACGGATGCGGCGCTGTTGCGTCCCGAACTCTGCCCGCCCGATATGCTGGCGCTCGCACATGACCGTAACTACGTCGAGCGCTACTGCAGCGGCGCCATGAGCCGCGACGAACTGCGCCGCCTGGGCCTGCCCTGGAGCCCACAGCTGGCGAAGCGCACCGTACGCGCAGTTGGCGGCTCGCTGCTGGCCGCAGACCTTGCATTGCAGCACGGCCTGGCCTGTCACCTGGCGGGTGGCACCCACCATGCCCATTACGATCATGCCTCCGGCTTCTGCATATTCAACGACCTGGCCATCATCGCCCTTTCGCTGCTTGAGAGTGGCCGTGTCGGTCGTGTGCTGATCTTCGATTGCGATGTGCATCAGGGTGACGGCACCGCGCGGATCCTCGAGCAGGTACCGGACGCCGTTACTGTGTCACTGCATTGCGAAAAGAATTTCCCGACGCGCAAGGCCCGCAGCGATTGGGACATCGGTTTGGCGCCGGGCCTTGGCGATGCGGATTACCTGAAGGTCGTCGACGATACGCTCAGCTACCTGCTGCCGCTGTATCAGCCGGATCTGGTCATCTATGACGCCGGCGTCGACGTGCACCGTGATGACGCGCTGGGTCTGCTTGAGCTCAGCGACGAAGGCCTGGCCATGCGCGACAGCGCCGTGATCGAACACTGTCTGGGGCGAGACATTCCGGTGGTTGGCGTGATCGGCGGCGGCTACGACAAGGACCGCGCCCTGCTCGCACGGCGCCATGCGCAGCTGCACATCAGCGCCGCGAAGGCCTGGCAGCGACACGGCCTGGGCTGACACCACTGGTCACAACGACGGCCGCAGCGCGGAACTTCAACCGGCAACGAAACCCTCACTTCTATGTGTGGCTGACCCATGCAGCACGACTAAACCGCTGTTTGCGAGCACTAAATGACCATAACAACGAGGAATCACCGATGCTCGAAACCGATCACACCACCACCGCCTACCCCAACGGCCGGAGCCATTTCTTGAAGCACACATCCTGGAGCGCTGTGTTTGCAGGTATCGCTTTGGCACTTGTGGTTTCACTACTGCTGCACTTGCTTGGCACGGCAATCGGCGCTTCCACGATCGACCCCGCAACTGAACACAATCCCGTTGCGGGCCTCGGCATGGGCGCGATTATCTGGATGGTGCTTGCCGGTGTCATATCACTGGCCATCGGCGGCTACATCGCGGGCCGTATGGCGCCCCGTCACGGTATGTTGCACGGCTTGTTGGTGTGGGCAGTGACGACACTGGTCACGGTGTATCTGATTGCCAGCCTGGTCGGTTCGGCTGTCTCGGGCACAGCCAGCGTGGCGGGCTCGACTTTGCAAGCGGTTGGCTCCAGTGTTGCGTCCATGGCGCCCGCTATCGGTGGTGAGATCAAGCAGCAGGTCAAGCAGGCTGACATCAATCTCGATCTGAGCAATATCGAGGCTGAAATCAAGAAGGCACTGCGCCAGACCGGCAAGCCGCAACTGGCCCCGCAGAACCTTGAGCAAGACGTACAACAGGTTCAGCAGCAGGCTCAGAATCGCGCCGAGCAAGCCCAGCAGAATCCTCAGCAGGCCGACGAGCAGATATCGCAACTAATCGACCGCATTCAGCAGAAAGGTGAGGAAGCTCTGAATGCCGCCGACCGTGAAGCGATGGTCAACCTGATACAGGAGCGCGGCAACATGAGCCAGCAGGAAGCCGAGCAGATGGTCAGCCAGATCGAGCAGCAGTATCAGGAAGCCTATGTGAAGTTTAAAGAGCTGCAGGCCCAGGCCGAGCAGAAGGCCCGTGAAGTCGCCGGCCAGGCGGCCAAGCGTGTATCGCAGGCCAGCTGGGCTTTGCTGATCACGATGTTGATCACTGGCGCCGTCGCCGGGTTCGCCGGTATGTTCGGCTACCGCCGTCAGCCCAAGCAGTCCGACGCGGTTTAACAGCCTGCACCCCGGCGCACCCTGCGCCGGGGATTCTCTTACTCCGCACCGCGCCCCGCTCTCTCCATCGTCGCTGCAAACTTCCCATCGCGAGCCGCTAGAATGGCCGCCCCTGAACCACGGCGACGTTCCAATGCGTACCCCAAAATCTCGCGTCGCGATCATTGGCGGCGGCCCCGCCGGGCTGATGGCTGCCGAAGTGCTGAGCCAAGCGGGCGTTGCCGTCGATCTCTATGACGCCATGCCCTCGGTCGGTCGCAAATTCCTGCTGGCCGGCGTCGGCGGGATGAACATCACCCATTCCGAACCCTTCGAGCCATTTGTGACGCGCTATCGCGAGCGTGCCGCCGAACTGCGCCCGCTGCTGGATGCCTTCAACCCCGAGGCGTTGCGCGAATGGATTCACGGGCTGGGCATCGACACCTTCGTTGGCAGTTCCGGACGAGTGTTTCCCTCGGACATGAAGGCTGCACCGCTGCTGCGCGCCTGGCTGCGCCGCCTGCGTGACGCGGGCGTGCAAATCCATACGCGCCATCGCTGGCTGGGTTGGAACACCGATGGCAGCTTGCGTCTGCTTGCGCCGTCGGGTGAGATCAGTGTCGACGCCGACGCGGTGCTATTCGCGTTGGGTGGTGGCAGCTGGGCACGCCTGGGCTCCGACGGGGCCTGGGTCCCTGTGCTGGAACGCCGCGGCATTGCAGTCAACGCGCTGCGGCCCGCCAATTGCGGCTTCGAGGTGGCAGGCTGGAGTTCGCACCTGCAGGAAAAATTCGCTGGCGCGCCGCTGAAAACCGTCAGCCTCGGTCTCGCCGAATGCGCGCCACGCAAGGGTGAGTTCGTGGTCACCGCCACCGGCATCGAGGGCAGCCTGGTGTATGCGTTGTCCGCCGAGATCCGCCAGGCGATCGAGCAGAACGGTAGCGCCACAGTCACGCTGGACCTGCTACCTGACCATTCGCTGGAGAGGATCATTCGCGCCTTGGCCAAACCGCGCGGCTCGCAGTCCATGGCCAAGCACCTCAAGCGTCAGCTCGGTCTTGATGGCGTCAAGGCAGGGTTGTTGCGGGAACTCGCGCCCGCTGACGCCTTCGATGACCCGCCGCGTTTAGCGAACGCGATCAAGGCCCTGCCCATCGAGCTGCTGCGCCCCCGCCCGCTGGACGAAGCCATCAGCAGTGCCGGCGGCGTGCCGTTCGAGGTGCTGGACGACGGACTGATGCTGCGACAGGTGCCGGGCGTGTTCTGCGCAGGAGAAATGCTGGATTGGGAAGCCCCCACCGGGGGCTACCTGCTGACCGCCTGTTTCGCCAGTGGTCGAGCGGCAGCGGTGGGCATTCTGCGTTGGTTGGGGATTGCTAGCCCGCCCAATGCCTGACGGAACGGCGCTCGCTTAGGCCAGATGCCTGAACAGCGCCACGGCGATGATTCCAGCTGCGATCGCCGGCAACGGCTTCTTCAACAGCAGCATAGTCACCGCCGTGGCGAGGAAAGCCAGCCGGGCACCGTTGTCGCCGTTGACTGCCATGGGTGTCAACAGTGCCACCAGCACCGAACCGGACATGGCGCTGATGAACTGCTCGGTTCGGCGGCTGATGGGCACGAACGACATCGCAAACACACCACCCCAACGGGTCGCCAGGGTGACCACCGCCATGACCAAAATGACGATCAGCGTGCCGGATCCCGCCGTTTCCAGCGTCATGTCGGTTTCTCCATCCACAGCGCGCCCAACAGACCGCCGGCAAGCGCCCCGACCACCACATGGCTATTGGCGGGCAGATACCAGTACGCCAACATCGAGGCGCCACCCGCGACGATCCAGATCACACTCATCCGCAGATCTTTCTTGCCGCCGACGACCATCGCCAGGAGGAAACAGCCCATGACCATGTCCAGCCCCCAGCTGACCGGATCGTGGATGGCGCTGCCGAAATAAAGCCCCAGCCAAGTGCCCAACACCCAGAACGTCCAGAGCGCCAGACCACCGCCGAACAAGATGCCTAACCCCGGCCTGCCGAGACTGAACGCCTGCATGGACATGGCCCAGTTGGCATCCGAAACAACGAGCATCACCGCGTAGCGCTTCGCCGGCGGCAGGTGCTGCAGATAGGGGTATAGCGTCGCGCCCATCAGCAGGTGCCGCGCATTGACAGCAAACACCGTGACCACCAGCGGAACGACCGGAACATGCGTGCCCCAGAGTTCCAACGAGGCGAATTGCGAGGCGCCGGCGAAGACCAGCGCGCTCATCATCAGGATCGAATAGTCGTTCAGCCCCGCCTGCGTCGCGGCCAAGCCAAAGGCCAGACCAAACACCACAACGAATAGCGAGATCGGCGTCAATTGCCTGAACCCGGCCCATACGTCAGCTCGGCTAAGCGAGTGAAGCTCCGCTTGCGCGTGTGCCAAAAGCGATCTCTCCTGTGCTGTCTTGCATGTATGAAAAACGCAAAGCCTCAGGCCTTCTCAATCTGACGCCCGGCGTCACAAGCAATCAGGCAAACCGGCGTTCATCCATTGTTGCCATCTCAATGCGACAAACACGCAACGAGCTGACACGCCCGCACGGCGCGCCACCGGCCTCGGTCAGCGCTTTTTGGTCGGCTTCGTTCCGCCCAGGCTCGGCACCTTGCGGATCGGCTTGGCGTTGGGTTTCTCGCTCTCATCGAACCAGTTGCCCAGATGAACACGGCCTTTGCCAGCCGACTCTTTAGGTTTCTTCGGCTTTTTCGGTTTCTTGATGATCTGCCCGCCCGGCTGGGTGGTCGGCACCCGATGATCCGGGACGAAACCCGGCTCGTCGTGGCGCGGCAGAACTTGCTGAATCAGCGTCTCGATGGCTGCGAGCTGATCGACCTCATCGGCGGCGACCAGCGACACGGCCTCGCCCGTTGCGCCCGCCCGGCCTGTCCGGCCGATACGGTGCACATAGTCCTCGGCAACGGTAGGCAGGTCGAAATTGACCACCTGTGGCAGGTCATGGATATCCAGGCCTCGCGCGGCCACGTCGGTGGCCACCAGCACCTGCACTTCGCCCGCTTTGAAACGTTCCAGCGCGCGCAACCGCGACGCCTGCGGCTTGTCGCCATGGATCGCATCGCTGGAAATTCCCTGCGCCTGCAACTCATCCACCAGTTGGTCGACGCCCTTGCGCGTTTTGACGAAGACCAGCACCTGGCCCCAGCGCCTCTCCGCCAGAAGGTGCAGGAACAGCTCGGACTTGCGCTTCTTGTCCACCGGCACCAGCCATTGCTTCACCGTCTTGGCAGCGGCATTGCGCGGGCTGACCTCGATGGACAGCGGGTCGCGCAACAGCGCGCCGGCCATCTGCCGGATTGCATCGGAGAATGTCGCGGAAAACAGAAGGGTCTGACGCTTTTTCGGGAGTGCACTGAACAGCGCGTCCAGCTCTTCGGAAAAGCCGAGGTCGAGCATCCGATCGGCCTCGTCCAGCACCAGCGCCTGCACCTGGCTGAACTTCACCGCGTTCTGTCGATACAGATCCAGCAACCGCCCGGGTGTGGCGACCAGCACGTCGATGCCTTTGCGCAGCGCCATCATCTGCGGATTGATGCTGACGCCGCCGTAGACCGCATAGGTGCGCAGCGGCAGGTCCTGGCCGTAGGTTCTGAAGCTCTCGTGCACCTGCTCGGCCAGCTCACGGGTCGGCACCAGCACCAGCGCGCGGACCGAATTGCTCGCCACTTGCGGCCCTTCGTGCAGCAGTCGCTGCAACAGCGGCAAGGCGAAACCCGCGGTCTTGCCGGTGCCGGTCTGCGCGGCAGCCATCAGGTCGCGGCCCTTAAGCACAGCCGGAATCGCTTTGGCCTGGACCGGCGTCGGCTGGGTGTATTCAAGCGATTCGAGGGTGCGTAGCAGCTGATCGATCAGGCCCAAAGAGGCGAAGGTCATGACGGTAACCGGAAGGACGAAAACAGGCTGCGCAGTTTACTCGAAAGGAAGCTGGAAGCTGAGCGTAGATACCGTCTTCCCCATTACCGAGCAAGGGCCAGTTGAGGGTCGAAACGCTGGCCCGATTTAAGGACCCCATAGGCGATGTGCAGCAGCTTGCGCATCGCTGCACAGACGATTTGTTTT
>Ga0070754_10002160_pt1 | contig 14744 bp, 14 predicted proteins | sample VirMetDEL_Sep_01_FD_75181 | JGI IMG/M metagenome (GOLD analysis project Ga0070754, IMG submission 75181) | Aqueous microbial communities from the Delaware River and Bay under freshwater to marine salinity gradient to study organic matter... | ecosystem: Environmental > Aquatic > Marine >... | reverse complement strand
TATCCAGTTCGCCAATGGCATCGAGCTCAACGCTGTCGGTCTCGCTGATCTGATGACGCGCCCGCTCGATCTCGCGTCGGAGCGTCGCGTAGTGCTGCAACGTCCAGTCGCCGCCGATGGCCAGAGTGGCGGCCTGTGCGTCGCTGGTCGGTTGCCGTTGCAGACTGCCCGGCGGCGAAGTGGTTTGCGTCAAGGTTGGGTCCCGTATTGCATGTGGCGTCGAGAGGCGAGCCTGATCACCGTCGATTTCGCCGATCCTATCAGGTGGGACCTTACGAACGCGGCTCCGTTTGCCGTCCTGCTATCGATGCCGACCGTCGCGCCGCCGAGCAATTTGTTACAGAGCGGCACGAACTATCGACCGCTTTAGCTCTCCATAGCGTGCAAGCCGGCAACCATGGTCGGTACGCATCGCGTCACGGGGCTGATATCTTACGCCGCCTTTACCTAGTCACATTCAACACGCCCGGCATCGGGTCCTGCCGTCATCCTTCCTTTTTCACGATCACAGCGAGAGCGACCGATTGCCTATGAATTTCTTGCGCTCACTGCCGTTCATCGCAGTCCTGGCGGTCATCCTGTTCAGCGGTCTGCGCCCGGAGCCGGTGCCGCAGATCTTCGATCAGCAGGACAAACTGCACCACATGCTCGGCTTTGCTGCCCTGATGTTTACCTTGCGCCTGGCGTTTCCGCAGTGGCGCGTGCTCTGGGCAATCGTGGTGAGCCTCGCCGCCGCGCTGTTGATCGAGATTGGCCAGAGCATGCTGCCCAATCGCCAGGCATCGCTGGGCGACATGCTGGCCAACACCTTGGGCGTGCTGCTTGGCTGGGGCTGTTCGTACTTGGCCTATCAGTGGTATCTGCGCCGTATCGGTGTCACCACCGACATCGATGCGCCGGAGCAAATAGAACGCCTGGAAAGCGCTACCCGTTCCTGAAGTGCTGGCTCGGCACGACGTGGCAGCGGCCGGCATCAGCGGCCTAGTTCGCTGCCCGATGCTTTGTCCTCTGGGAAAACAGTGCGGTGATGATCATGGCGACGATCGCTCCGGCAGTCGCCAAAGCCATGTCTTTTTGCGGGTCCCATCTATCGTTTTGTGTCGCCAGGAAGGTGCGGCCCAGCCCGCCGCCGAGCATTTCGGCGCCAAACCATTCGATCAGCTCGTAGACCGCTGAGGTCGAGAGCACGATATCCACCGGTAGCAGAACGCTCCAGAAACCGGGGCGCAGGCCCAGGCGAATGAGCACTTCGCGAATGGGATAAGCCAGCAGAAGCCCATAGCTGAAATGCGCCAGCCGGTCGAACTGGTTGCGCTCCCAGCCCATTTGGTCGTCCAGCCCCTCTCCAGTCAGCGCCTGCCACCAAGCGTCGTAAGGAACCTTGGCATAGGTGTAATGCGCGCCCAGCTGGTGGATACAGAGGTAAAGAAAGATCAACGTTGCCGCGCTGCGCGATGGCAGGTAGTGCTTGTGACCAAACAGCAGGGCGGCAGCCAATGCCACCACCAGCAGGTTTTCCAGCAGCCAATCGTGGCGGTTGAACGGTGCGATGGCGAGCACGCCCCAAACCAGCAGAAAGAGCCCAACCAGCGTCAGCAGGAAGTGTCGGTGGCTTCGGTCTGTCTCCATGTTCTCTCCTGAACGATCACTGTGTTCTTTGTGGGACCAGCGCAGCGGCAAGAGGGTCCGTCCAGCGGCCGGGGCCGATATTGCAGCAGGCCGCTACCCAACTTTTTCCGCCTGAGAAGGGTCACAAAAGCTGGACCCTTAGCGAGGCGGACTATGTGCCCATTCTGACCAGCGGCATCCGAGCGAGGCCATCACCGCATGGCCTTGGGCTGGCGCTGCTCACGCTGCTGGCTGGCTGCGACGGACGACAATCGGCGCTGAATCCTGCCGGCGTGGGTGCACAGAGTATCGCCGAGCTGTTTTGGTGGATGAGCGGTGGCGCGCTCGTCATCTGGATGGTGGTGATGGGCATCGCCCTCTACGCGACCCAGGCGCACCCAGAAGCGCACGGCATTCGAGGTGCCCGCTGGCTGATCATCGGCGGGGGGATCGTTTTCCCGGTGGTGGTGCTGACCGGCTTGTTGATCTATGGGCTGATGCTGATGCCACAGCTGCGCTCGACCGAGGCTATTGACCTCAGCGTCGAGGTTTCCGGCGAGCAGTGGTGGTGGCGCGTGCGCTATGCAACTGATGCAGGCGACAAGGTGGAGCTGGCCAACGAGATCCGCCTGCCGGTGGGTGAGCGGGTCGCCTTCAGCCTGACCAGCCCGGACGTGATCCACTCGTTCTGGATTCCTTCGCTTGGCGGCAAGGTCGACATGATTCCTGGGCGCACCAATGAGCTGGTGCTGGAGCCCACGCGCACCGGCACCTTCCGTGGCGCCTGCGCCGAATATTGCGGGGCGTCCCACGCGCTGATGAATTTTCCCGTAGTAGTCATGGAGCGAGAAGACTTCGACCGCTGGCTTGCGGAACAGGCGCAACCTGCGCAAGCGCCAGACTCGGCTTTGGAGCAAGCTGGCCAGCGCGCCTTTCTCAGCAACGGTTGCGGCGCCTGCCACAGCGTGCGCGGCACCGAGGCCGACGGCACGGTCGGGCCGGACCTGACCCACGTTGGCAGCCGCTTGAGCCTCGCGGCCGGGACGCTGCCGGCAGATGTCGAGGCGTTCCAGCGCTGGATTGGCCACACCGGCGATATCAAGCCGGACGTGAAAATGCCGGCCTTCGGCATGCTGCCCGATGATCAGCTGAGCGCCATGGCGCATTACCTGAGCGGACTGAAATGAGCGAGCCCGAGGATGTGATCGAGCCGGAGAGCGACCGCAACCCGCAGGAAGAAGCCCGTGCCAAGGCGCAAGCCGAGCGCCTCGCCGCCGCCTGGAAGACGCCCACCGGCTGGCGCTATTGGTCGGCGGTGAACAACACTGAGGTCGGGCTCTGGTACACCGGCGTGGCCTTTCTTTTCTTCCTCTTTGCCGGCGTGCTGGCAATGTTGATTCGTGCTCAGCTGGCGGTGCCGAATAACGACCTGCTGTCTGCCGACACCTACAACCAGGTCTTCACCCTGCACGGCTCGGTGATGATGTTCTTGTTCGGCGTGCCGATTTTCGAGGCGTTTTCGATCCTCATCCTGCCGCAGATGCTGGGTGCGCGGGACTTGCCGTTCCCGCGACTGTCGGCCTACGGTTTCTGGTGCTTCATCATCGGTGGCGTGTTCGTCTGCGGCTCGATTTTCTTCGGCGTCGCGCCGCAGGGCGGCTGGTTCATGTACCCGCCGCTGACCACTACCTACCAGGACGGTCTCGGCGCGGATATCTGGCTGCTGGGGCTGTCATTCATCGAGGTGTCGTCGATTGCGGCAGCGGTAGAACTGATCGTCGGCGTGCTGAAGACACGTCCGCCGGGCATGCGCATCAACCTGATCCCGCTGTACACCTGGTACATCCTGGTGGTGGCGGGGATGATCCTGTTTGCCTTCCCGCCGCTGATCGCTGGCGACCTGTTGTTCGAACTGGAGCGCGCCTTCGACTGGCCGTTCTTCGACCACACCCGCGGCGGCGATCCGCTGCTCTGGCAGCACCTGTTCTGGATCTTCGGCCACCCCGAGGTCTACATCATCTTTCTGCCCGCCGTCGCGCTGGTGGCGACCATCGTTCCCACCGCCGCGCAGCGGCCCATCGTCGGTTACAGCTTCATCGTTCTGGCGGCAGTGGGCACCGGCTTCATCAGCTTCGGACTGTGGGTGCACCACATGTTCACCACCGGCATGCCGGGCATCTCACTGGCGTTCTTCTCGGCGGCGTCCGAGGCGGTGGCGATTCCCACCGGCGTGCAGATCTTCTGCTTCCTCGCCACGGCGCTGGCGGGGCGTTTCGTCAAATCGGTGCCGATGCTGTTCGTCGCCGGTGCGCTGGCGATTTTCGTCCTTGGCGGTCTGACCGGCGTGATGGTGGCGCTGGCGCCGTTCGACTTTCAGGCGCACGACACCTACTTCATCGTCGCGCATCTGCATTACGTGTTGATTGGCGGCGTGCTGTTCCCGGTGATTGCCGGCCTCTATTACTTCTTCCCGCTGGCGATGAGCAAGACGCTGTCGGACCGCCTCGGACGCATCGCCTTCTGGCTGATGTTCATCGGCTTCAACGTCGCCTTTCTGCCGATGCACTTCACTGGGCTGCTGGGCATGCCACGGCGGGTCTATACCTATGCGCCGGATATGGGTTTCGACGTGCTCAACATGGTCTCCACGGTGGGCGCCTTCATTCTTACGATCGGCGTCGCGGTGCTGGTCTGGGACGTGCTGCGGCCCAAGGGCAAGCAGCCTTACAGCAAGCGCAACCCGTGGAACGCCGGCACTCTGGAATGGCTGGCCGAAATGCCCGGCAAGTCCTGGGGCGTGCGTTCGATTCCGATCATCAAGAGCCGCTATCCGCTGTGGGATCAGCCCAACCTGATGCGCGACGTCGATGCCGGGCGTTTCTATCTACCGGACGCTGAGGAGGGCAAGCGCGAGACGCTGATCAGCAGCATCATCGATGCCGAGCCGATCCAGTGTTTGCGGGTGCCGGGGCCGACCTTTCTAAGCTTCTGGGCGGCGGTATTCACCGGTGGCCTGTTCATCTTCGCCACCTACAGCTGGTACGTCGCGGCGCTGACCAGCGGCTTTCTAGCCCTGGTGACCATCCTCATCTGGCTGTGGACGGGCACTGCGGTGATTCCGGAGAAGCCGCGAAAAGACATCGGCCTGAACGTGTCGGCGCCGCTCTACGCCTCCGGCGCGAAGTCGGTGGGCTGGTGGGCGACCTTCATCACCATGATCGGCGATATGAGTGCCTTCGCCAGTCTGGTGTTTGGCTACTTCTTCTTCTGGACGGTGCATGAGGATTTCCCGCCAGCGGACGCGACCGGGCCTGGCGTGGTCTGGCCGTCGATCGCGCTTGGCCTGATCCTCGTCTCTTGGGGCCTGACGCTGCTGGCGCGCCGCTGCAATGACCGCGACCAGGCGGCGAGCTTCTATCTGGCGCTGGGGCTGGCCTCCTTGCTGACCATTGCCGGCGGTGGTGCGCTCTTTGCGGGGCCGCATTTCAGCGGGCTCGATCCGACCAGCAATGTCTACCCGGCAACGGTCTGGGTGCTGGTGCTCTGGTGCCTGCTGCACCTGGGTATCGGTCTGATCATGCAGCTCTATTGCCTGGCGCGCCGCGCTGCCGGGCGGATGACGGCCGAGCACGACATCGATATCCGTAACGTCGCGCTGTACTGGCATTTCATGGCTATAACCGTGGGCATGACCGTCGCGGTCATTGCCGGCTTCCCGGAGGTCGCGTGAACGAGCGAACCGAAATCCGGCCGGAGGAAAAGGCCGAAGCGCCGCCTGACGAGCGGGTTACGCTCTGGCTGTTGACCTTCGGGCCGGTGATCTGGGCGGTGCACTTCGTGCTGTCCTATGCGGCGGCCGCGGTCTGGTGCGCCAAGGTGGCGGGGCGTACGGGACCGTTGGGTGACGTGCGTCTGGTCATCGGTGTGCTGACGCTGCTGGCCCTGACAGGCATAGCCCTGACCGGCTGGCGCGGTTGGCGCATGCACAGCTTCGGTAACGCCACCGCGCCGCATGATTTCGATACTCCAGGCGACCGCCATCGGTTTCTCGGCTTTTCAACGCTACTGCTCAGTGGCCTGAGTTTTGTCGCGACGGTTTTCGTCGCCCTCTGTGTGGTCTTCATCAGGAGCTGCGCATGATCTGGCGTCCGCTGTCATTGATGTTGGGCCTGGCCACGCTGGCGGCGGTCTGGCTCGGCCCGCTGCCGGCGATGGCCGATCGGCTGTTCGTCGGCCACATGCTCATGCACGTGATGGTGGTGGCAGTCGCGGCGCCGTTGCTGGCGATCGGCCTCGCTGGCAGCCGGTTGGATTTCTCCAGCCGAATCCCATTTCTGTTCTCGCCGGTTCTGGCGTCGGTGATCGAGCTGTTCGTAGTCTGGGCGTGGCACATGCCAGCCCTGCACCACGCGGCACGCACTTCGCAGTCCGCCGAGTTGCTGGAGCAGGGCAGCTATCTGTTCGTCGGGCTGCTGGTGTGGCTCGCGGCGTTCGGCGGCGTCCGGCATCAACGCGCGTTGGCCGGTATCGCTGGATTGCTGCTGACCTCGATGCACATGACGCTGCTCGGCGTGCTGCTGACGATGGCGAGCCGACCGCTGTTCGAACACACCGGCTCGGCGTTGTCGGGCCTCGGCCCGCTCGAAGATCAGCAACTGGGCGGCGTGATCATGCTGGTATTCGGCGGCACGTCCTACCTGATCGGCGGGTTGTATCTGCTGAGTGGCCTTCTACAGGACAAGCGCCATGCCGTTTCGATCAGCTAAGCGGCTGTTCTGTCGCGTTTCGGCGCCTCTGTGCCGGTGGCTGCGCTGGTTGACGGGCGGCTCGTGGAAACGCGTTCTGGCGGCAGTGGTGTTGATGATTGCGATCGCAGGCTCCGGCGGCTTCTTGCTGATCTCGCTGGGGTTGGTGTCGATCAGCGCCAGTTCCGGCCACTGGGCGGCGACCGGCTGGGTGCTGCATTACGCCATGCGCCGCGCGGTGAGCACTCAGTCGATGGGCATCGAGGTGCCGTCACTCGACGATCCGGCGCTGGTACTCAAGGGCGCCGGGCATTACGAGACCGGTTGCGCCACTTGCCATGGCGCACCGGGACGAGAGCGGTCTTTGATCGCGCAGCAGATGATGCCCGAACCACCGCTACTGCTGCCGCGTATCGAGCATTGGGAGCCGCAGGAGCTGTTCTGGATCGTCAAAAACGGCGTCAAGTTCACCGCCATGCCAGCCTGGCCGGCGTCGAAGCGCGAGGATGAAGTCTGGGCATTGGTCGCCTTTCTGCAGGCGATGCCGGAGATGTCCACCGCTCGCTACCGGGCGCTGGCGCTGGGCGAACGTGCCGCTGATGCGACCAACCCAGTGACGCCTGATCATTTGCGCTCGCTCGGTGATCCGCTGGGCCCGGTGTTGGCCAACTGCAATCGCTGTCACGCCGACGATGGCGGTGGGCGCGGGCAAGGCGCCGTTCCGCGGCTGGCTGGGCAGAGCGAGGCCTATCTGCTTGGCACGCTGCAGGCTTACGCCAATGGAAAGCGCCACAGCGGCATCATGCAACCGATCGCCACCGGGCTCGAGCCGCCGGTTCTGCAGGCGCTGGCCAGGCACTTCGCCGAGCTGCCGGCGCCCGGCAAAGTGGATGAGCCAACCGCGTCGCCTGCGGCTATCGCTCGCGGGCGGCAACTGGCCGAGCGGGGCGTGCCGGCGCGCGGCGTCCCGTCCTGTATTCATTGCCATGGCCCGAAGCGCTCGCCGCGCAATCCCATGTATCCAGGCATTACCGGGCAATACGCGAGCTATCTGAAGCAGCAGCTGGAGCTGTTCACCGCTGGCACGCGTGGCGGCAGCGCATACGCGCACGTCATGCATAGCGCCGCGCAGCGGCTGACGCCCGAACAGATGCAGGATCTGGCGGATTACTATGCCTCGCTGCCCCAGCAGGGGGCACCCACAATGGCCAGTGAGCCGACATCACAACAACAGAGGTAAGCGATGTTCGACAAGATCGTGGAAATCGTTTCAGCGTTTGGCTATCTCGGGGTGTTCGCGCTGATGTTGCTGGAGAATATCTTCCCGCCGATTCCGTCCGAGCTGATCATGCCGCTGGCGGGCTTCGTCGCGGCGCGCGGTGAGTTGAATTTCGCCGGGGTGATTGCGGTTGGCACGGCTGGCTCGGTGGTGGGTGCGCTGCCCTGGTATTACGCCGGCGCCAAGCTCGGCAAGGAACGCATGAAGCGCCTCGCCAAGCGCTGGGGACATTGGCTGACCCTGTCGCCTGAGGATGTCGACAAGGCCATCGGCTGGTTCGACCGGCACGGCAAGGGTGCGGTGTTCTTCGGTCGTCTAATACCCGCCGTGCGGACCCTGATCTCGGTGCCGGCGGGTATCGCCGGGATGTCGATGACCCGATTCCTGATTTACTCGACGCTGGGGTCGCTGCTCTGGACGGCGCTGCTGGCATTGGCGGGCTTTCTGCTCGAATCGCAGTATGAAAAGGTCGCCGAGTACCTCGATCCGATTTCCACCGGCGTGGTGGTGCTGATGGTGCTCTTTTACCTGTACAGGCTGATTCGCCAACGATTTGCCCGGCGTGGCTGAGCGGAACGCGACTTACAATCCCCGCGCCGCGTAGGGTGGGCTTCAGCCCACCGCTTTCTCGCACCGCCAGCTCTTAAACGCCTCGCTAGGTCTGTCGCCGATAGCTCTCCTGGTGGGCTGAAGCCCACCCTACAGAGAGTGAAGCGGAGCGCTTGCTCGCTCAAGCAGCTCTCCAATGTCTCGCCAGGACTGTTTCCGCGAGCTCAGGCTGCGCCGGCGGTGTGGTGCTGCGTCTGGCGCGTGCGCTCGCACTGATCGATCACCTCAAAGACCTGCTGCCACATTTGCTCGGATTGTTGCTTGAGCTGCGCAGTGTGGGCTTGAATCAGCGCCTCGATCCGCGCGCTTTCATCCGTCACAAGGTCGATCTTGCGCTTGATCTCCGCCTCGTCGGTGGTCACCTCGACCAGCCCATCCGGAAAGCCGTAATCCTCGAACAGCATCTGATATTTGTGGCTCCAGCCGGTCGCCAGCGCCGGCACGCCCTGCGACAGTGCACTGACCAGGCCATGGAAGCGACTGCCCAGGGTGCCGCTGCAGGCCCCGAGGATGCCCTTGATCTCCAGCGCGCCGCTTTCCTGCACAATTGGAATGCCGCCAACCGCCGCCGAGAGCTTCTCTGCCAGCGCCAGGTCGCCCTTGCCTTCGTGGACCAGCACGAACGGCTTGGCGTCTTTCTCCAGCAAATAGCGGGTGCACTTGATGAGGAAGGGCAGATAAGCATCGCGCGTCTTCTGATCGGTCTTGTCCAGCATCCGGCAGTTGGGAACGATGCAGAAGCGGTTCTGTACGGCGTCGAAGCTGGGTGGAATCACGCCGGAAATCAGATTGGTGAAGTCGGGCGATTGCTTGATTTTGGGTTGTTCGCCGACCAGGTGGGTCAGGTGCTCATAGGAGACACGCTCGCGCGGGAAGATCAGGTCAACATTCTCGACAACGGTTTTCATCGCCGCTTGGTTCTTCTCGGACTTGAACGGGCCCAGCGCCTGGGGCAACAAAATCACTCGGGTGCCGTTCTTTCTCCAGCGTTTGGCCGATTGCGCCAGCTCTGCGCAAGGGTCTTCGCCCCACTGGTCGCTGTAGGCGAAGCCAGCCGCGTCGATGACCACATCGACTTCTTTGTCCAGCACCACGCCATACATTTCACGTAGCGGGCGCGGCGCAAAATTCGCCAGCCCGCCCCATTGGATGCCGTAGCGCCACAGCCAAGCCTTGGGATAGAAACCCAGCTGCACGAGCTTGCGGAACGGTTGTTCTGCCTTTTTCGGTGTCGGTGCCATGACGTAGGTAGCGTCGGGATACCGGGCCTTCAGCTTCTGCAGCGCCGCATGCAGCATCAGCTCTGCGCCTTTATTGACGAAGCCTGCCTTTCTGATCTCGATAATCATCGCTTACCTCAGTTGAATACAATCAGGTCTTGCTCGGTCTTCTTGTCCGAATAAGGAATCCCTCCCGTTGGATCGGCGTAGCCCACCGCCAGCAGCATGACGGTGCGCTCGTGATAGGCCAGGCCCAGTTTCTTAACGAGTAGTCGTTCCCTTTCTTCCACGTCCGGCCAGTTGATCGAACAGGTGGACAGGCCAAGGCTTTCGCATGCCAGCATCAGCTGCATCGCCGCCAGCGAGCCGTCGATATAGACGACATGGCGATCGCGTGCTTCCGGGTAGCAGCCCAGATCTCCCACCACGGCGATTACGCACTGCAGGTTGTCGTGGAAACCCGCCGTGCCGCCAGCGCATTTGGCGACATCCGACGCCTTGACCGGATCGTTACTGACATAGAAGCGAAACGGCTGGCGATTACAGGCGGAGGGGGCCAGCGCGGCAGCCTTGACCGCCTGTTCGATCAGCTCATTGCTGACCGGCTTATCCTGATACCAGCGCACCGAGCGCCGACGGCGGAACAGTGTCATCAGCTCGTCATAGCTGACCGGGCATTCCGGCAGTTGGCTGTGCGGGTAGGGCACGCAGCGGTTCGATTCATCGAGGTTTTGCGCGCTGGTGAAGGCCCGCTTCGCTGAATCGATGCGTGGCGTGCTGCCGACCGCCGAAAAATAATCAGTCAGCACGTCGTTGGCCCAACGCTGCTGGCCATTGATCACGCCGGCTTGCGTCGCATCGGCATAGCAGCGAACGGTAGGGCCGATGTAATCCTCGGCGAAAGTATTGCGGCGCGGGCGCATGATCAGGCCCTTCTCCAGACGGTGCACGTTGCGCCGCAAAAAGGCGTCGTTTTCGCCCTTGCTGCGCATCAATCGGGCGAACTGGAGGCGCCCGAGCAGCACCGCGCGGTGCTCGCGGTCGAACTCGCGGCTGATGAAACAGTAGTAAAGAGAAGACAGGAAACCGTTGCTGGAGAACAGCCGGACCAGGGCCAGGCCAGTGTTGTCCCGGGTGGCTTTGAGCGCAGTCTTCACCGGGTCGGGCAGGGCGCGGGCAAGGGACATGAGGCTCATCGGGTGGCTCCTACAGCGCTGAAGGCATAGCGAAATGGACTGAATATGGATCGGGTCATCATGTAGAACACCGGCCGGGTCTTCTTGTGCACCAGCAGCGCGGCGTAGGAAGCAATGGCATAGGAAATCAGCGTTGCCATGGCTGCACCTTCACCGCCGTAATGTGGAATCAGCAGCAGGTTCAGGCCGATGTTGGCCAGCGCACCGAGGCCCTGGGTGATCAGGGAAAACATCAGCGCGCCCTCGATGAGGATCCAGCGGCTGAACAGCGCACGCATGAAGATGAATACGCCACCCCAGATATGGATGGTGAGGATCGAGGCGGAGTTCTGATACTCGGCGCCGAACAGCAGCGAAATCAGCGGCCCGGCGACGAGCGTCACCAACACCGCAACGGCGATGGCGAGGATGAACAGCACATCGAACAGCTGCTGGAAACGCTGGTTGAATCTCGTCGTATCGGCGGCGTGCAGCTTGATCAGTTTGGGAAAGAAAGACGCGACTATGGCGGTCGGCAGGAAGTACCAGGCTTCGGAAAGCTGCGCCGCAACTGCATAGACTCCAACCTCTTCGGCTCCGACCATCCACTTGAGCATCACCTGGTCGATCTTCATGTAGATCACCGCGAAGATCGAACCGACATAAATGATCCAGCCCTGGCTGAGCAGCTCCTTGGCCTTGGCGAAACTGGCTTTCCAACTCATCACCGAGACGGTCGTAGTGCCTTTGTAGAGTATTGCCAGTATCACTGCGGCCAGCATGAACTGCGCGGTGTGGGCGAAGGCGAAGGCCACCACCCCGGCGCCGCTGAATACCAGCAACAGCTTGAGTCCGGCCGAAAGCAGGATCGCGCTGGACTTGGCGATGGCCGGATACTTGGCCTGTACTTGCGACTGGAACCAGTATTCGACCACGTCGAACGTCTGGAAAAAAATCGCCGAGACGACGATCAGCAACATCCAGAACTCGGTGCCGCCGATCTCCTCGAACAGCAGTGAATAGATCAGGATCAGGATGAACCCGAGCGTCATCCCGGTCAGCTTCAGGAGAAAGGTGGTGCCTAGGGTTTCCGGGACCTTGTCCGGCTGCTTCACCACCTCGCGCACCACCAGACCGGCCAGCCCCATATGCCCGGCCGAGGCGAAGATGGCGGTCATCGAAATCGCATAGGAGAGGATGCCGAACTGCTCCGGCCCCAGATAGCGCGCCAGCAGCACCGCGGTGAGAAAGCCCACGCCGATGTGCAGCAGCCGCTCCGCCATCATCCACGAGGCGTTGAACAGATAGAGCTTGAGTTTGTTGAAGAGCGTCGTAATCGCGGTCATCGAGTTGCCTGGCTCCCAAGGCTGGCTCCGTGGTGGCAAGCATTGCCTTCAATGCGCTGGAGTGTGGCGACGGACAGCTGACCGCGAATCGTTCGGCATGTTCCCGGCTGCAAGTGGAGCAAAATGTATCGAGGCCACTGCCTTGGTTCGGTATGGCGAAGACCATTAACAGCCGAACTAGGCCGCAAGGCGCGTGTGACGGGCCGTGACGAATTCGCTGCGACGGCGAAGGCGTGTGGTCTGAAAACTACGCAAGGCGACCCGCTGCATACGCATCGGCCAGCTGCATTTACTGGCGATTGGCTATGTCGTACTTAATCTGATGGCCTTTTCATTTCAAAAGTGGAACTTTTGCCATCACGCCCGCTCATAACCCTGCTGCCGTTGCTGGCCGGTCGGTGACCCATCTTGATGCGTCACTGATCGCCTAGCACGGCGCGCCTACGACTCTCGGGTTGTCGGTTGTGGCTGCCGCGAAGGATGTCGCAAGCGCCTGGACTGGCGCGAGGAAATGCCGCTTGGAGCGGCCGAAGGGATAGGACTCAGCCTTACACAGAAAAGCCCCGCATCGCTCGATGCGGGGCTTTTTTGCGTTTGTTGGCTTGTCCTGAATAAGGTTTACACCTTCAGCCTTATTTTCAGGAGAGCCTCATGGCAGAAGGTGTTAAGCGCAGCGAGATTACACGCTGGCTTTTAAGTTGGCGGTGGTAGACCAGATTGAAAAGGCGAATTAAGTTACAAGGAGGCTCAGGCTCGTTACGGTATCCAAGGACGCTCGACGGTGCTGGTACGGTGCCCGTCCTGAAAGCGAGCCATCCAAGCAGTGGAAGCGAGGCAAGACCATGTTCAGGAGCTACGCGAACTTGGAGCAAGCACAGCGGTGGCGCAACGGGTGGCGGCTAACAGCCGGCGCTGGTGATGCAACAGCGGCAAACTGCTCAATAGTGTGCTGAACCTGACCTGGTTTGACCGTCTGGGATTAGCTCGGCTCTCATAGCCTCGATCTCCCGAACCGCCCGGTGCGGACCCGCATGCCGGGTGGTGTGGCAGGGTGCAGTCCACGGGACTGTCCCGTATGCCGATTGCAGTGTGAGAGCCAAACGCAGGACCAGTAATTCCAAATTAGCGTGTGGTTACCTCATTAAACTTCACGACTTGCTCATGGTGTTCAAGGCCATTGATTACCAGCTTGACTGCGGGAATGGTCCTGAGGTCGTTACGGGTCTGCTGGAAGATCAGGGTCACCTTCGTATCGAGATTGCGCACAAGCTCGATGGCCCCTCGTTGCAGTTCTGTATTTCCCACCAGTGTCTTTTCCAGGCGCAGGTTGTTGCCGTCTGGCTCGAAGACCGCGCTCAGGCTGCGAACATGAATTTCGCGATCCTTGTTGGTGCTCGTAAATTCGAATACGCATGAAGGCGTTTGCGCAACGAAATTGCACCCGCTGAGGTTGATACGAACGTTGTTGACCATTTCCACGCGCTTGCCTAGTAGCGTTGGGCTGTCGTTTTCGATGATGCGATCCTGCTCCCGTGCGAACTCGAACGACGGCTTGGCGTACTCCATTCCGATCACGAAAAACCGGCACAGAGGGCTGCGGCCAATATCAGATTTACGGTGCGGCGCAGGAAAGTTGGCAGCCGCCACGTCATGACGGAAAGCAGCAGGGCGCCCATGAAAACAAAGGCGGCGAAGAAGGAGAGAAAGTTCTTCCAATTAACCACGCCCAGGCCGAATACCGTTGGGTCTGGAAATACATACGTGATAACCGCCCAGCAGAGCCCTATCACGGTAGACAGCAAACCTGTCAGCCAGGCAAGGAGTTTGGTCGGCGTGCTCTGAATGTTCGCTTCCATGTAACGCCAAAGCTTCGTGGCGTCATCTGCAACGGTTGGCCAGCTTATTGGCGCGGCTTGCGATCCCCTGAACGGTACTCAGCGCATCGTTAGTGAGGTTGATGGCATCGCTTGCATTCATCGAAGCCTTCCCTGTTCCAGCTGCCCTCGGAGCCAGATGCTGGTGCGACTGTAATCGTGGCGAGAGGATGCCAGACGCAGCAAGTCATGGTTATTCGGGCCGAGGCCCACGGCTGCAGCTCACGAGAGGGCGAGCAGGTTCGCATGGAGACCGTGCCTAATTGGTTGCAGCGAGCGATGGAGAGTCGCCGCGCATACAGGCCGGAAGGCTGTCTCGCGGAATGCCTTCGGATAACTGTTAACCCAATGTTGGCCCGCGCCGGAAAAAACAAAGGCCTGCATCGCTGCAAGCCTTTGTTTTATATGGTGCCGGCACCAAGAGTCGAACTCGGGACCTACTGATTACAAGGTATATGGGTTCTGCAGCAAAATCAATAACCTATATGTGCTTTCATTACGTTCTGAAATGCATGGAAAGCCGTGTTTTCGGGCTTCACTGCATAATTTTACGCTGCAAAAAAGACAGGATGGTGAGCAGCTAGACGCATTGGAAGAGAGGTTAGGTAGCGGGCCATAGAACGGCTATTGCGACCTGCTAACGTAACCCAAAGCCCCGAGCGGGCAGTTAATGACAGGCGGAAATCGGCCTAGGCCGTGTAAAAACGGATACCCAGATTTGAATTCTGCGCCCCAACGTGAAAACTGACAGAGCTTGGCTGCTCCGCTTTCGTAGCGACGCGATTTTAGGGACGATCCAGCTAGTTGCGTCTAGGCAAGAACGTTTGTGCACAGCCTCGGCCAATAGCGACCATTGAGCGTCTATCAAAGCCGAAGCGATTCAGTCTG
>Ga0070754_10002156_pt1 | contig 14759 bp, 13 predicted proteins | sample VirMetDEL_Sep_01_FD_75181 | JGI IMG/M metagenome (GOLD analysis project Ga0070754, IMG submission 75181) | Aqueous microbial communities from the Delaware River and Bay under freshwater to marine salinity gradient to study organic matter... | ecosystem: Environmental > Aquatic > Marine >... | reverse complement strand
CGAGGGCGCTGAGGATGCGGGCATACATGTCGTTTCCTATGGGTCTACCGAGGAGCCGAGTGCTGCGCGGGCAAGCTGGTCGGCCTCGATGGCTCGGGCGGTGTCTGGTATTGCGCCGAGGGCGATGGCCTCGGTCACTGTGCGGCCACCTTTGCGGTGGTTACACTGAAGGCAACAGAGAACCACGTTCGGGTGCGAGGTGTCGTACCCGGAGCCGCCGAGGTGGCGGGGGACAACGTGGTCGATGGTGAGTTTGTCTGGCTGGTCGTACTTGCTTACGACGAGGATGCGGTCGCAGTAGAGGCAGCGATCTGAGGTGAGGGTAGAAGGCTTCACCGAGCGGCCTCCGGCGCGGGAACGCCGGGGCTTGTGGGAGGGACCGGGCTTACGCATTGAGCGCGTCCGGTGCGCCGAGAATGATTGTTTCGAGGTCGTCGTGGATTTGCTTGCAGACGAGGTGGCAAAGCTCGAAGAGCGGGTCGCCGAGGTTGAGCTCGTCGAGAGGGCCACGGTTGAGGTTGACGTAAAGCATGGCTTGGATGGCGAGGCAGGTGTCGTCGTCCCAAGATTTGAGCAGGCGGTCGGCCATGCTCTCGCTGACTTCGGGCATCTGCTGGGTTTCTGAGACGTGCTGGATGATGGGCCAGAACATCATGGGCACCGTATCGAATTGGGCGCGGCTGAACATGTCGTGGGCCACGACGGCGGGGAACATCACGGGGATGTTCTCCAGCGTGTGCTCGGTGAAGAGCTCGAATAAATCTTCGACGCGCTTGATGCGGGTGGCGCTGAGGCGGATCATGTCGGGGGGCACGTAGGGTTCCTCGGTCATGTCCACCTTGAGGTCGTCGATGGGGCCGACCTTGCGCTCGATGATGCTGGTGGCGAGAGAGGCGGCGCACTTGGCCGCTGCTGCCACGATGGGCGGCTCGTACTTCTCCCACGATGGCGGCGTTACGCAGGCTGCGCCTGCGATGTAACGAGTGGCGTCCTTGGTGGTGGCTGGGTGTGCCTTGTCGATGCTGACGACTGAGACGAGGACGCCGACGATGCGTTCGCTGGGCTCGCCGTCTTCTGTGATTGCTTTGATTGCTTCGAGGACGTTTCCGCCGAAACCTTCCTGCGCTTCGTCGAGTTCGTCATCTGAGATTTCGGCGGGGTCAGCCCATGCGTCTTCGCCGAGGCTGAGAGGGTCTAGCTTTTTTCTTCCCATGGTGAGGCGTCTTCCTTTCGTGGAGTTTGGTCGGTCTCTGGTTCGGGGGTCGAGGGCGCGTAGCCCTGATTGGCAAGGAATGCGCGGTAGAGGTGCATCCACTCGTGAAGGCGCATGAAGACGTAGGAGTTCTCCGTGGTCTGGCGGGAGCGGCGGGTGATGACGACGGGCAAGTCTTGCCCGCAGTTCTTGACCGCTTGCTGCATGTAATCGTTGATGGCGATCTTCTCGGTGCGCTTGGCTTCGATGGCGATGCCGGGGGTGCCGAGCAGGTCGGCGAGCGCTTCCTTGCGCCCGCCGCCTGAGAGGGGAGTGCGATGGGAGGAAAGGCCGCACTCCGCGTTGAAGTATTCGGCGAGGTCGCGCTCGTACTTGTCGCCCTTCTGCTTGGCTCCGCGTCCGCTCACCATTGGTTAGTCCGCCGTGTAGCCGAGCTTGGAGCGGCAGGAGGTGCAGAGGTAATAAGCGCGGAGGCGATCTTCGGTTGAGCCACACTTGATGCAGGGGCGGTTCCAGCGGGGTGCGTCCTCGAACGGAGGGCGTGCGTACTTAGCGCCGTCGAACTCGGCGATGCCGTTCTTGACGAGGATGCGCTTGAGCGTGTCCACGGAGACGCCAATGCGTCGGGCTTGTTCGGTGTACGGCACTCGATCATGGTTCCTCCTCAACCAGTTGAGTTCGCGCTTCTTGAGCTCAATCGGTCTACCCATAGCCCACCTGAGTTCAAATTTGTTTCCATCTTTTATGCGCTTAGTTTGTCGCAGTCAACAGCTTTTGTCCGTGGCGCTTCGCCCCACCGGGGCGGAGAAGCGCCCAGTCGAGCGTGCTCAGTCTCCGTGTTCAGTGTTCAATGGAGCGTGCTCAGTGCTCAGTGTTCAGGGCCATGCACGTATGGCGCGAAGAACTTTAAGATCGAATTGGATTTGACACGTCGATTTTTTGGGTGTAGGTTCTGCGAACCCCCCTAAGCGTTCGACAGTACGACACTGAACACTGAGCATTTAGTTTTTCTGATCTTTCTTCTTTTCGCCTTCGGCGAAGAAGAAAGGAAAAACACACTGAAACTGAACACTGAACTCTGAACACGTTCGACTGAAGGGGCGCGTGAGTTGTCGAAAATTGACCGGGCCCAACTCAACCTTAGAGAGAACCAGCTCGACGTGGCGCTGCGCGAACAACAGCGCAAGCGCAACCGGGAAAGAGACCCGGTCGCTGCTGACGCCATCGACAAAGTGAGAGAATTGTTCGGCGATTGCCGAGTTGTTTACGTGGGCGCTAGACGCCCACGGCTTTGAGAACTGCCCGCACTTCGCTGAGAGGGACCGACAGGTTCCTTGCGATCTGAGCCATCGGTTCAGGGCTGCTCTGGCGCAACTTGCTGTACTGGCGGTGGATAATGCGGCGCAGAGTGAGCGAGCCCACCAGTCTGACCACGTCGTCCTCGGGGTACAGGGCTTGGGCCATGAAGATCGGATGCTGATGTTGCTCCGTGCGCTCACGGACTTTACCGAAGCTGATCTTGCTGATGTAGCGCACGACCTCATGGTGACTGACACCACCTTCAGCGTTGATAAGCACCTCGATCTCGCATGACGTGAAGCCCGTAGGGTCGATGCTGCTTACATAGTTACGCTCGTCCAGCATGTTCACGCCGCCCATGCGGCGGGCCATCTGCTCGTCCTTGACGACAGGCTGCACGAATAATTGCGTGTCGATGTTGGTGAGCTGGTGGGCCGAGCCGCTCTCGGATTGGTAGCCATCGTCTCGCGCCTTGTTGGTGTGGTGCAGCAGGACCACGGCACACCCCATGCGCTTGAGGCGCATTATGGCTGCGTTGTAGTCGGTCCACGCTTCGGCCTTGCTTTCCTCCATACCCGGCCAGTGCGAGCGCACGGTGTCGATAACGACGCAAGTGTATTGGCCCTCACGCACGAGTTGGCACAGGCCGTCCAGTGCTTCTGGGTCATTGAGGTTGAAAGCCGTGTCCACGAACCCATCGTCGGTCAGCATGCGACCGGGCAGTACGGTCAGGCGGTCGCCAGACTTGCCGATGTTGGAGAGCTGACGCATCCGGCTGATGATGATGCTCTCGCTGTTTTCAGGGTCGAGGTACAAAACCTTGGGCGTCTCGCGAATGAACAACGGCCCGACAAACTTGTTGAGGTTGTCGGGGTCACACGCTGCCATGAGTGCGCCGAGTACGAACTGGCTCTTGCCGGAACCTGAGTAACCGTTCACGAGTGTGGCGGCTCCTCGCTGTATCATGTTCTCGACGATTGGCACGGGTGGCTCGGGGAGCGCTGCCTCGTAGTCGTCGAGGTTGTCCAGTGTGATGCCATTAAACGAGGCGGACTGGACCACGACGTTCGGCTGCGGCAGGAACCGCTCGGGATGTTGAGTGCGCTCAATATGCAGCGCGCTGGCATAGGTGGTTTCGATTTCCTCCTGTTCCATGCCGTCGATGTATTCGTCCGCCATGCGCTGACAGTACGCGGCTGTCTCGCTAAGCGGTATGTTACTGTACTTGCTGACCGCCCAAGCGCACAACTCGTACAGCGCTTGGTTGCGTCCGCCTTCTCGAACCTTTCCGCCGCCCTTCTGCACCCTCTCCATGAACAGGTCTTCGCCTGTGTTCTGGATGTCTCGAGCGTGAGCGTCCTCGAATTTCGTGATGGTCAGCGAGCGCTGCGCTAATTCTGTTGGGTCTGAAACGTCGAAATACTGACGATGTTCGTCCTTGAACTCGTAACCTGTCCAGTCGGGCATGTCTTCGAGATCGAGGCCATGCACCCATTCGAGGTCGCCGCTGGGTGGAACGCGGACCTGCCCACCGTCAGCCTTGAAGTCTAGCCCTGTGACCGATGGCCATTCCGTGCTGCCCTTCCTAATGTTGGAACCAACATGGTTTTTGACCGGACCTCCGCCGGGGTGGCGGTAATAAAAATGGAACCCGCGTGTCGTGCGCACAACAACGTCGCTGTAGCAGAGGCCCATCTTGGCTGCTGCTTCCAACAGATCAGGGTTGTCGATGTCCACCACCACATAGCCGCTGTCCTCCCCGGTCGGTGAACACCATTCGCTGTCGGGAAATTTTTTGCCCCACGCCTCAAGCTGCTCTTCGGACGGCCAGTTGGTCTGCCATTCGGTCCAGTTGATGCGGGGTCGTTTGAGGTCAGGGTAGCTAGGTATTGGCTTGATGCCACCTGCCATCATCCACTTGGCGGTCTTTGCCCACTCAGTCATCGGCGACCTCCTCAATCGGGCGCGGCGTCATGTAGTCGGCCCAGCTCAAATTTTTTTCGTTGAGGATTGTCAGCAGATCACCGCTGCCCATTCGATTTTTGGCGACCCAATAATAGACGCCCTGCCGGGTGCGACCGCAAATGCGGGCAACCTCAATCGCACCGCCTGCGTCCTCGACCAGCTTGCCCACGTCGAGGACCATTGTCGTTTTCGCTGTCATTAACTTTTTCCGGTTAAGTTGGTAAAAGCTGTTGACTAGCTCAAATCGAATTGGTAGACAACACCAATCTTTTTCGAACCAGAAAAGGGACAACCGGAAAGAGACCGACCATGAATTTACCAATCCTTTCGACCAAAGACATCGCTCAGAAAGAAAAGACAAAAGTTCTCCTCTATAGCCACCATGGATGGGGCAAGACTACTGCGTGCAAACACTACCAAGAGTTCTTCGGGCCGGGGCTTATCATCAGTGGTGAGGCCGGGTTGAAGTCGCTCGGCAAGTCCGAGATCGACTACATGCCGTTCTCATCTTGGGACGGGAAGCACGACCCTGAGAGCGGCGTGCTCTCGTTCGTTGGCATCACCAAGATCATGGCGAGCGACGAGTTCAAAAAGCAGGGCTACAAATGGGTCGCCATCGACAGCTTGACTGAGCTCAGCGAGCGTCTGCTTCAGCACCTCGAGCGCAAGCACGAGGGGAACAAAAACAAGTTCGAGATTTGGAGCGATTACTCTCGCGACATGCTCGGCTGTCTGAAGTGGATACGCGACAACTCCCAGATGCACGTACTCGTGACGTGTCTCGCGAAGGAGGAGACCGACGCGAACGGCCAAACGCACTACTGGCCCTTGGTGAAGGGGAACGCTGTCGCCAAGCACGTCCCCTCGCTTTTCGATTACGTCTTCGCAGGAGCGAAAACAACTGACCCCGGCAGCGATGGGACCGCCCCTCGCGTTCGCCGCCTCGTCATCACTGACGAGATCAACGGGTATCACGGCAAGGCCCGTGACCCACACAATGTCCTGAAACCAATCGAGGAATGTTCGGACATCACCACTTTGCTCGACCGACTGTTGAGCGCTTAACGGAGAGAAAAATGAAATCCTTCAAAGACTTTAACGCACGGGGGCTGGACGTTGGCGGCTCTGACCTTCTCGGCCCCGGCACCCACCGAGTACGCATTGACAAATGCGAGTTCGACCCTGTCGCCGTGATGGTGAAGATGCGCCTGAAGAATGACACTGGCGCTGCGTTCCTGAACCTGCGCTTGGACGAAAGCAAACCCAAGCAGCAGGAGTTCAACCTCAAGCGCATGAAAAAGATCGCTACCATTCTCGACCACCCAACACCAGACGACTTCGCAGACCAAGGCGTCGAGTGGTACGAGGGCAAAGAGCTCGTTGTCGCTCTCAAGGAGAACGAATACAGCAAGTACCCCGAGGTTAGTGACATTTCGGCGGTGCCGACGCAGACCAGCAAAACCGCAGCAGAACAGTTCGACGACGACATTCCGTTCTGATGACTGCGCCTTGGGAAACCACAAATGAGAGCACTCCGTCCACGTTAGACCAAACGTGGGCGGAGGAAGTCGTGCGGGCTATCGACGACGCCTACGTGCCCAAAGACGAGGGGAAACCTCGCTCGTACATTGGCGGGTCCATGGTTGGAAAAGACTGTGACGCGTCTGTCGCGTTCGGTCTTCGTGGTTTTCCTGATAACGACTTCCCGCCGCGTGTGCGTCGTATCTTTCGAGACGGCCACCGCATCGAGGAAGACGTGATCGCCGACCTGAAAAAAGCCGGATACCAGATTTGGGATCGCGGTAACGATGGTCGGCAGTTCTCCTACCATTCTCATGGTGGTCACGTCCGGTCTAACATCGACGGCAAGATCGAGGGGCCGGACGGCGAGATTTACCTGCTCGAGATCAAGAGCATGAACGACGCGAGCTGGAAGAAGTTCGTGAAGGTTGGGGTGCGCAGCAGCCACTCGCACTATGCTGACCAGTGTCAGTTCTACATGGGTGCGAGTGGCATGCGACACGCGCTGTTCATCGCGTACAACAAGAACACGAGTGAATACCACGCAGAGGTCGTGGCCTACGACGAGTTCGCATATCAAAGTCTGCTTGCCAAATCCGAGCGCGTGCTCGAGCGAGGGCAGGGCAGGCGCATTACGAACGAGGGGCCGAACTTTTTCGGCTGTCGATTTTGCAGCAAGCGGGACGCCTGCTGGGAAGGACTAGCTCCCGCAACGGCGTGCCGCACATGCGCTCACTCAACACCGACAGACGAGGGCTCTTGGTACTGCACCCGGCACAAGGGCGTGCGTGACGAGCCCTGCGACGACTACAAAGTTTGGGCACCCGGAGAGAAAATCTGATGGCCAACTCGATGGACGATCTCGGCAAGACCGGGGTGAAATACGACAAGTTCAAAAACCGCCTCGACCTGCTGCCGACCGATGCCCTGCGCGAGATCGCGCTGGCCTTCACGTATGGCGCACACAAATACGAGGACCGGAACTGGGAGCGTGGCGTCAACCACGGCCAGCTCTACCGGGCGACACTCAATCACCTGATGGCATGGCACGAGCGCGACGAGTTCGACGAAGAGACTAGCCTGCCTCACCTCGCGCACGCCGGAGCGTGCATCCTCATGCTGCTATCCATCCACTTACGCGGAGCCGGAAACGATGACCGACCAGCCAAACCAGCACGAAAACTCGCCAACAACACCGACATCGCCGAGCTCCACCGAGCAGCCGAGCGAGCACGAGACGAGCAGCGTAAACGAGAGCGAGACAACACAGCAGACGCAATCACCTTCGTCGCCAGTGGTGCAACTAGCGGCGCTGGCGTTTGACCATGCGAGGTCGGCGGAAGCTGGTCTCGGCACGCCGACAGGGATTGGCGCAGTCTACGCGCTTGCGGCGGCTCTCGGCGAGGTCGTCGGAGCGGTCTCGCAGAGTGGCGATGAGGCGGAAGAAAATTTCAAGCGAGCCCTGTCAGTCAGCTTGCACCGAAGAAACGCAGTGATGGCTGCTCGCACAGTTCCCGCAGAGTGAGGTTGTGGGCGAGGACTTGGCGCTTGGTCTCGAGCGTGTCCTCCTGCGCGACGTATATGTAGCTCCAGCTATCGCATCCAGCCCTCGTCGCGCAGCCGCTCATCAACACGGTCAGCGCTATAATCACGCACAGCAGAACGAATAGAGCGAGCGGCTTCGGCCCCTCTTCGTTCCTCGCGTTCAATCCTAGCCAATGTTTTAGCTTTTCCATTCTGCTGCCCTCGCATGTAGATCAGCACGCCGAACACGGCGGCGAGGCCGACAAGCGCAGTGGCCGAAAGATCGGCCACCGCTCCAAGCATTCTCTTCATCATGAGTTCCCATAGTCAGAGCGTCCGTACCCTGAGACCTTTGAGCCGTAGCTGCTGACGCCGTAGCTGTCGGACTGCTTCTCTTCAACGTCGCCAGCGATTGCGCTGACTACGCCTTCACGCACAGGCCGAACCTGTCCGGCGATTGGCACCCGTGCAGTCACCGAGCGTACTGCGCGGCGACGGCGGGACTGGCCCTCTGGGTCAGGGATGGCGGCGATACCGGACGCCACGTTGAATGCGTCGTTACCGATGCCGAAGGTCGGACCAAGTACAAGGCTCGCAACACGCTGGTAGCCATAGGCTCCGTTGTCGAGTTGAGCCCCTGCGTCGTAGGACATTTGCGCCAGAAGACCGAGGCCACCCGAGGTGAACAAGCCCGCAAGGTAATGACCGAGGAACGCGTCGAAGGCCTCTTGGTCTTCGAGCAAGCCCTTGAACATGGGCTCCTCGGACAGACGACGCGTAGCAATCTTGCCGAACTCGTCGTCGTTCTCCCCACCTCGACCCATGACGATGTCCTTGATCGAGTTGGAGCCAATGCCGAGCATCGGAGCGAGAACGAACACGCCCGCTGGTCCGAGGTACTCTGCGGCGGTTTTGATGTCGCCAGCTTTGAGCGCCTCGGCAATGCCCTTCCCGTTGTTCACGATAAGGTTCGTGACCAGTCGTTCGTACATGAGCGGGAATGACTTGAGCTGAGCCACGGTCTTGAACCATGGACCTTGGTTGGTCCACGCTGGGAGTTGTGTTGGCGTCGGAGCAAAGATGGTCTCCGAGACAAACTGGCTCACAGCGTTGGCGACACGGTTGTCGCTAAGGTCGAACTCTTCCGTGGCGCGGAAGTCGAGGCCAAAGTGGGCGAGGTAACGAAATGCCTTCTTGAACTTCGGGCTCTGCTGCGCCAGCTCGACGCCCTCGGCGTAGGCTTGGTTTGCCTTGACCCACTCGGCCTTGAAGCTCTCGAGGCCAATGAGTGCGCTCACCTCGGAGTTCATGTTCGTCCATCCCGTAAGGCCAATGCCTCGGAAGTACATGTCCTGCACCACGTCGATGCCATCGCCCGTCATTTCGGTCAGGCGGGAGGCGATGATGCCATCCATGCCTACACCGATGCGACGGAGGGCACGCTTGGTCTCAGCGCCTTCGTTCCGCATGGTCTTCATGAACGCTCCCCATCCACGGAAGAACGCCTTGAAGTCACCCGTGCGGAGGAGAGGCATGGCCAAATCCGACAGCGAGGTCAGGGTCGTGAAGCCGAGGAGGGTGACGTTGTTGAAGCGGCGAGCTTGGCGACCAATGTCGTTCGCGAACTTGTTGGAACCTTGACCACGACGAACGGCGTACATGAGGTTGGACCCCAGCGCGTCGAGGTCTTGCTGCGCGAAACCCTTGGCGTCGCCACGGTGATCTTGGAGTGCCTCGATGATTGCATCGACGCGGCGCTCGTACCCACGTTGCACGATCTCCATGTCAGACCGTGGCTCGTACTGCATGAGCTTGGCCCGTGCCCCAGCAGCGTCGCCAGAGTTGACGAGCTGAACAATCTCGCCAGCGATCTGATTGGCCAGAGGTCGCATCTGCGCGTTTGCGAATGGAGCGCGCACAGTGTAACGCACCTCCGCTCGCTCGGCTCCATCCGAGCCTACGCCAACAGCAGACTTCGTGAAGACCTTGTTTGAGGTCAACAGGGCAACGATGCCTTGCTGGCCTTCCTGCGCCACCTTGGCGTAGTCGTAAGCGGCATGACCGTTCAGGCCGAAGTGGTTCGTGTGGTTGATCTTACGAGTTGCCTGATCGGTGTACCGCACGATGTTACCCAGCAGTGAGCCGTCCATGTATTGCATGGCTTGCTCATGCAGTTCCGGGTACTTCGCGAAATGCAGCACTCGGCTGTGCTCGATGTTGTTGATGACTGCGCCACCGTCGAAGTCTTCGCTCGGCAGGATGCCGTTGCTCTCGTCACCGATGATCGAGTTGATGACCTTCTGTGCGAACAGCTTCTTCTCGGCAGTGTAGGCAGCGAGGGCTTGGTCGGAATTTGGAACGCTATCGCCACGCTCTGCGTCGTAGAGGCGCTCGAGTACGGCACGGAAGCCTGCCTCGTTCCGGCGGATGTGGCCTTGGTCCCAGACTTGGCCAAAATAGTCAGGGCCGAGATCACCGATTGGGATGCCCGCGTCACGCATACGCTCGTGCAGCTCACGATAGGTCGCTCGGATTTGTCTGTAGACTTCACGCTCGGCTTCGTTGAGCTGGGCGAATGCCTCGCTCTCCGTACCCATACGCAGTGCGCGGAGCAACTTGTCCTCGATGGCGCTCTGGTTGTGCGCCAAACGGTGACGGCCCCTGCCTCGGCGGGAGGTGTTCATGTAGTCCCACGTCCGGGCGAGAATGTTCTTCTCGCCTGTCACGCCATTGATGGCCTCCATGAGAGGCGCAATGTACGTGCCCATCTCACGGCGCTGGTCGAACTCGAACTTGCGGAAACGCTCGGCGATCTTCTTGTGGCCGAGGTAGTCCATACGGTCGGCAATGCCGCGCATGAAGCGGTTGTACGTGCGGATGATGCCGACTGTTTTCTTCGGGTTCAGGTCGCCGTTGACGCCGTGCTCCATTTCCGCGATGAGCTGAGAAAGGTCGGGGTCCATGCCTTCGGAAACGCGAAGCTCGTTACGGAGCTCGATACGCGCTGGGTCGGGGTTGTTACCCTCGACCATGCCCAACATCATGTCGCCCATAGCGTCGTAGATACGAGGCTGGCTGTCGGTTGGAGGCGACAGGTCAGGCGTTGTGAGCGCTGGGTTGCTGATCGAGCTGACCTGTTCGGCTCGGTACATGGCCACCTGTTCGCCGTTGCCACGGTTGATGCGGGCTCCGTCGTAGCCCATCGACTTCAGCATGGGGGCGATGCGGCCCTCACCAATGGTGTTGGACAGAACCTCGAGCAGCTTCGCACCCGTTACGTTACGGCGGTTCATGACCTTGGCGCTGAACTCGACGGCGTCTTGTGGCCGAGTTCGGGTGAGGTAGTCGCTGATACCAGTGACGAAGCTGCTGCTGGTATCATGAACCATGTTTGGTGTCAGGTCAGCAACGCTGCGAGCGGAGACAACAACTGGCGTTACGCCTGCTGGGTATACCCCATTCTCTATCTGCGCACCACGGTTTGCCGCCATAGCTCGGAGGGTCTGGGACAACTCAGCGCGTGCGATGCCACTGTTCGGGCCACCGTCTTCAACGCGAGTGTTCAGCTCGGAGATGCCCTCTTCGATGTTGTCCATTTGCTCACGTAGCTCCGCCGCCAGCTCTACGTTCTTCGCCTTGCCCTTCGGCTTGGCTGACACAGCCTTGGGAGAGGAGGCGACGTAGATGGCAGAGCCAACAGGGCCAGCAGAGAAGCTGCCGCCTGTATGGTTGTCTACACCACGAGAAGCGCCAGCGTAGAAAATCCTGCCCAGCCAAATGTCCCCTTGGTGAACGTAGCAATACCTCGTGCAAGGGCGTCACCGCCTGCGTCCAAGGCCTCGAACGCCGCGTCAGCGGCAACCGAGGCAGGCACAGAGCCGCGTGCTGGGAAGAAGCGGTTGTACGGCTTGAGGTGCGTTCCGCCTTCCATGTCTCCGTAAACGGTAGCTCGGAAGTAACGCTTCGACATTTCCTCGTTACTGATGAGGCCGTTGACCACAAAGGCCGTCCGTTCTGATGCCTCTTTCAACGCGTCGCCGATCTCAGTGCGGTTCGGGTATTCGGACAAGCTTAGGGTTTCACCACGCAGTCGCTTGGCTACGGTCTCGCCGACGTTCTCTCCGAGCTGTCGAATGAGACCGATCTTCTCCTCGGACATGCCCGCACGAACAGCCATGCCTGCAAGATCAGTCATGGCGCTGTCGTCACCTTTGAGCAGGCGCGCTGTTGCACCTCGCAATGCAGAACGCAATTCGCGGAAGGAGGCACTCGTGCTGAGCAGAGGCTCACGGGAGCCGAGGTCAGCGTTGCCGAGGATGGTGGCGGCGTCACTTTCAAGAATGGTGTTCGCCTTACCCGGCTGAACGCCTGCCTTGCCCCGCATGCTGATGAGGCGGGAGAACATGGTACGCATGGTCTCTGCGCCGGAGCCACGCATGTCCATTGCTCGCTGGAGTTCGGCAATGACAGGGCGCTCGCCGATTGGGTCATAGTAACTGGAGTGTGCGCCGAGGGCGTTCGGGTCCATCTCGAACTCGAGTGGAACGTAGAAATCCTCGCCTAGCCGTTGCTTGAGCGTGGTCATAACGAGGATTAAAGTGTCGTCCGTAAAGTTTACGGCGTCCTCTGGGTCTTCGCCCATGAGGTCCATCGCAAAACGAGACAAGTCAGAAACGGACATATCCAGAATGTCCGCCGCCTCGGCAGGGTCGATGTTCTCGGGGTCGATGTCTGGGAGGTTAAGCTCGGTCGCTCGAATGCGACGGGCTGCGAGGGCGGCAACCTTGCGCCCTGTTGGCGTGTCGCCTTCGCGGAACGCGATCTGCATGAGTTCGTATGGAGACTGCGTGACCGAGACGCGGCGTTTGTCTATGAAGACCTCGTCGAACTTGGCGGTCTTAGGGTCCAGACCTACGTCTAACCCTTCGTAGACGAAGTCCCCACCCTCAAGACGAGCCATAGTGTTTCGAAGTCGATCTTCGCGGGCGGCGATGCGCTTCTGCTGATTGCGTAATTCACGCTTCGCCTCGTCCGACAGGAATGTTTTGCCTTCCTGCTTCCATCCACCGTTAAGCGTCTTGCGTTCGGAGGCCGAATAATCTTCAGCGTAGCGAGACTTGATGATGCTGACGGCTCTTTTCAGCCCGACATCTGGGTCCAACCACAGCTCCATTATACGGTCGCTGGCCATCTCTGGGTCGATGATCTGGTATCCGCTGAGTTCTGTCCAATCAATATCGTCAGGGATGCTATTCAAATCGTTCGCATCGGTCTCTCGTTTAAGCACGTTGTAAAGCTGGTCGCGCATGACGCGCACCGTGTTGTAGGTTGCACGGTCTTGCAGAGGTGAGAACACACCCGAGGTGCGGACCTTGTCCTCTTGGCCCTTTGCAATGCGAGAGGCCTCTTTTTTCCCCACGCCAACAGAGAGCACGTAGTCGAAGAGTTCTTCAGCGACAGAATTGATGCCTGCTTCATCAACATTCCTGAGCGCCTGATTGAGACGCCGCTCAATATCAGTCAACTGCGTGAAGCGGCTTTGGATTGCGACGCCGAGCTTGGTTCGAGGTTTCGAATAATCCGAAAGGCGGTAACGCATACCATCAGCGTCTCCGAGCATACGGGAGAATAATGGCTTCAGGTCGTCATCGACCTTCTTGCTGTCGCCGAAGACGAACTCTATGAGCATGTGTGCCCGCTTGAAAATCTTCCGCCACCACTGTTCTGTTGCTTCGTCGGTGGTCCCTTGGACGAGGTATTTCGTGCCTTGGTTTGCGAATAACTCTTGCGCGCTACTCAGGGCGTTTCTAGGTCCGCTGCCCTCAATCATCTTGCCGTTGTCGTCGAGCTCGATAGGGGAATATTCCGCAATCTTCTCTACGTCGAGGTTTCCGTTCTCATCCTAGAACTTCTCCATGTGTCGCCAAAACTCGGCTCGCTCTTTCGCAGTCAAGCCGTGGCGATAGAGCCAGTGCATGACCTCGTGCGTGACAGTGAACGCAGGGAACTTCCGGGGGTCGTTAGCCGGAAGGTTCGGGAAGATGAGTGACGTAACAGGACTAGCCGACTGCGCTCTAAACGCAATAACGTCTGAGGACGGGCGGACATTCGGCGCTCCGCCCGACTGCATCCGTTCAAACAGGCCTTTTACGGCTGCGCGGCTGCGATTATCCAGCGTGCCCCAATGCGTCTCCAACTCGGCCAACATGCTCTGGCGGTCGTACTCGGGAAGCCGGACACCACGAGGGAACAACTGAGCTTGAAGATCGTTCGCCTTAATCATGAGCTCGCCAACGTAGCGGTGCTGCGTCAGGGTCGGCGCCCAGCGAGAGGAGTGCAGCTTTTGGATCTCTAGCCATATGTCGCCATATGTTGGAGCATCTACGAACGGGTTGCGGGAGGGCGTCCCATTCGAGTTGTGGAAGTTGGCGATCTCCGTCAGCAGCTCGGCCTGCTCTACCGTCAAGTCGGGGCGGCTTCTTGCAATGTCGTCCAGCTTCGGAGCACCGCCAGCAGCAGTGCCATCAGCTTGAGGGCGAGTGGCGGCGTTAAACAGGTTCTCAGGCGCTTTCTCTTGCGCGGCGTTGATGAAGGCCTGCTCTTTCGCGCTGATCGTGCGCCCCTCGTCTTTGACCAACACTGGCTTTGCGCCCTTGGGAGGGCGCACGACATACGCTAGTTCCCAATTTTCGGGGTTGCCATAGTACGAACCGTTTTGTGCGATCAGACCTCGAACTCCGGCTTCGCCATTAATCTGGTCTTCGCTCAAGATGCGGACAGGTTGGTCCGGCAACTTAAAGCCGTCGGCAGGGATAGCTCGGATTGCTGCAACACGTCCGTCTCGTACCCGTGGAATGCTCTCGAGCGAGTTGAACGTGCCGGACATGGCATCACGGTCGAGCTGCTGGAGGAGAGCTGCTGCCTCGGAAGCAGTGAGCTCGCCGTTGGCGTATTGGGTTTTGATTGGACCAGCCGCGTCCTCCATATCCGATACGAGGGCACCACCAGTCTGGTGGACGAACCTCTCGTAGTCGTCACGGGAAGCAAACACTCGACCATTCTCTGTGCCATCCGCGTAAGCGAAGCCCCGTTCGCCCTTGGTGATTTCCTTGCCGCCCTCGGCAACCATCTTGCGGCCAGCGGTGAAAGGGACCAGTGGTGACTTGCCCTCGCCCCGGTTCTTCTTGGCGACGTACATCGCCTCTTCAGCGGGGAACATCTTGCGATCTGGCACCAT
>Ga0070754_10002154_pt1 | contig 14765 bp, 14 predicted proteins | sample VirMetDEL_Sep_01_FD_75181 | JGI IMG/M metagenome (GOLD analysis project Ga0070754, IMG submission 75181) | Aqueous microbial communities from the Delaware River and Bay under freshwater to marine salinity gradient to study organic matter... | ecosystem: Environmental > Aquatic > Marine >... | reverse complement strand
TAACACACAAAAATTATAACCCATAGAAATTCCCATCTCACCCCACACTCTAGAGTGTGGGGTGAGATGGGAATTTCTATGGGTTATAATTTTTGTGTGTTATATGTTTTTTGTATGTGGTAGATTTTTATAACTGATAGAAAATATTGTATGTGATAACAATTTTTTGTATGTGATAGTTTTTTATTGTATGTGATGTAATTTTTATATAACTGATAATGTTTTTATGTATGTGATAAAGTATTTTTGTATGTGATAATTTTTTTATGTATGTGACAGTTTTTTACTATAAGTTATAATTTTTTTATGTAACTGATAATATTTTTATGTAAGTTATATAACTTATCCGATCACAGTCTATTAAGTTTTCTGTGCGTATTGTGGTTTTTGTTAATGTAATTGTTTCATTTTATACGTTTTTATGCGTTTATACATCGCAGCAAGTTGCAAAACATTTTATTTGATAAATAAAATTGTTTCGCTTGGGTTTTTTATTTTACCTGTTCTTTTGATTATTCACCTTGTCCGCTAAATATATTTTTTTATTTACTCGCTTATTATATTTTACTCAATTTATTTTTTTGATCATTTAATGCAATTTTTTATTTTTGTACGTGAAAACTTGATGCCCCCATATACTATTTTTTACGTACAAAACGCCTCCAATCCCTTTATTTATGCGGGTACGTTTGGGGAGGTTTTAGCTTTTTTTACTGTAAAATATCAAATACCTTCCCAAATTCTCATATTTTACTAACGGTCAAAAACCATTATTTTTTATCGTAAGTTCGCAATTAATTACTCTTATTTTTAAGTGTGATTGTAATAATTATTTTATGCCGTTAGTTTTTTATTTAGCTTGTTGACTTTGTATTTTATATAGTGTAATATGTATATATAATGTAATTTACATTGTGTTTATTACTTTTAATTTTTAATGAGTGTGTTTTTTATGACTGATATTGATCTAGATGAATTAGATTTTGACGAATCAAACTTTGCTAATCGTCCAAATAAAGATTTTGATGGGTACGTTAAGGGAAAGTTAGTGTCTTTTAAAATGGAAGAGAGAACTTTTGCAAAACCTAGATTTAAAAAAGATTTTGCCGATGATGTAGTACAAAAAGTGTTTATGTTTAACTTTGTAATAGAAGGAAAATCCGAACCTATAAAAATGTCCAGAATGACTGGTACTAAGATCAACACTGAAGCAAAACATGTAAAAGCCAAGGGTAGAGGTAAGAAGGAACAAGAGGAATATAACGCTTTAACTGAAATGTGTATTAAACTAGGTATATTTAAGATAGAGGATGTAAGAGATGATAATACTAAAACCCTACTAGATAATTTAAAAAATGCTTACAAAACTATTTCAGAAGAAAACCCTATTTATATAAAAACTAAATTAGAGAGATGCGAAAAATCTTACGATCTTGAAAATATAGATGTTCGCACTATTCAAGTAATAGATAAGTTTTAAAGATGTATTCTAATACAAATAGCATTGATGATCTATTCTTAGAATTTGCCAAAGATAAGCTAAAAGATAGGTTTTATAATCTTGTTTATACTAGCAAAGTGAATGAAGATGAAAAAGTTTTTATAGTTGGAAATTGTGAAGGTGTAGACAATATAAAGAATCTATCTAATGGACTTTTTGGTGTTATTAGTGATCATTTATTGAAATCTAAAAAACAAGATCAAGATATATTTGTAGATATTAATAACTTAAAAAAACTATTAGATAAAATTATTTATTATTTATAATTATAAAATAAGTTATACTCTGATTAAGTAGCAACTATATTCTCTATTTGTCTTTTTCCTAAGACGTATCCTAGTTTTTATATTTTATATGGTCTTATTATAGTTGCTACTTACCTTTTATAGTTGTTATTAAGTTGTTATTTATATATAATAATATATAGACTTCATAATGAGCTAGAACAGATAATACAAAATCTTACTTTTATGATTAGTAGTTCAAATATTTAGTTTTAGTTCTTTATCTTTGAAATCGTGATCAAAATGATATTTACCAATAAATTCAAAATCATCATTGTAAACAGAAGGTAAATAATGCGGTTTGTTTCGCATGATTATTTTATCTTTTGTTTCGCTTTTTTGATTTTCATATATAAACTGTTTCGCACTTAAACACATAATACGACAAATATTTTTTATAGTATTAGTTAGCTTGATATGGTTTAAAATAACTTGATGCTTAGATTTGTTCTTTTTATATCTTATTGTTTTAAAGAAATTATTATTTTTATCAAAGATTAAAGCTGGGTTTGTTTCTCCGTTTCTGATATGTAAATCTATTTCTTCAACCATATCTTTATATCTGATCGTGCCATCATCATTTAAATAAAATTGTTCAAAGCCAAGCCCGCCTCTACGTTTAAGTGAATTTTGGTATTTCTGCCAAGCTATATGTTGGGCGTGAGTTTGGAATTTGTGACGCATAGAATAAATAGGAACGCATATGACTTTATAATAAGTGTCTCCTGGTAAGATATCCGAATAATACCATATTGTATCAAAATTATTTTTGTACTCTGATATTTTTAAAATAGCTGGTTTTATGTATGGTAGAGGGATAGATACGTTATTAGGATTATCTCTTAAATCTGTTAAAAATCTTTCAGTTGCTGAAATTTTATTATAATAATTCGGATCATAAACTAATTTATCATTTTCTAATCTGACGGCTACTACTTCCTTTTTACTCTCATAACCTCGCATTTTGATAGTTTTATTATCCGTAGTATTATTATACATATAATTAGCTGAACCATGAAATATAGAATTATTACATATATTTTTTACTTCAAACTCTAACAATCCTTGCACCTTCTCATATATAAAGTTTCCTTTGAAATCTAATATCGCAAGCCCTTTATCATCAACTTTTACTTTTTCAAACTCACCATTGAATAGGTCAACTTTAGGAAATTGTTGTTTTACGTGATCTAGTGCTAATTGATTAATTGTTTTTAAGAATTTGTTTAATCCTTCAAGTTCTTGCTCTAGTAAATTCTTGGCTTTGATAGTTTCTTGATCTTTTTCGCCTAATTCTGATTTTAATTTATTGTAATTTAATTCTAGTTTTTGACATTTATTTTTATCAAATGAGTATTTTACATCATCACAAATCCAGCCCTCGCCTTCTAAATATTCAATCTTTTTGCCGTTTTTAGTGATTGGTCTATATTTCCATTTTTTATTGTCGTGTAAATTTCTTCTATCTTGGTGATAGGCTCGCACTAATAAAGGAACATCCAATTTATCCCAATATTTGTGTAAAACTTCGTTAAGTTCAAAAACCCCACCATCAGTGATTGTCTGGTGTATATCAAGTCCTTTTTCTATGCACCACATAGCCATACGACACATTGACGTTATGTTAGAGGCAAATATAATGTTACTGATATCAAAAAGCCTAGATACATTATTCCCGTAGATAGTATTACCTACTAATTTAAAAAGATATGATAAAGAGAAATTTACTTTTTTGTTACGTCTTCTTAGCTGGATAATATCATCCATCAATAACTTGCCAAAGTTGGTTTTATGCCAATAATGCGGCATCTCTCCGTCTTCATCATAGATATAAGAGTGTGGCATTTCATCTTTGAATCTACCATTGCCCTTTCGGTCGTGTTCGTCTATTTTATCTTGCAAGTCTTTGATTGTATTGCACTCATAATCCTTGTGATAAAAAATAGCCGATATCATTTTCGCCTTGTCCATAAAATCGTCCACTTGAGATTTTGGCCACGATGTCTCTATTAAATTCAGATCATCCCAACTAATAGGTGTGTTGTGTAACTCTTTAGTGTAAATGGCTGTCTCCATATTTTCGGTATTCACTGATACCTCTGAATGTGTAAAATTTCCGTCCTTATCGTAATGATAACTTTTTTTAGATCGTAAATTAGGGAATGAAACGAACAAATCTTGTTCATATTTAAGAGGGTTTTTTCTATCTGTAGAAACTATCAGTTTAAATCCTCTTTTAATAAATTTCTTGCGGTAATATTTCAAAAAATCTTTCAGACTTGCTTTTAGATTATTTCTTTCTGCCTCACCTTCAAAACTCATAATTACGGGTCTTCCGAAAGGATAATCAAGAACTGAGGCAATAGAAGTATAGGCACTAGATATATCAATATCACATATGGTATAATGTCCGCTTGCAAATATAACATTTTTATTTTTAAAACATCTACCGCCCGCAACCTTTGCCCCCGTGTGCTTTTTTCTCAATTTGTTATTGTTATCACATGTATTTATATATTTTCCAATTTGCTTCGGGCTTGCTGGTTCTGTATAGCTAAGTAGAAAATCTTTACTTTTTTTTATACCTATTTTTCTTTCATTTTCTGTAGCTTTGCATCTATCAGTATAACCTAAGTAATCAAGCAATTTAGCTTCTATTAGATCGTTGACAGTTGAGCCAACGGTCAATCTAGTAGGGATATAAAAATGCGGAAGATTCACTTGTTCATATAATTTTTCAAATAACTTATTGTATTTTACGTATACATCGTAAATACATAAATCGCCTATTGCGTATTTTTTCCATTCTTTAGGATGTTTGAGAAGTCCATACAACATATTTGCTTTGTAATCATCCATGAGATTTTTTACATCTGTTCCCATTTCTAGATTTTTCAAATTTTCTTCAAAGGATATATTGCCCTGTAAAACTCCAGTATCAGCAAAATCAAAAGCAATTCTATATTTAATTCCGTTTATTTTGATCAACCAATTAGGATACCATTTACAATTTTTATTACCCGCCGTTATTCTTCTGTTGAGATTTATTTTTCCATCTCGCATTGCTGCATTTATATCGTTAAGCAATTTTCCAGTGAATATTTTGCAAAGCTCCGCTATCATATAAAATGAATATAGTTTGATAGTGCAAGTTTTAACTCCTTTACCCAAAAAACGTTTTTTAAATTCTTTACTAGGCAAGCTATAGTCGCATCTCTCTATCTCTGTTTTGATACCGATATTATTGAGGTGATCTACTAAATGAAATCCATTGTCTTTATTAGTATATTGTTCTTCTCCTACGTGTTTATCCAACAAATTTTTTAGGTCTGGATTAAAATATATATTACCATCATTATATAAAACATGTTTAAACTGGGTGCTTATTATTTGATTTCGTTCAGCTTTTACTCTCCACTCTTCCAAATAAAACATTGTTTTTTTTGAAACTTCTTTTATTTCGCCAACAGCTAAACTCTCAAGATTTTTTAGTTCTGTTTTAGACAGGAACTTATTTAATCTATCATATTGTATCTTGAAATAATCTTGTTTCTTCTCTAGGTCTTCAAAAGTGATCTGGCTTAAATTGCTTACATAATTATTAAATTCTGTATCACCATTTATTGGTAGGATTATATTATTGTCTTCTTCTATTTCTTGTTTCTCAATATCTTGAGGTAATAAGTATTTTATTTTGCGTGGTTGATCTACTAAAAAATATTGATTTCCGTTGATATCTTTAAAGTTATCATTAAAACTTTTCTTGTTAGGGAATGGAACAACATTATTAGACATTATCACCCCCTTGAATTAGAGGTTTGTTTGCTGGGTTATCATAATCAACCACCCATCCTTCATTTTCGTACCATATCCAAGGAAAATGTGGATTTCCTTTATTTGTTATTCTTTCATCACTGGTGATTTTATCCGATCTTTCATAGTGAAACATAATTTATTATCTCCATATTTACAGACGGAGCTAAAAGAAATTCAACTACATAAAAACCTTGAGAAAGCAAGGGTATATAAAGTGTTGAGCCTAATATTTAAACTTGCTATTTAAAATAAAAAATGGTATACTATGATTAATTACATAACTTATGATAAAATTATATCAGTTACATAATAACTAAAAAGAGTTATTAATTATATAACTTATAAATACAGTTTATAACCGACATACTTTAAGTTGTATGTTTTTTTGTTATCTATAAAATGATGTATTAAATCATAGGTTTTTTTATTCCTTTTGGTTTGTGATGTAGCTAAATTTTCTCAATCCTTTAGCTTTCATCTGTTTTTTTTTGATTTTTATTAACTACAGCCTTCACCATGAAGGTTGTAGTGAAACCTCGCACTATCGCAAAGATTTCTTAATCAGTATTATATACTCATTTTTCACGTATTCAATAAACAACAGGTTGTTTTTGCAAAAAATATAGTGTTATTTGCCCCGTAAATCGATTCTCATGCGCCAATTTGTCTACTTGCAAGGGAAAGTACCTATTTATAAAAATAGGGCTCAAAAACGAACTTATTTAACGTTTTTTTTAAACTTTAAATTCTACCATTGATAAACAAAATACAAAACGGAAAAGATTTTCCCTATTTTAACAAAAGGTAAATATCAACCTATTTATTAAATCTATAACGTATCAAATCAAATACTTGATAACATTATACCACAATTAAAAATAAAGTGGTGTGTGGGTGAGTACCCAATAAGAAACCCATACTTCTTGCTACAATTCACCGATCTTAAAAAGATTTCAATTTTCTATTCGTGGCACTAGCTAATTTTTTGCTTATCCAAAAAGCAAGAAAAATTAGCGTTAGTTCAACGGCAAATATAAAAGTTATCCACAATTTTTAATGCTAAAATCGCACTACTATTATAACTATTTGTTATTCTTACTATTTGTTACTTATTTGTAGGGGGGCTGCAACGCCAAGGGTTACTAAGGCTGCAAGACTTTAAAAACGACTTTTTTATGGTATTACGACGACTTTTTTATGGTATTACAACGACTTTTTTATGGTACTAAGGTTGATATTAAAAACGACTTTTAATAAGATAGTAGTTTTTTAACAATTGATTTTATGAGTAGAGAATTAAAACCTTACAAAAGTTCAAAATTGAACACGGCTAACTTTGGCAACATGACACAAAATGATTACAATGTTTACCTTCATTTAATTAGCAAAATAGTTAAAGTTGATGATAAAGGAAATTATTTAAAACCAGAACAATTAAAACGTGAATATCATTTGACCGCTAAAGAATATAATCAGATTTTTAATTGTGATATGAAAAATGCTTATTCTTTTTTAAAGAAAGCATGTAAAAAATTAATGAAAACAAGTGTTAATATAGAAAAAGTTGATTTAAAACAAATTTGGGAAATAAATGTTTGTTCTCATGCTGTATACAATGAAAATGAAGGGAGTATAACGGTTATGTTTACCGATAGTATTATGCCTTATCTTTCTCAAGTAAGAGATCAGTTTGTAATATATAATTTAAAAGAAGTATCAAATTTTAAAAGTATACACAGTATTAGATTGTACGAACAGATACAACAATTTAAAGATACTGGTTATTTTGTAAAAAGTTTATCTCAACTTAGAAATATATTTGCCGTTGGAAACAAATATAAAAATTATAACGATTTAAAAAAGAAAACATTCGCCCACGCAGTAAAAGAAATCAACAAACACTATCACATAGATTTAGACTTCCAAGAAATCAAAGAAGGACGCAAAGTTGCTACGATTAAATTTACATTTAACAAAACAAAAATTGCAAAGCGTTATAGACAAGATGGAACTTACACCAATGAATATATAAAACCTAAAGAAAAATCTAAGTATCCAGATATTGTTTTAGAGGGGCAACTTAGCTTTGAAGAAAAAACACAAAATAAAGAACAAGTTGGAAATGTTGCAAGCAATATAATTCAAAACTTGAAAATAAATTAAATAACTGATAAATTTTGAAGTACGGTGTTTAGAAACACTAATAAACTTTAAAACCTAGTTATGCTAGGGGTCTTCTACTATAAGTGCCTAGCATGAAGTGTAGTTGAGGTCGGTTTATTGACTTTTCTAAACCCCTAGTACCAACAAATTAACTAGGTGTTTATTATGCAAAACTACAAAATCCCACGTTCAGAAATTCTAAAATTATATGAAAGTTCGCTTAATGAAGTTTCAGCACACAGTATTGGTCAATGGCTTAAGACGACAACAGACGGTCAATATATCGTTGTTCCACAAAAAGATATAGTTCATCTATGCCATGCATTTAACGACATTGAAGAAGGAATGTTGGAAACTATAGAAATTGCCAAAGAGTTAGAAAATTGGATAAAATAAATCTGTATCAATAATAAGAGGTAATTATGAAATACAATAACGCATTTAATCATATATCATCACAAAGAGATTCAATAAGTGCAACAGATAGATATTTAAGAGATACTGCAAGAGATGAAGCACTTATCAGATCATTTGGATTAACGAATAACTATAGTTCTTATTCTGGATATAGACAAAACGCAGCACAAAAGGCGTGTAAAAATTTAGACAATATAAAATCAAACCATATAATAAATCTTAATAATAAAGTTTTATCTATACTGAAAGGCGTTTTAAAAGCTGAAGAAATCGCACAAGTTCAGAATAAAAACATACCTCTTATGAGTCCTAGCGTATTAGGTAATAACCCATTATTTAAACAGCTAAAACAAAGTAATCCTGAATTATTTGCAAAATATAATAAAATAATTAATGAAGTATCAAACCCAATTGACGCTAAAAAACAAGAAATATTGAAACTAGTACAAACGGATTATGGGAGTCAACAACATGTAGAAGCATCACAAAATCTATTCACGCAAACTTTCAGAGTAAATAATTATTTTGAATATTTGAACAACGTACCTTCAGCACCAATTTGTAAACCAATAGTAAGTGAAATAGCTGAAGAAATGTTTGAAAAGATTAAAAACTCAATTCCATCAGAGAATAATATTGAAAATGAACCAGATCAGATAAATTCGAACGTTCAAGCAAGTAATGTTAATGAAGATCAAGACTTTACCCCCGATATTTCAGTGGGCATAAATTCCGCTATTCAAAACAAGAGCGCAGAAAATAAGCAAATTGATGGTTTGCTTCAAGACGTTACTGCATTAACAGAAAATATAAGTGATGTGTTGGTAAAAAAAGCTATTGAAGAACAATTAAGAGATATACAAGAAAGAAATAGCAACGATAGTTCTTCTGATAAAAACGAGATTTTACAAACATTAAAAGAATTACAAGAAACAGTAGCAAATCATGCAGGTATTCTTGAACAATTACAGCCAAATAGCTTAAGTAGTACATCAATAAATAATCCTTTTATAGAAGCGTTTAGCAATGAAACAAGTAAATGTTTTACTTCGGCTCAAGCTGTATTAGGTGGCAATTTAAAACTAAAAGATAACAAAGATATAAAAATATCTATAGCCACACATTTAGCCAAATATATACCAATCGTTGGTAAATCAGTATCAGGTATTATCAAAACTAAAGTTAATCAACAGACTCGTAAGGAACTAAAAGAAAAATGCGACAGATTAAATAAGTTTGGTATTAATCACACGAATATAGATAAATGGTCGAAGAAAACAGCTAAAGAAATTCTTGATGATGAAGAAGTTAAAGAGCTATTAGATGGTAAGGAAGAAGACGAATTGAGAGAATTAGCTCAAGAACAAATAAGTAACATCTTAACTAAAATATGTTCTGGTGATTATCAAGGATTGCTAAAATCAGAAATAACAAAACAGACTATAAAAACATGTATAAAACATCTCAAAGGTGAAGAGTCAGAAGACGAAGAGAGCCAAGAGGATACAAGTGAAAATGAAGAAAGTAACGTAAGTAATAGCCAGCAAAATCAAACTTCCTCACAATCAACTTCAAACTTTGAAGAAGAAAAAGAGGGAGAGAGCGAGACTTCTCAACAATCTTCAAGTTTAAGTCAATCCCAATCTCAATCAAATGCTAGTGATTCACAACAACCTAGTTATAAATCTTCTGTTGGTGATAATAGTAAGGATAAAAAATTATTGGATAAGATTAAAAAACTGGAAAAACAATTAAGTAAGGTAAAAGTTGAACGTGATGAATTGAAAGATAAAGTTAATAATCCTCAAATAGATACTAATAAATGGATTAGCAAGGAAGATGTTAAGGATATTATGGAAAACCTTCAAAACAGTAATCAACAAGTTCTACAACAGAACGAAGAAAAAGACAGGTTACTTGATGAAAAGGATAAATCGCTTTTTGATAAAGATAATATTATTCAGGATAAAACAGATAAGCTAAAAACAGCTAACGATACAATTCAAGAACTAAAAACTGAAAAAACGGCTAAAGATAAGCGTATAGATAAGTTGGAAAATAGAAATGATGATTTACAAGAAGATGTTACTAACAAAAATAAAGAAATAAAAAAACTCATAGATGAACTACATGAGGAAAGAACCAAGAATTTAAAAAATCTTTCAGACACTAACAGTAATAAAACCATTATGGAAAAGCACCTTGATACAATATCACCTGATAATATTTTTCCAGAACAACACGAAGAAGCTAAAATGTCTGGTGATTTTGAAGATTTTAATGTAGATTTACAATAATATAAGACATTAAGGAGTTTTGATTATGGCATTACCAATTATTAATGATAAAAACTTCATTTCTGCACCTATTACTCTTAATAGAGTTAATCACAGGAATAACAATACTAGCGAATTAATTCAACTTCGTAGAGATGTAGCACGTATTGATAGAGAAATAAAAGCTACAGAAAATTATGTTTCAATCACAAAAGACATCATTAAATTACATCAAGAGCAAAAACAAATAATCCTTGAGCAAAAACAAATAATCCTTGAGCAAAAAGAGAATAATAATAAGATTATAGCTAATAACAACAAAGCTATTTCTCAACTACAAGGTTTATTAGATGGTAAAAAACCAGTTCGCAGTAAAAGCGTACAACTAGTACAACCTTCTAAACTGGAAGAGGTCAATACTTTACCTAAAGGCGCATTAATCAGCGAACAAAAAGCTAAGTTAGAGTCAGACGTTAAGAAGCATAATATTGCTATTGAGTATCATAACACTAGATTAGATAAACTTACTAATTCTGATAAATCGAAGGACTTTACAGCTACTACTAAACCATCAAAAAGAGAAGGTTTAGCTACTGGTTATAAACCTACTAGCCCTATTTTTACTACTTTGAAAGCTGATAACAAGCCAGATATTGTAAAATCATCTTCCTCTTACGTATCTAACTTCTCAAGTCAGCAACAAAGAAATATTGCTCAATCTCAAGCTAATATTTGGGATAGTATCGTTGCAGCTAATATCCGTAAGTTGATTTAATAAATTAATACACGCGTACAGGTTCATTTTGATATTTTTCAACAGGTCTTTCATCTCTAGGATTAAGTATAAAATGTCCATCTCTAAGTTTAAGCAATGCTTGTGTTATGGTATCCACTAAATCCTGGTTGTCCTATAATTTTTTTTTCAGGATAAAAGAATTTGTTTTTTTATCTGTTAGTTCTTTAATTCTAGTTCTTTAATTCTAGTTCTTCAATTCTATCTTTTAATTGTTTGTTTTCTTGTAGTAACTCTAATATATCAGTAGCACCAAGCAACTTATCTGCAATCTCTTTGCACTCGTCAAGAGTGTGTAAAGGTTGTTCTTGTTCTGTCTTTGCATCTTCTAGTTTGTTATGTAATAAAAACTTTCCAATGTCTAAAGCCTCTTTTTCTGTTGAAATAGTATTATTCATAACATGTTGGATAACTTTTAAACCTACATTTTCTAGTTCATTTTTACTTTTAGTAATGTTGTCGGTATCAATTACTGATAGATCTAAACAATTTTGAAAAGCTAAATCATGCAAATCTTTAATATTTTTTATCTGGTCTTTGCTCACGTTATAATTTAAATCAACTGCAATTTTTAACTGTACATACAGCAATTGAAGCAACATATCTTGAAAATCTTTATTTTTGTTGAATAAAGTTTTTTCTTTAAATCCATCAGGCAAAGCAATGAATTGATCATCTTCTTTTTTGTCTTTTTCTGGTTCTTCTTCTACTTCAACAATAGGCGTAAAATCTTGTAGACAATTTGACTTGTGCTTGTCTATATAATGCTTAGAAGGGATAGAACGAACATTTTTAATTTTTATACTTAAACATTCATCAGTAAAATTTTTATAATTTATGTTATTGAAAATCTTACTATTTAAATAATTTTCTATTCTAATGCTACCGAATCCAAGCAAATAATCACATACTTTACAATTTTTGTTCATCGCACAATCTAAAATCAAAATAACTATTACAAGTAACCAGATCATCTTCGCTATGTCCTAGAATAAGTGCAAAATATCTTTGCTTGGTTTGTTCTATAGACTTAAACTTGCTAGCTGCAATTTCTGCATAAATAGATCGTAAATCTTTTCCTTGTATGTCTTTCTCTACAAATTGTTTAAAATGCTTTTTTGTAAATTCGCTTATATATCTAGAATTATTATTGTGAAACTTCTTTGGATTACCGATATATGTTTTATATTTCTCTCTAAACAAATCAAATTTTTTCATTAAAGTAAAACTGTTAGTTAGAACTGGTATTTTATAAGGTTTAAGTGTTGGCGTTTTATCCTTTAGCTTTAATTGACCTGTAAACATTAACTCATCAGAACTCATAATTGAAAATTCAGCAGTACAGCCTATTTCTGCAAGTCTTCTACCGGTGAGGGCTGCAAATCCTATAACTTGCTCGGGATAACTTTTGCAATCAAGTAGTTCTATAGCTTTTTCAATATACTTTTTGTGATTATATAAGGGTTTTTGGTTATCGTGTTCTTTTGCGACTTTGCGCTTATAGTCGTTTTTGTAATCTGTATATTCTTCTTTACTTAAAGCAAATACTTGCGTGTATTTCTCTTTTTCTGCATCGCTTAAAGAACTATCTATAATAACCTTTCTATATTCACTATATGATTTTTTGCGTGTAGGTAACCCTTGATAATTAACATCTAAATAACCCTTTTCTTTTTGACATAACAGAAAAGGATTATCTGATTGTTTTAAACGATCAATAAAATTTTCAGTTTGAGTAATAGCCATTAATTTCACCTATTAATTAGTTGTTTTCTTTAAGCGGTTACGATTTAGTAAATTAGATTCAAGTTTTAATTTATTTCTTTTGTGGTATTCATCTATGATCTTACCATTTATTGCCAAGTTTCTTTGAATAACTGAAATGTGTTTCCCTTTGTACTTATCATCAAATTTATTAATAAACTTTGTAACCATACTTGCAGTTATATATTTACGTTCTTTTATTGGTTTTGCTTCATAATATTTGATAAGGTCTTCTATAATTATTTTAGTATCAGCATCAGTTTTTTTTGTTCTTTCTGGTGTACCTCTAACTAACCCGTAACCCTTCAAAGTTTTGTTGACGTATCTTTCAATCATAGGAGCAATTAATGATTGTCTTGTGTAGTCGTGGTGTTTGATTAATTTAGCTACTTTCCTTTCTGTTTCTTCTTCTAAGTAAACGTATTGTTCAACAAGTTTAGTTAAAAGCTCATTATTATTAGTACAATCTAAATGCTTTTTTAGTTTTTCTACTTTTTTTCTTAAAGAAGGGTCTAATTTTTCACAACGAAAACTGTAATAATCTGTCATATAATATATCCTATATAAAAATTGTCTTATACATATATATTATATGACATACAATAATAAGTCAATACAAAAAAACATAAGTTATAAAAATATTATAGGAATAGTGAAAGTTATATATTAATATACAAATAAACTAATAATTAGATGTTATTATTAAAATGAACAAAGAAGAAACAAGTATAAGAAATGATCTATCATCTAATAAATTACTAGTGGCAGAAATCAAAGACGATAAGATTATCAATGAACAGAAAGAGATTAAAAATAAAATAAGAGAACGTATAAACAAGTATATGATGATCTAATTTGATTTAATAACCTTATCAATAGAACTATTTAAATCTCTAATAGTTTTTAATTCAAACAAATTATTGCGGGTTAATTCTTTACATAATTTGTTTTTCTCGTACTCAATACGCAACAACACGCCAAAATCTAGTATTTCCTCTTCTTTATCAATTAAACGATCTTTTATTTCTATAAGGTCGTCAGGAGTAAAATTGTATTTACTCGCTAATCTATCAATTGCTTCCCTTATATAAGTGAGTTTTATATTTAAACGACAATTGCAAATCTCAAAGTATTTATTATTTATCATCAAACCAAATCGAGTTTTCTATTTTTCGTTCAACATAACGATCGTTTTCTTGTAAATCGTCTTTTAGATTCATCAGGTTTAAAACCATATTTCTTAAATAATTGGTGCGATCTTTTTCTGAAGTTGGTGTGTTTAAGAAATCTATTGTTGAAATTATAATGTTATCTAAGTTGTAATATATACAGTTCTTTTTTGCTTCTTCACGTACATTTTCAATTCTTACATTAAATTCATCAAGATCAATAAAATCTGATTCATCAAAATCAACAGCTACAACAGTCATAAAAACACACTCATTAAAAATTAAAAGTAATAAACATAATGTAAATTACACTATATATACATATTACACTAAACAAAATACAAAGTCAACAAGCTAAATAAAAAACTAACGGCATAAAATAATTATTACAATCACACTTAAAAAATAAGAGTAATTACTTGTAATCAAACGCTAAAAATAATGGTTTTGACCGTTAGTAAAATATGAGAATTTGGGGAGGTATTTAATATTTTACAGTAAAAAAAGCTAAAACCTCCCCAAACGTACCCGCATAAATAAAGGGATTGGAGGCGTTTTGTACGTAAAAAATAGTATATGGGG
>Ga0070754_10002152_pt1 | contig 14782 bp, 6 predicted proteins | sample VirMetDEL_Sep_01_FD_75181 | JGI IMG/M metagenome (GOLD analysis project Ga0070754, IMG submission 75181) | Aqueous microbial communities from the Delaware River and Bay under freshwater to marine salinity gradient to study organic matter... | ecosystem: Environmental > Aquatic > Marine > Coastal... | reverse complement strand
TGTTACAGTCTCTTCTTCAATAACAACTGGTCAAGAAGTTAGAGTTGAGTTTAGAGATAGAAAACTAGGTAGTTATAGATACATATCAATAGAAGATATTGTAAACAACTTTATGATCGCATATGTTGGTAATGGTAAACTAATTGATGATGTAAAAAGATCTGATGTAGTTTTCCACTGCAAGCGTGGTATACAAGAGTTTAGTTATGATATTCATCGCGTAGAAAAAATTCAAGAGATTGAACTTGGGCCATCACTATGCATGCCTATGCCACAAGACTATGTAAATTATGTTAGATTATCTTTTGTTGATACTGCAGGTGTTGAGAACATTATAACACCAGCAAGATTTACATCAAAACCAAGCGAAGCTGTTTCTCAAGATAATAATGCTGAATATTTGTTTACAAATGACGGAGAGCTTTTATCGACTGATTCTGTTACAAGCGAAAGATTCGGAGACTTCAATACTAGAAACTTAACCGGTAACTTATCTGAAGATGATTACTATATTAATCAAGATTATGCTACTCAAAGAGCATTTCATCTTGGTGGACGTTTTGGTTTAAACCCAGAGACAACAACTAGAAATGGTTTTTTTGTAATTGACGAAGAAAACGGTAAAATTTGTTTTAGTAGCGATTTAAGTGGAAATATTATTACATTAAAATATGTGTCTGATGGTCTTGGTACAGACGCTGAAATGAAAGTTCACAAGTTCGCAGAAGAAGCAATTTATAAGCATATTGCATACAATGTTGTTTCAACAAAACTTGGTGCGCCAGAGTATATTGTTAATAGATATAGGAAAGAAAGAAGAGCCGCAATGCGTAATGCTAAACTTAGATTGTCTAATTTAAAAATAGGTGAGCTTGCTCAAGTAATGAGAGGAAAGTCTAAACAAATTAAACACTAACTAAATGGCTAAACTAAAAAAAGATTTTATTAATAATAAAATCAACAAAGACGTCGACAAAAGATTAGTTCAGAAAAACGAATATATACATGCCCAAAACGTTAGTATACCAATGGGTGATGACACTGGTGTTGGGTCAGTAGAGATTATCCTTGGTAATGAGCAGAATTATCCAACATCAGTTGTTAGTGATTTATCTTTACCTGCCAATACAGAAGTTGTTGGTTATATAGTTGACCAAAAGAAAAATAGAGTTTATTGGTTTGTAACAGATTTTGATGGTTATACTAGAGGTGCTAATGTTGGTGCTAAATTTGTAGCGTACAGACCCGTATCATAATAAATTTAATATATGGCTACTTGTAAAATTTTAATGCAAGATTTAAATACCACGGATCAACCAGTGGCTATTGTTGATGGTGATTTTTTGAACTTCTCAAAAAACCACTTGATTACTGGTATTAATATTGTTGAAGATTTACTTTTTTGGACAGATAACTTTAATCAACCTAGACGCATTAATGTTGAAAAAGCGATTAATGATCCGTCTTATTATGATAATGAAGACAAAGTTTCTGTAGCAAAGTTCGCTCCATACTTGGCGCCTTTTGTTATTGAGCATAAAAATCTAAGCGTAGTTTCAAATGAAAATACTCAAAAAACCGTAGTTGATATAAAATCTGATTATCTAAAAGATAAGTTTGTTAGATTTTCATATCGTTATCAATTCAATGAAGACGAGTATTCAATATACGCTCCATTTACACAAATAGTATTTCAACCGCTTAATAACGGTGTGCTTTATCAAGATCCAAATGTAACTTATAGTTCTTCAAATGATTATGATACTAATGTTACAACTTACGGCGATCCATTGTATGGCACAACAAAAATAATTGATACAACAGAAGTAGAAGCGATGCAAAACGCTTTGAATTTTGTTCAATTAAGAATACCAATACCATCGCAAGATGATTACATGTCTTCACCACTTGATGGGGTTTTTCAAGTAACAACAGTTGGATCAAATACTTTAAATAATGCAACGTTTAGTGGTTCAATATCACCTGGAACTTATATAGTAAAAGGTGTTGATTCTACATCATTGACAAATGGAGTGACTCAAGTTACTTTTTCGTCTACAATAACAACAAACCTAGGAGCAGTAACGTTAGATAGTGGTGGTGTTGAAAATAGCGCAGGTGATAAATTTGTTTTAGTTAAGATGTGGGAAAACACATCTGATATTAAAAAAATAGATGTACTATTAAAAGAATCTCATCAAACAGCTGTAAGAAAAGTAGGCGAAATAAAAGTTGATACAACAAAAGAATTTACAGCGACAGTTGATGTATATCCAGTAAAACCAATAAGTGCGGTAAATGCGTATTGGAGATACTGTGTAACTTATAATTATAGATCAGAACGACCTATAAAGGTTTTACCTGAGAATCAACTTGTTAGAGCAACCGATATTATACCTAGACTTGCTAAAGCACAGGAGGTAGTATCTAATAGAATTGTATATGGAAATATAGTGCAAAACTATGATCTTCCAAAAGATTCTGCAGGTATTACAGGTATAAACTTTTTTGTTGAAAGTACAATAAAAGGAACTGAAGAATACAATTCTGGAGCCTTAACATATGGACCATTACAACACAATGAAATAGCATATCCTTATTTATCTTTAAAACAAAGAAGAACATATAAGGTTGGAATTGTATTATCAGATAGATATGGTAGAAAATCACCAGTAATAACTTCTACAACTGGAAATAGATTATCATCAGCCGCTAGTCTTGGTAACACATATTCACTTGGTGATACTTTTACTGTTAATAACGATAGTACAGCTTATGATGATTCATATGGGCCGTCAAGATATAGTTGGTCAGGTGATGAAGATGATATTAGAGGTTTAGATTTAATAGTAACTTTTGATGATGAACGACTTGTAGATGTTCGTGATGTATATGATCCAGAAACAAATAAAACTGGTTGGTATTCATATAGTATTGTTGTTCAACAGTTGGAACAAGATTTTTACAACGTGTATGTTCCACATCCAATGACATACGAATCTAGTTTTGATACTCCAAGTTATATATCTTTATTTGGTGGTAATATAAATAAAATACCTAGATCAACCGCGGATAACGATATTAATAGAGACGGTATAGCTGGCTCTGAAGTATTTTTATTTCCTAAAGTGATACAAAATGGCGGTGGTGTAAGAAACCGATCTGCTAAAATGAATAGCAAAAATACATTAATTGATGTATTAAATATTGGTTCAAGAGATGAGCAGGGATTAGAGGTTCCATCTAACAATTCACAAAATCCTGATAAAAATGCAATACATCCAGATCAATATGATGATTACACTGCTTCACCTCCAACAATAGATAATTTTACTGGTCTTGTTTACAAAAACGAAAAAACACCATTAATAGCAGATATTGCAAATATGGACGCGTTTTTTGATACTGACGTTGTGTCTACTGCTAGTTCACCTATTAAAAATCCTCTAAATGGTGTTACAGTATTCGAAACGCAACCAACCGAATCTGCTATAGATATATATTACGAAACATCAACAAGTGGTTTAGTAAAAGATTTAAATCTATCGCTTCTTGCTAATAAGCCTAGTTATCCTACTAATATTGATTTTAACAATACTGGAGATACATTGAAAGCATTATCAGAGGCAACCACTGGAACTTTAGGAGCGGCTTATACAATTACTGCCGACAAAGGAACTGGTGCAAATACTTTAAAGTATTATATATTAGAAGTTCGTGATTATAAAAACAACATAACAACTGATGTTTCTTCAAAATTAAGTGTTAATCAATCTTCTGGTGTGTTAACTGTTGATTCTAATGGTTTTGCCTTTAGAAATAAAGACGGCTGGGATACGTATGATATAGTTGTAAAAGTTGAAGAGTATAATACTGGCGGCACTTACGTTGGAGCAGCATTTGGTATACTTCAGTTAGAGATAACTAATGCAGCACCATCAATTACATCAATACCAAGTGTTTATTTATTGCTTGATGAAAAACAAGATGTAAGACTTGTTGATGAAAATAAAGCATCTGATTATGCTGGAATATTTGAAAACGGTGGTACTGATTATACTGGAAGATTTGAAGGTTGTACAATAAATCTTACTTTTCCTAATATGAGTCTTGATTCCGACGCTGAAGAATTTGAAAAATGCTTTAAGATTGAAACTAATGTTCCAAATAAGGGAACTTATAGCATAGTAACAACTAAAGATTGGGAAAATAAGTCTGAACAAAGAAGACTATATTTCTTTGATGAATTGAGTGATTCAGAAAGACAAGCAACATTAACAATAACAGACGTTGATGGTACTAGTACAGCCACTACAACAGTATATATAAAAGAAAGAGAGTCTGAAGTAAAAGTTAATTATAAGTTATATCCTTATTATGCGACATCTTTCACAGCGAATCCTCCTGGTGTTTATAATGGATTTACAATTGTTTATCCTTCTATAGAACCAACAAGAACTGAATTTGTATTGAAACAAGGCGCTAATCCTAGCAGAGTTAATAAGGATGGAAGACCAGCTACTAACAACGTGTTGTATCAAAGTGATGGAGAAACATTAGCAATATATCAAAATGGTGTAGAAAACTTCATATTAAGTGTAGGTAAGGTTGTTAAAGACATACCTATGATATGGCTGTATCAACCAAACGTTGATGTTGGTAATGGCGACAAAGAATATGTTGTATATGGTTATTGCATAGTTGACAAACTAACATCAATAATTAAGAAAGTTGTTGTATTACCTCCAGAAAAATCAAATAAAGCCGCTGAAAAATTAATGAAACAAATTAGAGATATAGAGGGTCTTCTTGATAGTGATTTCACATAATAATTTGAAATATGCCAGTAAAATTAGAAATAGGATATTTTAATACGGTAATATTAGCAGCTGGTACAGATACAGCCGGAGCGAATAGTGATCTAGCCACTGGACCATGGTATGTTGAAGAGTCCAGAATTAAAGGTGAATTTAATGGTAAATCAGTCGACTTTGGGGTACAAGCGTATATTACTGATGAAAATTACAAAACGCAATATAACGAGAATACATTGATATATTCTGGTATATATAATAAAAATACTGGAACTAACGAAACAAATCAATTTATTCCTGGAGAGGAAATAACTAGATCGGTTGACCCAAAACATGGATCAATACAAAAGTTATATGCTGAAGATAATGATTTAAATATATTTCAAGAGCGCAAGGTAAATAGAGCGCTTATTGATAAAGATGCAATATATACAGCTACTGGTTCACAGCTTTTAGCAACAAGTAAAAGTGTTATTGGGCAAATAAATCCATATTTAGGTCAATTTGGTATATCTAAGTTTCCAGAATCACATGCATATAATAATGGTAGGCAATACTTTGTTGATAAAGAAAAAGGCTCAATATTAAGACTCAGCAGAGATGGTATAACAGAAATATCTCAATATGGTATTAAAGACTTTGCAAAAGATGTATTGAAGCCAGCTGACTTTGTAAGAGGCATGTTTGATGAAGACAATAATGAATATATAGTATGTATTGGAACAAGAGAAGATACTGATGATATTATCGTTGGAACAAAAACTGATTCAACCACAGAGTTAGAGGTACAAAATAAATATGCTACTATAGGATTCAAAGAAGATAATAACTCTTTTACTTCGTTTTATACATATAAGCCATATTTTGGTTTTAATTATAAAAATGATTTTTATACGTTTAATGAGACAGATCTTTGGGTACATCAAAGTAACAATGTTAAAAGAGCATCATTTTATGGTAGCCTTCAGAATCCAGCATACATTGAATTAGTTATAAACGATGCTACTGATCAAGTGAAAAATTTCTTATCTTTGAATTATGAAGGTTCAACTGGTTGGAGCGCCGAAGAAATAAACTGCGGGTTTGTTGAAAATACTGGTTATGAAAAGAAATTAGAGGCAGCATATTTAATACCACATGAAGGTGTATTAATTGATGGTGAAGATGGAGCAAAAATCAATGCTGGTTTTGTAAAACGAGAAAATGAATTTTTTGCACCGATTAGAGCAGTAGAAAATGATTTTTATAATGACGCAACATTTGGTTATAATGCTGGTATAAAAGGGCATTATATTAATTTGAAATTAAAATATTGGAATCCAAACGAAGCGGTAGCATCTTCTGTGAAAAGTAATTCAGAAATATTTACAGTATCAATAGAGGCATCACCGTCTTCAATGTAATTTAATATAATATGTCACAAGAACTAGAGCTTGAGCAAAAGAGTAATTATAGAAAAAATGTAACTGAGTTTGAAAATCGCCTTTCAGAAATAGATGGCTGCTTAAAAGGTGAAGAAAAGGATAAAATGAATCCATTGAAACACATCTTTGCTGATGGTTTATATGTTAGAGAAGTTTTTATGCCAGCTGATCAATTATTAGTTACAAAAATTCACAAAGTAGAACATCCTGCTTTTGTATTAAAAGGTAAGGTTTCTGTATTAACAGAATCAGGTGTTGAAGTAATTGAAGGTCCGTGTTATTTTATAACAAAACCAGGTACTAAAAGAGTTATATACACACATGAAGACACTACGTGGGTTACAGTTCATTCAACAGATAAAAAAACACCTGAAGAAGTTGAAGAAGAAGTAATTGCTAAAAACTTTGATGACCCTGTAATATCAATAGAAGAAGTTAACTTATTAAAAAACATAGAACAATGACTTTTATAGCAGTAGGAGTTGGAATAGGCGCGGCGGTTCTTTCAGCGACGCCAGCCGCTATTGGTGCGATAGGTGCTAATAGAGAGAGGAAGCGATCCGCAAAAGAAAAAACGAGACGTGAACTTGAGTTAAAAGCACTTGAGAAAAATAGGCAAGAGATTATAGATCCAACTCGAGATATGACTAATCCACTTGCTGCTCTTCAAGTTTCTACTAGAGCATCTGAGTTTCAAGCAGAGCAAACAGATATTGCACTCGCTAATGTGCTTGATACACTTAGAGCAACAGGTGGTGGTGGTGGTGCAACTGGTCTAGCAATTCAAGCAGCTAGATCTAAAGAGGCTATTGCTGCCGATATAGAAAAACAAGAAATAGAAAATGAAAGACTAAGAGCACAAGGTCAACAACAATTAGAAGTGTACAAAGCTAGAGGCCAAGAGTTTATGTTTAATATAAGAGAAGGTAGAGAAGTTGCTGGACTTGATAGAGCGCAGGCTATGTATGATGAGCAGAGAATGATGGAGCAATATTATAAACAACAGCAAATGGAACTAACCATGCAAGCTATTGGAGAAGGTATTGAAGGTGGTGTTGAAGGATACTCGATGTTTACAGGTGGTGTATAAATTAAAGATAGAAAAAAATAATGGGAACTTATAGACAACCAATGATGTTACAACCCTTAGATTTTTCTAGGGTATCTAGTAAGCTCTCTGATGCTGGTAAATCAATAGTTGATAGTTTTAATCAAAAACAAGCATTGAGATTAGCCAGAGCAGAAGAATTTAAATCTGACTACAAGAAATATGCTGAAAAGGTTATACTTGATAACAACGAGTATTTAGCAGATGAGACTAGAGAGATTATGCAAGAAAATCTTCTCAATATAGACAATTTTGCTGCTATGTCTGAAGGAGATAGATTAAAAACAATGGCATCAGTTCAGTCGTTTAATAATTCAAATAAAATTGCATCTAAGCTTATAAACGAACTTGGCGCAATGGAGCTTGATGCTAGATCTTGGGATGATCCAGTTGTTCAAATTACCCAAGCATATGTTTCTGGTAATTTTGAAGATGTAAAAAGAATACCACATACAAATGGTAAAATTGGTGCTGATTTTGAAGTTTCATTAAGAGATGAAAATGGAGAGTTAACTGGTGAGAAAATATTAGTAACTCAAAATGAATTTATTGCTAGAGGAAATAATATTTTAACAACTAGTCCAGAATCAGACATTGAAACAGTTAATACGACTGTGTCAGATTTAATTCAACAACACCAAAAAAATCTAGATGATTTCAGCTCACGTGGAGGTACTTATGATCCAACAAATAAGATTCGTGAGTATTTTGAAACAATGGACGAAGAAGTTTTAGATACATATTATGGTAATGTTTTCCGTAAAGGAGATGATTATTTAGAAATACCAGATACAGATGTTAACGGTAATAAACTTACAGACGAAGATAAGCAAGCAATCTTTGAGACAAAAAGAGAAGAACTTATTAATCACTTGACAGGACGTGTAACTAATGAATTAATTAAAAAGCCTTATCCTAAAGTATCGACAACAACAACTGGTGGAAGTGGTAAAAATACTACAAAACAACAAAGCGTTGGTGAAGTTATACCGCTAGGTGATGCTGCTAAGTTAAATATCGGTGATGAAGTAGCTTTAGAAGAGGCTATAGATAAATTAGCTACTAGATTAATGGCTGGTGGTAGTGCTAGAGATCCTTATGGCAAAATCCCAGAAAGTTTAAAAAGTACAATAAGAACAGCTATTTTAAATGCACAAAAAGAAGGAAATAGTGCTTTAAGATTTAAAGGCAGTGTTATTGAAGTAGATGATAAAAAATATAATATTCAAGACGCGTTTTTTACAGTAAATCCTGGATCAAATCAACTACAATTACATTGGGATAGCTATGCTGGGTTAACACCAGAGGAAGCAAGTACAGCACCGCTCGAAAAAGCATATTAAAAACAATATAATGAACGAAGAAGTTTTACAAAAACTATATAATAACGGTTCTCGATATTTTAGTCTTCCAGATTTTGAAACTTTCAAAACTGACATGCAAGATGAAAATAAATTAAATAAATTTAGAGAATCAATGTCTAAATACTTTAGCATACCAGACATTGAAACTCTTAAATCCGATATTGGTTTTAATTCGGGAAAGCAAGAAGGTGTCGACACTGTGGCTGCGACTGCGGCACCAGAAGAACCTCAGCAGCCTACCACATTTCAGCAGCCTTCTCCATTATTAGAGCAAGAATTACCAGTTGGCGTAGCTTCAAAGCAGCAGTTGGAATATCAAGAAGCAGATCCGAAAGTTAAATTATATGCTGATAAAATAAAATCAATTAGTGATACTGAATTAACACAGGAACAGCTTGATGAAATTGAAAAACAAGTAGAAGAGCCAACGCTTACTAGTAGATTGGTTAAATCAGCTGGTGACTTTAAAACAGTTACAGAAGAAAAGTATGCTTACGAAGATTTTTTACAGCAAGCAAGACAACAATATGCAGATCAACAAAATGTTGATATAAATACTGTAACAGATGAACAAGCAACTCCTATAGCTAAAGATATTCTTAGAAGTGAGTTAGTTGGACAAATTAAAGATGAAGCAAGAAAGCAAGTTCTTGATGATTTTGAAGACGAATACTCAGAAGGTTTTATTGATAATTTAAAGAAAGTTGGATTAGGTGTTGCTAGATTAAGTAATTTTGGTTTAGCGGCAACAGCTGGTGAAATGGGTCTTGGTAAAGTAATTGAATCAGGTGTACTGCCAGAAGGAATATCTGAAGAATATATAGCTCCTGTAAAAGATTTCTTTACATCAGTTAATGAAACACTTACATCGAAAGAAGATTTAGAATACGAACAGGGTAGAAAAGAATTAAAAGAATTAATATCTCAAGCGTCTGAAGATAAACAAGAACAAGCTAAAAGTAAGAGCAAAGAAATAGATCTTGGTGTTGTTAAGTATGACGAGAGTGTTAAAAAGGCTGAGGAACTAAAAAAGACAATAAACGAAATAGACAATAAATATAAGCTTGGCGAAGAATTAAGTGAAGAAGAAGTAGCTGTTTATAATTCTACACTTCAAGAGTTTAATAACGTAGTAAAAGATATTAATTACTTAAGTAATAAGCTAGATAAGCAAGTCGAAGAACTTCATGACATAAATGTGTCAAGTTCAGATTTAGAAAAAGCCATTGATCAAGCTGGTAGATCTTACAATGCTCTTGACGTAACTGTTTCTAGGGTTGTTGGTTCTGGCCTACAATTAACATCTGGTGCCTTAAATTTATATGATGATTTCTTATCAATAACACCACATGGTGTAATGATCAATGCTATTTCTGATGAACTAGGTTTACCATCTATTACATCTTCGGTGTTAGATGACACAGAAAAAACTTCTTTAATAGAATCTTTTGCAGACCAATTAAAAGACATCGATAAAGAAGAATTTACTGGTAAAGTACGAGAAGTACAAAATTATAAGACGGCTTTTAAAAGTGGTGAGAATTTTCTAGATTTTGCATTAGACGTTGTAAGTGGGCAAGCTGTTAATACAGCTGTTACAGCCGCGACTGGTGGTCTTGGCCTAGCGATACTTGGCGGAGCGGCCTATGGTGATAAAGCAGATGAATTAGAAGATAGAATACAAGGTAAGGGTGATTATGCTTCAACCGGGCCTGAAGATATACCACTATGGAAATACTACACAACTAGCTTAATAGTAGGTGGAGCGGAGGCTGGTTCTGAGTATATTGGTTTAAAACAAGTAAGAGCTTTAGGTAAAAGTATAGGAAGAGTAGCCAAAACAAGTCCAAGCAATAAAGCGTGGTATGATTTATCAACAAAAAAATGGTCAAGAAAATTTGCTGAAAATGTAGTACAAAACGCTTGGCAGCCAATTGAAGAAGGCGGTTCTGAAGCTATTGCACAAATAGCTCAAAATGTCGCGGATGTGTATATTCTTGGCGATGATAAAAACATACTTGAAGGCGTAGATGAAGCTTTTATAACTGGAGCAACATTCAGTGGCTTAGCAATGTCAGCGCCTAAAACTTTTGTTGACGCCGCTGTTGCATTTAGAAGTTCAGATGCGGATGCGCGAATTAATAAAAGAACTAAAAAACTTGGCGAATTAGCTTTGCGAAAGCAAGAAATAAAAGATAAAGAAAATAAAACGCAAGAAGATTTAGATATATTAAAAGAAATAACCGCAGAGCAAGAAGTTTTAATACAAGAAAATTATAATGAAGTTAAAAATGTAGTTACACTTCTTGATGAATTAAACTTTGGTCAAAAACAGGCTTTAATAAAAAACGAAACAAAAAGAGCAGAGTTAATAAGAAAAGCTAAAACTATATCAGAATCTAAAGATTTAACCAAAGAGCAAAAAGAAAGTCAAATAAAAGAACTTGAAACGCAGTTTAAGGATCTAAAAAATAAAAAAGATTCAATGCTATTAAGATATAGTTTTGATAGGCAATCTCAAGTTTCTCTTTTGGCCAATACCGCTAGAGCAAATGAAATAGGTAAAGAAATAAAAATAATTGAAGCTGAAAACATTGAAGATGCAGAAATAAAAGTTAATGCTGCCCTAGATCAAGCATTACAAGACGGTAGTATTACTCAAGAAGAATATAATAAATCTAAAAAAGAATTTTCAGATCTTAAAGAAGCATCAACAAAATATAGTATTTCTGGCCAAGCAATAAACGCTGATAACAATCTTCCGTTTATGTTGACGTTGAAAAGTGAAGCAATTGATCCAAACAATGGAGATTCTTTCGTTCACGGTCATGAGTTCCTTCATGTTACTTTATTCAATAAAATAAGAGCTCTTGGTGGTAATATTGTTAAAATAAGTGATTTGCTTTATAATCATTACAAAAACAATTACATAACAGATAAAGAGCAATTACGCCAATTTGAAAATGACTATAAAGAAATAAAACAAAAAGGCACAAAAGAATCTGAGTCTGTTTGGCACGAAGAAAGAATTATAGCTATAACAAAGATGATCTCGCTTGCTGAAAGATCTGGTAAGTTGGACAAATCATTTTTAGCTAAAATTAAATCTGCTTATAATGTATTGTTTACAAATCCAGTAGAAAAAACAGAGGCTGGCAAACTAAAGTCTGGAGAAGATGTATTTAATATGTTTCTTACATATGGTACTAGATTCATGTCTGGTGATATTAAAGAACTTGTTAAGTTAGAAAAAGGTCTTGATATAGACGCTTCTTTGATTGGAGAAAAAATAGATACTGGAAGTAAATTTTCAAGAAAGGCACTAGGTGATTCAATCAAAGCGTTGGTTCCAGAAGGAACAACAAAAGATGAATATGATTCAGAGGTTATCTCAACGGTATACTTAGATCTTATTGCAAGCAACAAGTTACATCCGCTTATTAATAATAATCTCGCTAGATTTGGCGTTCCAAGAGAAAAAGTTACAGATGAGTTTTACGAAGATGTAAAGAGTCAATTATTTGAGCGATCTCTACAAAGATTTAATCCAGAAAAGAATGATGATCTTGGAGGCTTTGTAATAAACGAACTACAAAGATTTGCAATACCAGACATCGTAAATCAATACAAAAATCAAGGTAAGTTTCAAACAACCGAACAGGTTGAAGCAGCTCCAGCTGAAGGTAGAGTTAGACCAATGCAAATTGCTGAAGAAACAACCACAGAAGAAGTTATTGAAAGAGCTGAAGAGCAAGAAGTCAAAACAGAAGAACAAACGTTTAGAGAAAAACTTGGTATTCAAAAAGGAGGTCGTATCTATAATAACGTGGTTAATTCTGTAAGAAGAACATTTGGTACTAAGCTTCCATCTGTTGTTGATAGTGGTTTTAGAAAAGCTTTAATATCAGAGTTTAAGCGTGATCTCATGAAGCCAATAAAAGATTTTGTTGGTAAGAAAAAAGATTATAGAGAGTTTATATATAACAACTTTGATACTATAATGGAAAAAATACCTACTAGAGAGTGGGTACAAATAGAGGCTAAACAAGATGATAAAATATTTGCTGAAGTTGTAAGAGTAAACGCTAGCCCAACGCAAGTGGATAATGCAATATCTGAAGGATTATACTTACTTCCAGGCGCAGCTAGAACAGCTGGTCCTACTATATATAGAAAACTAGAGCCAACAGCTGATCAATTGTGGAAGTTTTTAACTGATAATACAGCTACCGTTAATGGCGCTCGTAAAACAGCATTAGTAGAAAGAATAGCTCAAGAATTGGCTTTTGATGCTACTATGATGGTATTAAAAGATCCAGAATATAACGCTATTGCTAGATTACAAGAAATAGCAGAACTTACTGGTGAAACATTACCAGATAACTTTGATGCTGAATTAGGTGCAATTATAGAACGTGATCCATCTATAACCAAGTTTTCTAAAAAAGAAGTGTACAATAAAATTGTAGAGCTTGAAATACTAGACATTGACCCAAATATTAGCAACGATAATTTAAGAAAAATAATAAGTCTAGCTGCTAAAGGTTATTCTGATCAAGAGTTTTCAGATTTAATGCAAGATATTTATGAAGATGACTATATAAATAAAGCATCTCAATTTGAAAATAAATTTAAAGACAATAGTGGTATATTAGAAGCATTATCTAACGAAATAAATAAACTAGATAATGGTAATTTATATGAAACAATATATACTGCTAAACTTAATAAACTTTTAGAAAAATATGGATTAAAAGCGGAAATAACAAAAGCAGTAAAATACGACGTTGCTATAAAAAAAGGATCAAAAATATTATTTAAAATTGAATTAAAATACGGTAATGTAGTTAATGGACCATTTTTAACTAGTACTGTATTTAAAAATGTTTTTGATAAAAACGGTAAGTGGAATAAAGCTAATATAAAATTATTTAGAAATACTGGTATAAATGATGATATTATAAATAACATCAATAATCAAGAATCTTTTATTAATCGTTTAGAAGAAATAACAGATATTGCAGTAAGTAAATACGGAGCTACACTTAAAGATAATGGATTTGTAATAAAAGATGAAGAATTAAGAAAAAAATTCCTTAAAGAAATAGGTTCAAGGCCTGTAAACAAATATTCTGAAACCGGTATTACAACTGAAAAACAGTTATCTAATTTAAAGAAAGATGTTAATATATATCACTTTAGTGAAGATGGTGCTTTTGAAATACCTGGTTCTGGATTAGGTTTAAGACCATTAAACATTACAACATCTAACAATACGACTTTGTCTTATACTGGAAAAGGCAAATTCACTATACGGATGACATTAACGGCCACAAAATTAGAAACAACACCTTTAAACAATCGTAATAATATAACTAAAGACGCTGGAATAGAGCAAGTTGCTAGTATGATTATTGATAAATTTTCAGAAGGTAAATTTTCTAAAAAAGCAAAAGATGATAAAGGCGTTGATAAAGATGCTAAAGCTAGAGATATATTAGACCAAACTTTCAATACAATACTTGAGCAAACAACCGGTATAAAAGCTACTAGAGAATATAGTAAAGCACAAGCACGTGCTGCTGCTCAAAGAAAGAGATATAGAAGTTTCTTTATACCACCATCTGCTGAAGATTTCCTTGGTTTGATGTATGCTTTTTTAAGCCCCGGTAAACAAGGTGAAAAACAGCTTAAGTTTATTGAGGATAATTTAATAACGCCAATGAATGAAGCGTTTAACAATTGGGCACAAGCGAAATATGTTGTTGCTAGAGACTTTAGAGCACTACGTAAGAAATATAAAGACGTTAGAAAAAAGCTAAATAAGTTTGTTCCAGGAACTGATTTCACTATTGATCAGGCTATTCGTGTTTATCTATATGATAAAGCTGGCTATACTGTTCCTGGTATTTCAGAGGCTGAACTTAAAGCAGCTAATAAATTTGTAACTGAAAATCAAGACATATATAATTTTGCTAATGAACTTAGAGCTATAACAAGAATACCAGAAGGATTTAGTAAACCAGATGAAAACTGGATTTCTTCAACATTGACAGGAGAGATGTATGAAAT
>Ga0070754_10002148_pt1 | contig 14789 bp, 20 predicted proteins | sample VirMetDEL_Sep_01_FD_75181 | JGI IMG/M metagenome (GOLD analysis project Ga0070754, IMG submission 75181) | Aqueous microbial communities from the Delaware River and Bay under freshwater to marine salinity gradient to study organic matter... | ecosystem: Environmental > Aquatic > Marine >... | reverse complement strand
GAGCGAACGACTGGATGTCCGGGATGCGATAATAACCGCGCTATATAACAATATGCTCTTCATAACCGCCAGTCAACAATGAAGAGCATATATAAATTTTTCCTCCGTTTTTTTTAATGCAAAAATGAAAGTTGACATGCTCACATATATCGACAATTAAGCCATTAACTAACGTCTTACCTTTATACTCGCAATTATCCAAATATTTTGTATTATATATACCTATTCCGTTAAAACCAGAGTCAATCTCAATAAGTTTATTATCTTTACTTATAGGGACCTGATAAGAGCCAACATACTTTTTCACAGCTTGGTTATAATTCATACCACCTAAGACAGCTCTTTTAACATTTTGCCAGCAGTCTGTTGTTATTTCGTTTTTCCAGGATTTTTGTTTTTTAATCAATGCGTACCTAATACGCAGAGCCCAAATATCATAATATAAGGGGGAGTTACCAACAAGTGCAGCCCAATCTGATTTATATTTAGTAAAACATTCATATATTTGAGTGGCGTCTACTGTTGATACAGCATCATCCAGATCAACCATAATAATATAATCATAATTTATTGTGTCTTCCCAAATATTATTAATAAGTCGGTTACGCGCATAAGCAAGGACTTCAGTGTGTGAACCCATTACATTTTTTTCACTTATAATGTTAATACCATTGCTGTTTTTTTTTAAAACTTCAATAGTATTATCTTGTGAATCGTTTTCAAAAATAAAAATATTCATAGTTTTAAAATTCTTTGACCAACTAAGAATTCTATTTATACTATTTTCAATATAAGATTCACTATTTTTTGTGCATCCAGCAATTGCTACATTTATTGGTAACATATTGAAGATTATCTATATAGCATATATAATTTTTAAACACTATACGAGCTTAAAGATTTGACCTTTATAATACATAAATTATAAAATGAATAACGAATATATTTGGTCCAAAGGTCCGCTTGCAAGTAATTACTCAGAAAAGGGCACTGAAATATGTGGAACGAAAGAGGAGATTGAGGATTGTGTACGTAGAGCAAACGAGTCAGGAATTGTATGGTTGCGCTGTGGCTCAACTGTGCGAGTCAGGGACATAACGATGTTTGCAAGTTATATACAGTTCTTAACCCGAGATGTTATTTTAATTACAACTGATGGCGACAGACCTATACCTCAATCATTATCAAAAGGAATAGTACAGAAAATATTAAATTCTAACAAAATTAAAATATGGTATACTCAGAATTTTGATGGAACAGTTAGGCATCCTAAGTTGAAACCAATACCTATTGGTTTTGACTTACACTTTCCACCCGCATTTGTTGATGGAAAAGGAGGACTATACAAATTTAATTATATGTTAAAATTACGTAAAGTTACCAGTAATCTGCAAAAAGTGCAAACAAGTAGTTTTAAAAAGAAAATGAAAATTTTCGGCGACTTTAATATTAATTATACACATCCAGAAAGAAAATATTTGCATGAAAAAATATTAAGCTCCAACATTAATAATGATTTGATCGATCTTCAGGACAAAAAGGTTTCATTCAAAGACATCACGCGAAAATACAATGAGTATTTCTTTGCGCTCTCACCACGAGGCGGTGGACTAGATTGCCATCGTACGTGGGAGTTGTTTTTGGCAGGAGCTATAGTAATTACTTGCTCTTCTAGCTTGGACCAAATGTACATTGATAACCAGCTACCAGTTGTAATTCTGGATAACTGGAATCAATTATTTCGACCAAATCTAAAGGATAAAATGCAAGAGTGGGTAGAACAGTACAGCGAGTGGACTCAACTGGAACATATATTGCCTCGCCTCCGCTTTGATTGGTGGATCTAGACTTAATTAGATCACTCCACATCTTCTGGGGGCGTTTTGCCACAGATTTCCTCGGTCTTTCCTAATTTATACTTATCGTCCATGTAGCGCATGTCCCGAGTGATTTTCTTGCAGTCATTTACATTTCGGTAGCGGCGGTATATTCGCAGGACATTCAATCTCCCCTTCTTCGCAATGGCTGCACGCCGTGTGCCTTTGCCTGTCTTTTTCATTTCATCCTTTACGCCCTCGTTGAGCGCCATTCGCCGAGCACGCGCGGTTTTGTTTAGCTTGTATTTGTACCGCTTCCCGCTTTCATCTATCTTTTTGAGCACTGGAAATCCCTCCGGTTTTCGGGTTACATGTGTCCCCCTTTTACTCTTCGTGGATCCTCTGGTTTTCGATCTTGTCTTTTGTTTCATCGCTTATAATACTTTTATAGTTTCCGATTATTATGAATTTAACCAGTGAGAATAGTAGGATGTCGGTTGTTAAAAATATAGCCATTACGCTCGGTATTCTGGTGTTGGTTCTAGGCGTCGCCCTGGCAGTTCTCGCTGCCTACGTATTTGGAAAGAGGAGTAGTGGTGGGGAGTTGTTACCGAGTTCAACATTTGTGATGCCACCTGGAATGCCGCCTGGAATGCCTCCCGGAATTCCGCCTGCGCAGCCAGGTATGTTCGGAGCTGGGTTGCCTCTTAGTCCTAGCTACCGCGGTCCCCCAATGTTTGCTCCGCCCTTTTACGGACCACGCCTTCCTCTTGCTGAGCGTTGGTACGAGTCGGGGGACTCACAGTTAACGATGTTTGATATTCCAAACAGAGCAAGAGGATTGAAGGGGTGTGGCGGTTGCAACCCTGAGTACTCACCCGTTTGTGGCGCAAATGGGAAAACGTATCAGAACAGTTGTTGCGCGGACAACGCTGATGTTGATATAGCGCATCCCGGTCGGTGCAGACGTGACGACGATTAATTACGTAAATTAATACATTTGCTTCTCGAAATTGATCCAACAATTGACATTGTTAGAGGGTAGAACTCAGTCACCGAAAACATGGCGCAATTCGACCCACCTTCAGATCGAATTCCAATGGGACACTTCTGCTCAGTAATTTTAAGAGATCTTTCCAAGAAAGTTCTCTTGAATCCAGATCCAACAATCACAACAGCAAACAATGATTTAATCCGATGGATATGGGTAGACCACGAACAGGCGTTTTGTCAACTCTACACAAATGCAGTAGTAGCAGTGAAATGCGATTGCAATGCCTGCGCTCACGACGAAACCAAAGCACCAGCCACCGAAGGACACGATGCCGAATGCGAATGTATTGATTGTGTTTGTCCCGCCCGAAAACTCACGCTCAAATACGATCTAGACTTCGATGGTCCACATAGTGAATCAGCCTAGATTAAGATAATTCAAAGCAACTCCGAAATGAGAGATCGAGATTTGGAGGATCGAGAATGGAGGATCGAGATTTGGAGAAAACGGGCGCTAAATTTCTGTTTCTCGGAAATAATTTCAATCACTTTCAAGTACCCCTCACGATCTGGAATCGGCCTCCCTCAACTTTTTCAGTGTGAGTAATTGGAAAATGTTTGAATACTTTATGACACAACTGTATGTGGTTATTATTATGGTTGCTGTATTTGTGCTTTTCAGTGTTAATGTTGGAAGCAAGAGGGAAATAGGAAAAAAGGGGTTGTAAATTTGCGTTTTCCAGAAATAATTTCAATCACTTTCAAGTACCCCTCGCGATCTGGAATCGGCCTCCCTCGTTTTTCATTGCGTGAAATACACAAGCATAGGTTTTGTATAGTTGGTGAATTGTCATATAATCACACAAAAGAAATGTATATAACTAATTACTATTTCATCTTTCCAAATACGAAAGATGAAACAAATACATTTGTTTCTGTTCTAATGTTTAGTGGTTTTGGAATAAATACTTAATATTGTCTTCCGAATATATATACATTTTTTGAATTTATCGGCGATAGCCGGCACAGTCGCAAAGAGCTCCATTGACCCACGCACCATAGTTGCGTCCCTTGTAAACATCGTTGAAACCTGGTCGTGTCAGCTTAACTCCTCGAACTGAGGTTTCAATTCGGGGAAAGATTCCTGAACCGGTTCGGGCAGTAACTGCCGAAGCCATCATATCAGCAGCTGAATCAACGGTTGGTCCAACTGGCAAAAAGCATCGCCGTTGCTTGCAAGGCTGTGCAGAGACTACACATACATTAACACCGCATCCTGGCATTTCTAGTACTCAAGCGAGAGAAAAAGCTCACAGGCAATCGCATTTTGCGTAACCACCCTCTTTCGTTCGACAATTAAAGGGCTCCTTTCCATTACGGTGAATTCTGACAAAATACCGCACAGCACGATAGATTCCGAACAGTACTAAACATATAACGATTGTAATAAAGGTATGCCAAGCAAACTTTTCAAAACCTACAAGATTGCCTAATAGTGAATGTGCCATTTTCTAATTTCTACACTGAAAAAAGTAAGATTACATATTAGCCAAGCCGAATTATGGCTACCGCGTGCGGATTGATTGCTATTAGCTCTCCCATTTTTCCTGCGGATGTGCTCGACATAATGCGTGGTCTTAGATCAATCCAGCACCGAGGTCCACATACATGGGGTGTTTCGTGTTTAGATAGCAATACAATCGTCGGTCAAACAGCAATCGGTATGGTGCCGAAAAATAGCAAATTATCCAAGCCATATTCGTTGAAACTTGGAATCGCCCATGTGGGCTATTGTGCGGACCCACTTCAACACGAATTTTCGCCGGATCAAATTCCTGCAATTAAAAAATTAGCTCAACCATCTCTTTGCTCAAGTCATCGAGGTGATTTTGCGGTGGCATTTAATGGAAAGCTAGGTCCAATCCGCTTTTTAGAATGCACAAATATGAACAAGAATGACCAAACTCCGCCTAAAAGCGACATTGAACGCCTTATAAACGCGATAAAAAAACATAAATCAAAAAAATGGATAGAAGTTGTGCACGCAATAAGTGCAAGTTGCTTGGCTGCGTACACTTTTGTAGTTTTAACAACAGAAGGAATATATTATGCGAGAGATGTGAATGGATATCGCCCATTGTTTATGACACAATGTTTTAGAAATGGAAAACGCTTTGCGGTTGTTGTTAGTTCTGAACAAATAGCGGGAACTGAATCACTTTTGTTTCTGTCTAAGCCTGATAGCGAAGAACAAGAAGTTAAGGTTCAACACCGATCTATAGCGCCCGGAACTCTTGGTTACTTGCGCCTAGATAGCTCATGGAAAGAGTGGTGTATAAATCCGTTAAATTGTAAAACATCAATAACAGATATTAGTGAGAATAACAGTGGGCTGCCAATTCAATCTCTTAAAAAGCGATGCGCGCTTGAAGCAATTCACTTTATGCGTGGCGGAGGACAGTTTGATGAGTTGGTTATTGATTACTTTCGCGAAGAGTGTGGGCGTCGCTTGGCGCAAGAGGAGGTGGCGCAGGTAAGCCGAGATTTTGGTCACACTTCGCAGACCGTGGTTGTTGGATGTCCGCGAAGTGGAATATCCGCTGGTCGTGGCTACGCCGCTGAGTCTGGAATTCCCTACGTCCAAGCACTCAGAGTAGCCTCAAAGGTCCAGCGCACATCATCAATAAAAAATTCAAAAAAAGGAAAGACCAATGTAATACGGCGAAGAAAGAGTGTGCCAGAGCTGCTGATATCCCAATCATTAAGTGGACTTCGGGTAATTTTGGTGGATGACCTAATTATAAAGCCCGATGGTATCAAACGTGCTATAGAGCTATTGCGAGAAGCAGGCGCCATATGTATAGATGTTCGCATCGCGTCGCCCAGAATAGTGACAAAATGTAATTGGGGCACGTATTTGCCCGACATCGAGGATATGGCAAAAGAAAAGGCGGAAACAAAAAATCAAAGCAACCCTAATCAACCACCCAACCCTCTTGCTAACGCAGGTGCCCACAGCATCAAATACTTATCGCAATCTGGATTTAGAGAATTAATTGGTTCTGGATTCTGCAACCACTGTTTTTTACAACCCTAGGCGAAGAAATCTATCCCCATCGCTTTACAAGCACACTTCGCTTCGCCTCATCCACATGAGCAGGCACATACCACCGCCGCACGTTTCGATTCCACCACGCTCCTAGACGCTTTGCCTCATCCTTAGACGCAAACGGCACATCGAGCCAAACAATTTTTTTTTCAGTTTTGCGAGATAACTGCTGGAGGCTTGTGCTTGCGCCTGTGCCTGCGCTGCTGGTTCGCGAACGCATCGGCGCTTCCTCTTTCGGAGGCTGCATAAAGACCTTTCGCCCTCCAGCTCCCTCCACCGCAAGCTTATCCGCCCACGCGTTTCCGACAGAATGCTCGTCTTCTTTGCCAGTATGCGCCGCTACGTATTCTAATTTCAAGTTTGGCAAGTCCTTACACGTATTCCACGCTATTTCGACCAGCTGTGCGTTAGGAATTGGCTGCCCACTGGCGGTTTTGAAGCCCTTACTAGCCATTTTTTCACCATATTCTCCACACGCTCTAATCGCATAAGTTGAATCAGTGTAAATAGTGACCGTATCCCCCCGCTCCAACTCATCTCGCATTTCATCCAAAACAGCGAGGATAGCGCGTATTTCAGCAACATTATTGCTGATCTTATCAGCAACAAGTTTGCGACTTATGTTGCGGGGACTATTTAACCCAAAAAAAGCACCTATTCCCGCACTTGCTCTTGCTGTGCCATTATTTAGGCACGAACCGTCCGTGTAGACAATGTGAGTATTAGCGCTCATGCGATTGTCAGTTCACTAATCTACCTTAGCAAGAGCGCTGTAAGTGGTTTCCCGTTCAAAGCCCGCCACGCAACCGCAAGACTAGATGTAGGGTTGACTCCTTTTGAATATTGTAGTCACTCATTGTGCGACCATCCTCAAGTTGCTTACCAGCAAAAATAAGTCGCTGCTGATCCGGTGGAATTCCCTCTTTGTCCTGAATTTTAGCCTTTACACTCTCGATGGAGTCGGATGGTTCTACATCAAGTGTGATTGTCTTTCCAGTGAGTGTCTTAATGAAAATCTGCATTGTCTAGCTTGTTTCCAGTTGCTTCGTCTAAGTTGATTGAGGGGGGATAACTTATCGCGACATCCATTCTAGACAAGACAAGTAACCATATCGGAAACGATCAATAGTGCGCTCTAATACGCCCAGCTTTGATCGAATTTCTTGTGCACGCCGCTCGCTATCCACTCGCACTTGTCGTCTGTCCCGCAGTTGAATCCTCCTTACTCTTCGGGGCTGCTGTTGCACGAAAATTCGGCTAGGTTGAACAGAGTACTCATTCTTCATTCGCTGAATATTAATTTGTTCCTCTGCGTCGCCAATGAACCACGCAACGCTCTTCGCCATTGTTTACTCTGTGAATTGCTAATTAAGGGTAATATAATTCTTAAATCAATTTTGCAGTATGTTCCCTTTATTACAAATTTTTTTTTTATAATTATTCCATTCTCTTTGATATAGATTATTACTTTCTAATTCTGTCTTAAAATAAGTTGTTCCAGGTGTTCCATCTGTGAAATGAATAGCCTTAGGATTTTCAATATTGTAATTATAATTGTATAAATAATTATATGTTAGCGGGATAGAACCAATTTCTTCATCATCCAGCCATTCAAATCTATGAAGCCATTTTCCAGATTTATTAGATACAGAATCAATGTTCAATAATTTACATTTAGGATGTGCACAATTAAATACCATTAAGCTTGACCAATTCTTACGAGGATACCATTCTTGGTTTTTACCATTCATTTTAAAGTTAGAATTACATTGCTTATAGTCATGTTGGACACACATAAGCGCTTTGGAGCTATCATAAAAATGTTGAATTAATTCATATATGTCACATCGCCACATAAAGTCATTATCGCAAAATATTGCAATACCATCGTAATTATTTAAATATGGAATTAAAAAACGAGAATATGTAAATTCAGTAGATGCTTTTTCATCATTTGCCCTATGGTAAATTTTTTTGGTTTCTAAATCCCTTTTATCTAAATATTTAATTGTAGCATGTGGTTGATGCTTTAAAATAGAATTGTAACATATTAAATTACTAAGTTTATGATGATTACAAGAATAATCTGCTCCAATCCATATATTAACGTTCATGATTATAATGATTTAGTTTTATTCTTCAGATAGTTATAGTCTTCTAGAGTATCGACGCTTCTTAGTGTATATTTGCTCTCACATGAAATTATGTTATATCCTTGCTCAATAATTTTTAACCATTCTATATCCTCACTCAATTGAGCTGGGGTATTATTGCCTAAATAGTGGTTCAATAAGTAATTAATATCAAAAACAAATATACCAATATGAATTTTATAGGTTAACCTATTATTAATTTTACCATTTTTAAGGACTGGAATTGGTGTGCGACTGCAATATATAATTTTGTTATTTTCATCTAGGACTAGTTTTCCTTTATTTACAGATTTAATAATTTCTTCATCGTTCGTGTTATAATATGCCGTTGAGCATACGATTTTATTATCATTAACCTTTGATTTTATATAATTTTGAATACAATTATCAATTGTTGTGGGGTCAATATATGGTTCATCGCCTTGCACATTTACAATTATTGTATTTTTACAAGATATATTCTTCTTTTTTAAATAGTGAACAATTCGTTCTGTGCCATTACGACATTCTTCATTTATTATTGAAACATTACCATTAAAAATTTTTACTACATCACTTACACGACAATGATCAGTTAAGATTATTATTTCATTTATCATTTTACATTTATTAACGCGATCCCATACATGCTTAATAATAGGCTGACCTTCTAATTCTAATATACATTTACCAGGCAATCGTGTCGATGCGTGTCTAGCTGGAATGCAGCAAATAACGTATGGTTGAGCCATTTAATTAGTAATACTATAATTAAGTTACATAAACTACGCAACTAACAAAGTTTATTTTGAGATTATTAAATAATCTATGAGTTTCATTTCGTAAAATAGTTATAGTATATATAAACTCATTCTCATTTTTAAAAGATCTTTGCCAATTCTTAGTTAATCTGTCCATTTCGCAGTTATTAGTGCGATGCTTATAGTCTAGATATATTGATTTATACTTATCAATAACGGTAGCATTATTTATAGCTGTAATTATCTTACTATCAACCTTATTGGAGTTGTAATAACCATAAATATCCAAATCGTGCGGATATGCACATTCTTGGAGTGTTCTAAGTGCTAGCCAGGCACTATTTCTATCACCCCGTCTTTTTAATATTATTATCTTTCCTTTAAAATTATACATTTTTAGATATTCGTATAATTGGTCATGGGTTATAAACTTTTTATTATCATAACTATCTACATCCAGGTACTCTGGCACAATTAAAAACTTTATATCACATATATATTGCTCTAATCCAAATAATCCTTCAAAATGGTAAGTTGCTAACACATCTTTTGTTGGACAAAGTATCAGACTTTGTTTTATTCCTATAAATATATCATATCCCGAGAGTTCAGCGTTATTAGTGTCTCCTTTACAAACTAGCGCAACTTTTTTATTACATATATAATCGCTAAACTCCTTCATTTAAATTATATTTATCGATTACAACAATATAAATGTATGAACTAATAATTAATTGCAAACCGTTTCATCATGTTTATGTTAAAAATATATTTACAAATAAAGAATTACTAAAACTACGTGAATATATTAAAACTTGTAATTGGATACCATATACAAATTACCCATATCGTTTTAGTTCACCCATTCCCTCTTTTATTTTAAAGTCAGTTTCCGAAATAATTAATAGAGTTATTCCAGTTTTTCCAAATTTTAAAATTTTAAATGGTAATCATTGGGAAATTACTCTATGTAAAGATGTTCCACCCTATTCTATTGGCTCACATACTGATACATTTGATAAATTAATAACTATTATTATTTATATTGAAGGTAATTTAAAAGATGGCACTATGCTTTGGAATGAAGCAGCTTCTTTTGAAAGTAATTCACTTCTAGCTTTTGAACCAAGTTCAAATACTTATCACTCAGTAAATCCAATAACTAGTAATCGCTACACAATACAAATTAATTATAGAAATATAAACACACATAAGCGAAAATTAATAAATAAAAATACATTAATTTTAAAAAGTTTTGTAATTTAAATATAGAGAATGTCTAACAAGTTGTGCCGCCCAACGCCTAATCTTAACCGTTATCGCCCCCAAGGCAGAGTCGTCGCAACACAATTGCAAAAACGCAATTTGCCTATAATTCCTTGCTTAGCCCAACAAGGCACGTGCTCCCGCATTTGTGCGTGCGGCAGCGGGAGCAAGCCCACTCCAGTAGCAAGAGTAGGACTTGGGTGTTCGCGGAAGACTTTTTACGGAAACACCGGCGACGGCACCGCTTCCGTCCTCAATAACGCGATTGCGTCGCGGACCAGCACCAAGGCGGACGCTCGCGGAAACCAGGTGCAGCACTTGCAGATTACTGGACCAAACCTCTGCAATCGCTTCTTGCTTGCACCAGGCTACGTGGATGTCAATGCTGGTGCGCGAGCGATGGCTCTTGCCAACGCCACCAAATGTTGTTCAAATTAACCTTTTTCTAAAAGGTTGTTTTTTTCGCTAACCTTTTTCTAAAAGGTTGTTTTTTTCGCTAACCTTTTTCTAAAAGGTTAACCGTATACTACCCGCCTAGTCGCATACCGCCCAGCAGTCAAAACTAGGACAGGTCCGTACGTCCACGCCAGATACGATACCGCGTAGCTCTGCACAATCGACATTGCCCACGGGCTATTCCACACTACACTCGCTACCCCAAGCGCACCTTGAAGTGGCGTCATTCTCACTCTATCTATCGTATATCTCTAACATTTTAACTTATTAGCTTTATCGCGAAACGGGAATGGTGCGTCTAAAAATATTAAGCTCCTGGGGAATGCGCCGAGTACCGACGTTGGCACCCCGAGGATTCAGACCATCGCACGGATAGCCAGCACAATCATTGCAATCTCCGCCGATTTGCGCTTTCGCTCTTTCGAGGCGCACACACTCGAGCCGGTTGCAATCCTCCGCAACCTGGGTGACACGTCCCTGACGCGCGATAAGCAAGCCCGAATCCACTGCACCTTGGTGTGCGTACTCAGCATTGTTCCGCTTATAAGTCCAACTCAAGCACTCACACGACCCCCTCTTTCCACCAAGCGGTTTGCCGGTTGTGCAGCTTTGTCCACCGCCAGTTAATCCACCTGGACAGATACCATCGGCATAATAGCTGCGATCTTCACACACTGTGTTGGCAGCGCCTTGAATACAGTTATTACAGCCGCCACTGGAGGCATCACCAGGAGGTATGCCAGCGCAGGGACGCCGCAAGCCACAACCGCGAATAGCCAGGTTAGCATCGTAGCCAATTCCACTGTGTTTGATTAATTCAGATGTGGAAAAAGAATAATTCTTGCGAGCTGGCACCGTTATGCTTTTTACAGCAGGAGGCGGTTGCACTACAAAAACTGGGGGTCGCGTTGTATTGCGTAATTGGCTAGGTTTTTCAAATCCTGGGATCCCTATTGGGGCTGCCGTGTACTCACGGGTCACAATTGTCCCAGTTCCATAGATCCCTAGTGGCTTATTAGTTCCACCGCACGCGAATGCGCCCCGGTTTCCCTTTACTGTATCCTTGAATATCTGATGCGTCTCTTGGCTACCGTTTCCAAAGTCATAGGATGAGCCACATTTTTTACAGCATAGGTGGTTGTGCGGGTCACTAGTCTCTCGCGAAAGAGTGCCGGGTGAGGGTTGGTTGCGAAGTCCGCATCCGCCGCAAATCAGTATCTTACCGCCTCCGCGTGGCGGTGTGTTCTTTGGCGTATGTCCCGCACACGGCGCTCCGCCCAATAAAGTGCCTTGTTCGGAAAAGTTGCGTCGAATCCAGCCCTGACGGTGCTCATCGCCTACCGCAAAGGGAGTGGGTGCGGGGCGCCGCACATTCATTTTATAAATACCTCCCGCAACACGTTTCTGTCCGGATGCTGCTGAAGTTTGATTAAAAAGGACATCGGCTTTTGATAACTGGCACGAACGCTGTGTGTTGTTAAACCGGCGGGTGCTCGGTTGAATCAATGCGGTTGTGGTGAGTCCCATATGGTCTTCTGCCTAGGACATAGATATAGTGAACCGCAAGAGCGCTAATTAAATCGTGCAATAATCATCTGACGGAAAGGTAGGCAATGTGGCAGCGTATCCGTGTAGTGGTTGCATCAATTATCGCAATTGTGTTTGTTTCAGTTGTAACGGCTCAAGCAGTACACGCATGGCGAGTAACGAAAGAGGGGGCTGTGGGTGGTTCGGCAGATAACGACGAAGCGAGTACTCCTCCCTGCGACGCAACGGCTTGCAAGCCTGGCGACGTAAGCTGTCAAATTCAGCAACAATCCGAGACGATCTCGCGGCTCCAGTCCACGATTAATAATTTGAGTAAGATTGCGAATGAAGCGCTCAAAAAGGCGAACGCAGCCGCGGATTCAGCGCAAAAGGTTGGCAAGGCTGCGCTTTCAGCCCACAACGCACGCGATGCCGAAGCATCGGCTGCCGCTGCCCCTCTTGCAGGTGTAGGCGCCAAGCCCCTCCCTACCACGCCAATCCCGCAGTCTAGCACGGTGCCCGCAAGTGGTGCGTCCTCCGCTGACACAGCAGGTGATGTGAAATCTAACTAAGATTCGCATCCACTTCGACGCAAACGCGTGTGCCTAGATATACGAAATCTTCTACACCAACAGTAGCATACTCCCATGTCTGGCTCTCATTTTCAGCAAGCGGCAACTAACCCCAAAGGGCTGGAGCAGGCTCTCTTAGGCAACCCTTATCCATATGCTAAATTTGTTAAAAATCCATCCCAAATGGGGATGTCGGGGAACGGCGGGATGAACGTCCTCGCCAACGATGTCGAGGGAATCATGTCCTATGTTCAAATACTTATTGAAGGGACGGGCAACGCGTCAGCTACAGGGCAGCCACTCGGCAACAAATACTTTGTGCCCATTCAAGGACTAACCTGCAAACCTTCAGGCAAAGTGAAATGCATGGACATAAATGGAAACGTACTCAATCCATGTCCCGGTTTGGACAAGGACGGTAACGCGCCTCGATCCATCTACATTAACAATGTGCCAACCGGAAACATTCCATTTGTTTCATCCGCCACAGGCGTTGACTTTACGCAGTTTCGTGGTTTAGTCCCCGGAATTATGCAATCCGCAGAGGCACTTAACCCTCTTGCATTGCTTGGTGGCTTTATGCAGGGCGCCAATCCGCCGTGCTCGTATGTGACGATGGAAACGATTGGAGATGATAATGTCAAGCGTAATCAAGGTGCATGGGTGGCGGATGCTGAGCTGTCCGGCATGGATCCGTGTGAGTTTGGGAAGCCCTATAGTGGCAACCCACTGACAGGCGAGCCGTGTACTGAGACTTTAGTTGGGGGACGCGGGGAACCACAACAGCTTGGACCTGGTGGGGTTCAACGAAAGAGGGTTAGTGTAAATCGAGCAGCCACGCTATTGCCTACACCCGAGGAGTGGATCGCCGGCGGTCTGACTGCTCTGTTGGCGATTGGAGTACTCAGAATGATGGAGTAACCAAAAAACATGTTTTTCATTTTTTTTATTATAAAGCTTCCTGTCCTGCGAGATCAGCAGCGTGGCGAGCTACAACAATGCCGCGTGGTTGGGCTGGGCGTGCACGTGGTGCAGTGGGCTTGCCTTGCAAGACAATACCTGAAGCCACTCCCCGTCGCTTTTCCGACACAGTTGCGCTTGATGTGGGGATCTTGTTCGCAACATCCTCGGGGTACTCTGCTGGTGCGCAATCGCACGCATCCATATCCGGTTCGGGCGTTTCATCATCGCTATCAGAATCTAATCCCATGATTTTACCGATTTCTCCATTGTCTTGCATCAGTTTTTGAAGTTGCAATCGTGTGGTTTGCGCACCCGATTGCTCAACATAGACGAGTACTGCGATGGCTATGACCGCGATGACGACGAGTGCCACGATGTGTGTCTTCATATCCTGCTAATAGAACGCAATATTTATTTTAGCGGTAATTGGTGACTATCTAGACCTTGATGCGAAGAGCATTGTAAAGCAGCCCTATAATGAGACCGAGGGCAAATGTGTCGCCGAATGCCATGGCGGTGCACATTGCAATGTCTCGGGGTTTGCCAGATCGGCACGCCGGGTAAATGGAGCCGATGCCGTCAAAGAACTCCCCTGCATAGCGGATGCCTGTGAGGTTGGTCTTGTTGATAATGGCAAGCAAGAATACACTAGTTGCCCAAATAATGCCTAGAGTTAATCCCAAACGCACTGGATAGATCATCCTTGATTAAGCCCACTAAAAACTTATTTGCGACCCCGTTTGGAATGCTTGCGCGTGCGACGTCCAGCACCGGGAGCGAGGCGCATGTGCCGCGTTTTCGCACCACCTTTCTTTACCCTCTTGCTTTTGGGCTTTCCGTGCTTGCGGGTGCTGCTCTTGCTTGACTTGGATGAGGTGCTCGAGCGCGTGCTGGTATGCTTGCGCTTGCGGGCACCGCCAAAGCGTGCGAGGTCGGTCCACTCCCAATCAGACCCTTGACTTGACTTCTGACTGCCGAAGTCGGTTTCAGAATCATAAGCACCGCATGCTCCAGGGATGAACCAAGGTCCATAATCTTGCGAATCCGCAATGTTTGTTGTAAGTGTTTGTATTTCCTCTTGTATCTGCCCCTTGTGGACCGGCTTACTTATTAGGCTACCCACATCTTCCAATTGTGGGGCGAATCCGTGATGGGGCCTGAGACCAAGACTGCGCCTGCCAAGCATATACAGG
>Ga0070754_10002147_pt1 | contig 14789 bp, 11 predicted proteins | sample VirMetDEL_Sep_01_FD_75181 | JGI IMG/M metagenome (GOLD analysis project Ga0070754, IMG submission 75181) | Aqueous microbial communities from the Delaware River and Bay under freshwater to marine salinity gradient to study organic matter... | ecosystem: Environmental > Aquatic > Marine >... | reverse complement strand
GCGCTCGATGTGACCACCCAGGCGCAGATCCTCGACCTGATCCGCGATATCCAGCGCCGCAAGGGCATGAGCGTGATGTTCATCACCCATGATTTCGGCGTCGTTGCCGAGATCGCCGATAGTGTTGTGGTGATGGAGAAGGGCCATGTCGTCGAGCAGGGTAGCGCCAAGCAAGTGCTGAATTCGCCAAACCATCCGTATACGCAACGGCTGATCGCGGCGGTTCCGCATCTGACCGGCGAGGATCGCTCGGCATCTCTTCCAGCCAAGGCGGTTCCGATCCTTAAGGTTCAGGGGCTGGTGAAGACCTATCGCAGTGGCAGCAAGCTTTTTGGCACGCACCGGATTGTGTCCGCGGTGAAGAATGTGTCCTTCGAGCTTGGCCACGGGCAGACGCTCGGCGTCGTGGGCGAAAGCGGCTCGGGCAAATCGTCGCTGGGGCGGTTGCTGGTCAAGCTGATGGCGGCAGATAGCGGCAAGATTTTGTTCGATGGCACCGATATTGCGCCGCTGCAGGAGACGGAGTTCCGGCCGCTGCGCCAGAAAATCCAGATGATCTTCCAGGATCCCTTCGCCTCGCTCAACCCGCGCATGACGATTGGCAAGATCTTGACCGTCGGGCCGGTGGCCCATGGAATGGACCCTGCGCTTGCCCGCGAAGAGGCGCGCGCGCTTCTCGATCTCGTCGGGCTCGACGTGCGCGCGTTTGATCGCTATCCGCACGAGTTCTCCGGAGGGCAGCGCCAGCGCATCGGCATTGCCCGCGCGCTGATGTTCAAACCCCGATTGCTTGTCGCTGATGAGGCGGTCTCGGCGCTCGACGTCTCGATTCAGGCGCAGATCTTGGCGCTTCTGGATAAGATCCAGCGCGAGACCGGGGTCTCAATGGTCTTTATCACCCATGATCTGCGCGTCGCCAGCCAGATCTGCGACCGTATCGCGGTGATGCAGAAAGGGCAGATCGTCGAGCAGGGTCCGCCTAGCCAGATCTTCCTGAATCCCCAATCCGCATACACGCGCGAACTGGTCGCCGCCATTCCCGGTGAACACCCGGCTGGCCGCCAACCAATGGCCGCCGGAGCTTAAGGCCAAGACAAAATACCAAGCACAAAAAAATAAACCAACAAATAGGGAGACTACCAATGACCAAGCAAGACCCGACCAAGCCCGTTTATTCTCGGCGCGCGGCGCTGCGCATGATGGCCGCCGGTGGCGCCGCAGGGCTGATCGCGCCCAACCTGTTGGGCAAGCCGGCCTTCGCCCAAACCCGGCCCGAAACCCCGACCGGTCGTATCGTTGTCGGCCTGTCGCAGGAACCGACCGTGTTCAACCCGCTGATGCCGCATATTGAGACGGATGACGGGGTCAACTTCTCTGTGTTCGATGCGCTGTTCCGGATCACTCCCGATGGGGTCGTCGTTCCGAACCTTGCCACTGAGGTCCCGAGCCTCGCCAATGGCGGCATTTCTGAGGACGGTCTGAACTGGCGCATCTTGCTGCGGGACGACGTGACCTGGCACGATGGCACGCCGTTCACCGCCGAGGATGTGAAGTTCACGCTGGACCTGATCGTCAACCCGGATTTCCAGGCATGGCGCACCACCGGACATTCCCTGGTCCGCGACATCACGGTGGTCTCCCCGACCGAGATCACCTGGCGGATGGAAGAGCCGTTCGCCCCCTATATTTCCTTCCTGACCGAAACCTTCATGGTGCCCAAGCATATCCTTGAGACCGAGGCCAACCCCAACGAGGCCGCGTTCAATCAGGCGCCAATCGGGACCGGTGCGTTCAAATGGGGCCAGCGTCTTGCCGGTGATCGGCTCGAACTGGTGGCCAACCCGGACTACTTCGGCGAAGGGCCCTATATCGAGCGGCTGATCTTCAAATACATCCCCGATATGACGGTGCTCTACACGCAGTTCCGCAGCGGCGATATTGATCTGGTCGGTCAGGCCTATATCACGCAGGACAATTACGAAGAAGCTCGCAATCTGCCGGACCGGATTGTGAAACCGGAGCCCAAGGGAACGCTTGAATCGATCTACCTCAATCAGGCACGCCCGCAGTTCCAAGATCCCGCGGTGCGCGCGGCACTCTATATGGCGATTGATCGCGAAGCGATCATCGACGCGCTGTATTACGGTGTGCCCACCGCCACCGAGACCTTCATGCCGCCGCAATCCTACTACTTCAATCCGGATCTTCCCGCGCATGAGTTCAATCTCGACCAGGCGCGCAAGATGCTCGATTAGGCTGGCTGGTTGCCGGGGGATGATGGCATCCGTGCGAAAGACGGGGTCCGCCTGTCCTTTGCCAATTCCACGACCGTCGGCGCGCATCTGCGAGAGCAAACGCAGCAGTTCGTCCAGCAGACCTTCGCCGAGATTGGCGTCGAAATGCGGATCGAGAACCTGCCCTCGGCAGTGTTGTGGGGTGATTTCTGGGGGCAGTCGCAATTCGACTCGATGATGGTTGGCATCACCTATCTGATCGGCGGTGATCCGGATGTGACCACCCGCTTCCACTCCAGTGCGATTGCCGCGCAGGGCGGCAGCGGCTCGAACAACGCGCAATACTCCAATCCCGAGGTCGATGCGTTGCTCGTGGAAGGGGCCCGCACCTTTGATCCCGAAGCGCGGCGGAAGATCTATTTCCGTGTGCAAGAGATCATCCGGAACGATCTGCCCTTCCTGCCGCTGTTCTCATACGTGAACATCTACGGGCGCAAGGCGGGCATTGAGGGCTTTGAACCAAACTCCAATACGCGGACCGAATCCTGGCACGCCGCGGGCTGGTACTGGGCCTGATCTGACCGCTGCCGCCCGGGGCAAATGGTCTCGGGCGGCGACACCTATTTTATCGACCCTGTCCCGGAAGGAGGGGAACATGACCGCATTCCTGCTCAAACGCTTCATGCAGAGTATCGTGCTGCTGGTGATTGTCTCGATCATCGGCTTTACCGTGCTCAATCTCATTCCGGGGGGGCCGATGGCGCAATATGCGCTCGATCCCGGCATGACACAGGCGGATATGGACCGGCTCGCCGAACAGCTCGGCCTCAACCGCCCTCTTTTGGTCCAGTATTTCGATTGGGCCTGGCGTCTGCTGCAAGGCGATTGGGGAACATCGTTCCGGGATGGCAACCCGGTTCTGCAGGTGATTGGTCGGCATCTTTTCGCGACCTTCTTGCTGATGGGGTCCTCGACCGTCTTCGCCATCGCCATCGGCACTTGGATCGGCATTCGCGGCGCGACCCACCGTTATTCCACCTTCGATTATGCCGCGACCATCGGCGCCATGGTCGCCCTGTCGATCCCGACCTTCTGGTTTGGTTTGATCGGCATCTACGTCTTCTCGCTGAAACTGGGGTGGCTGCCCGCGGGCAATATGTACACGATCGGTGATGCCTCGGTGCTGAACTATCTGCATCATCTGATCATGCCTTCGGTCGTGCTGGCGCTGGTGCATATCGCGATCTGGAGCCGCTACATGCGCACCGCCACGCTGGATGTGATCAGTCAGGAATTCGTCAAAACCGCGCGCGCCAAGGGCGTGAGCGAGCGCCGGGTGGTGATGAAACATATCGTTGGCAATGCGCTGTTGCCGATGATCACCCTCGCTGGCGTGCAGCTTCCGTCGATCCTGACGGGGGCGCTGGTGACGGAAACCGTTTTCACCTGGCCGGGCATGGGGCGACTGTTCCTCGATAGCCTCGGCTACAGCGATTATCCGGTCGTTATGGGGCTTTTGATGTTCTCGGCCATGCTCACCATCGCGGGAAATCTCATCGCTGATATCGTCGTCGCGCTGGTTGATCCGCGCATTCGTCTGGCCTGAAACCGGGCCAAAAAGAACAGGAGGCCACCGAAATGACTGACCTTGCCGTAGCTCCCCCCCGCAGCCACTGGTGGCAAAACCGCGTGATGCGCCGCTTTCTAGGCCATCGTCTGGCGCTTCTGGGGCTGTTGATGATCAGCCTGTTGACGCTCGCTTGCATTGCGGGCCCTTGGCTGCTGCCTTACGATTCACTTCAAATCGACCTGCGGGCACGATTTGCGCCGCCCATGACAGGGGAACACTATCTGGGCACCGATCCTTTGGGACGCGACATTGCGGCGCGGCTGCTGATGGCCGGACGGATTTCGCTTCTGGTGGGCTTCTGCGCGATGGTGTTGTCGATTCTGGTCGGCACGCTGATTGGCGTTGTCGCAGGCTATCGCGGTGGCTGGATCAGTGCCGTCTTGATGCGGACGGTTGACGGGTTCTTGTCCTATCCGACGATCTTCCTGCTTCTGGCCCTTGCCGCAGCGCTGAAACCCAGCCCGGTGATGATCACAATCATCATTGCTGTGACGGGATGGATGGAGGTTGCCCGCATCGTCGAGGCCGAGGTCCGCTCCCTCAAGGAACGCGAATTCGTGCTCGCTGGCCGCATGCTGGGGCTGGGACGGGCACATATCATGTTCCGCGAGATCCTGCCCAATGCGATGGGGCCGATCATCGTCGCCGCCACCCTGACCGTGGCCCGCGCAATCCTGCTGGAAGCCTATATCAGCTTCCTCGGCTTCGGGATCCAGCCGCCGCTGCCCAGCTGGGGCAATATGTTGAACGGTGCCCAGCAATATCTGGCCAGCGCGCCCTGGCTGGCGATCATCCCCGGTGCGGCGATCACCATCGCGGTTTCCAGCTTCAATTTCATTGGGGACGGGCTGCGCGACGCGCTCGACGTGCGCAATGACAGCTTGTGAGGCAGCAATGTCCGGCGATACCCCCTCATCCTGGCGTGCAACCCCTTGGTGGTGGGAGGCCGCGCCGCCCGTAGCGCTGCCGGAGACCGCCTTGCCCGCGGATGTGGATGTGGCGATCCTTGGTGCGGGCTATGCGGGGCTGTCGGCTGCCTTGGTGCTGGCGCGGGCGGGGCGCAGCGTCGCGGTCTTCGATGCGATGTCTCCGGGCGAGGGCGCCTCGTCGCGCAATGGTGGCATCACCAGCGGCAGCATCCGCCCCAGCTTTGCCACCATCGCGCGGCGTTTCGGCGAGGCCAAGGCGCTTGCGATCGAGGCCGAGGGCAAGTCCGCGCGCGAATATCTGTGGGAGATGATCCGCTCTGAAAAGCTAAATTGCGATTTTCATCTGACAGGGTTGTTCAAGGGCGCTCTGGGGTTCGACCAGTATGACGCGATGGCGCGGGCAGCGGATGTGTTGGCAAAACGGCTGGGAATTGAGGCCTACGCCGTGCCCCATGCCGAACAGCACTGCCATATCGGGACGGATTTCTATCGCGGCGGCACGGTGCGGAACGATATCGGGGGGCTGCATCCGGCGAAGTTTCACGCCGAACTTCTGCGTATCACGCTGGCCGCAGGCGCCGCAGTTCACGCGCGCAGGCCCGTCACCGGGATCACGCGCGAGGTCACGGGGTTTCGTGTGACAACCCCCGATGGGGTCGTGCGCGCAGGGCAAGTTCTTGTGTGCACCAATGGCTATACCGGAGGCACCACCCCATTTCTGCAACGCCGCCTGATTCCGGTGCGCAGCCGGATTATCGCGACCGAAGAATTGCCGCCCGAGCTCATGGCACGGCTGATGCCGCGCGGCATGATGGTCGGCGAGAACCGCCAGTTGGGCTTTTATTACCGTCCTTCGCCAGATGGCCGTCGCATCCTGCTGGGTGGGCGGGACAGCTCGCGCAGGGGAGATCCGGCGGAACCGACACTGCGTTTGCGCGACGGGTTGAGCGAGATCTTCCCGGACCTCGCGCAGATCCGGTTGGCGCATAGCTGGTTCGGCAATGTGGCGATGAACCGTGACATGCTGCCAAGGATGTTCGAGCGTGACGGGGTGCTCTACGCCACCGGTTTTTGCGGATCGGGCGTGGTCTGGGCCCCGTGGCTGGGAAGCCGTGCCGCTTACCGCCTGCTTGGGCATAAGACGATGGGCGCAACCGCCTTCGCAGACCGCCCGCCCGCGGCGGTGCCACTCTATCGCGGAGATCCGTGGTTTCTGCCCGCAATCATTCAAAACTATTCGTGGCAAGACCGCATCGCGTTTTGGCGCGCGCGGCGCTGAAAGGACCCCTTATGACCACCCTACTTCTGACCAAGGAACAGGTAAGAGGGTTAATTCGTATGCCCGAGGTAATCGTGGCTGTCGAAGAGGCTTACCGCGCCTATTCCGCGCGGGAGGTGGGCCAGCCGCCTTATATGGGATTGCACCTGTCGCAGCCGGGCGCAGAGATCGACTTCAAGGCCTGCTATTGTGCGAGGTCAGAACGGGTCTCGCTCAAGGCCTCGTCCGGCGGGTTTCGTGACAATCCGGCACGGGTCGGGCTGCCCAACGGCATGGGCACGGTATTGCTGTTTGACGGGGCCAGCGGGGCGCTCCTTTGCGCGATGGAAGGCAGCTTGCTGACGGGCTTGCGCACCGGCGCGGCGGGGGCGGTCTCGGTCAAAGCCATGGCGCGGGAAGATGCGCGGGTGCTGGCGGTGCTCGGCACTGGCCATCAGGCGCGGATGCAGATCCGGGCCATTCGCGAGGTGATGAAGATCGACAGGCTCCACGTCTGGGGCCGATCGTCCGCAGGGATCGCCGCCTTCAAGTCCGAGATCGAAGCCGCGTTCGATCTGCCCGTCATCCCAGCGGACAGCGCGCATGAGGCCGTGGCGGAGGCCGATATTGTCATCACCACCACCCGCGCCAGCGGTATCGTGCTGAACGCTGGCAGCCTTCGGCCCGGCACCCATGTGATTGCCATTGGCGCAGATCAGAAGGGCAAGCAGGAGCTCGCCCCCGAGATCTTCCGCCATGCCCGCCTCATCGTCGACAGCCGGGCGCAATGTGCCGAGAAGGGCGAAATGCAACACGCCCTGCGCGCGGGGATCATATCCGGCGCGCATGCCGAGATCGGCGAGGTCCTGCTGGGCCGCGCGAAAGGCCGTCAAAGCCGCGATGAAATTACCATCTTCGATTCCACCGGCATGGCGATTCAGGACAACACGACCGCCGCTGTGATCCTGCGTCTCGCACAGGAACAAGGGATCGGCACTCGCTTTGATTTTCTTGCACAACAGGCATAAAATATGACAGATTTCCCGAACCTTCAGGATATCCTCGAGGCGCATGACCGGATCAAGCCGCATATCCGCCACACACCGCTTCTGCGCGCGGAAAAGATCGACCCGATGGCGGGCTGTCAGGTGTTTCTCAAGCCCGAGACCTTGCAGATCACTGGCGCTTTCAAGCTGCGCGGTGCGCTGAACGCGGCGCTGCAACTGCCGCCTTCGCGGGTCGCGAAGGGTTTCATCGCCTCGTCCTCCGGCAATCACGCGCAAGGCCTGTCCTATGCGGCGCGGATGCTGGGCACCAAGGTCGCGCTGGTGCTGCCGACGAACACGCCGAAGCTGAAGATCGAAAACACAAGGGCCTTGGGGGCCGAGGTGATCTTGTATGACGGTGACACCGCCGCGCGCTGGGAGCAGGTCTACCGGATCGCGGCAGAAACGGGATACGAGGTCATCCACGGCTTTGAAGATCCGCGCGTCATGGCGGGGCAGGGGACCATCGGGTGTGAAATCTTGCTGGATCTGCCCGATGTAGACACGGTCATCGTGCCCCTAGGAGGCGGCGGGTTAATCTCCGGTGTGGCGACGGCACTCAAGGGGTTGAACCCTGCGGTAAGGGTGATTGCGGCCGAACCCGCGCTGACACCGAAATACTACCAGAGCCGGATCGCGGGACGGCGCGTCTCGTTGCCCCTGCTCAACACGATTGCCGATGGGTTGCGCATCAGCGTGCCCGGGCAGAACCCTTGGCCGATCATCGAGCGCCATGTTGATGAGATTGTTCTGGTCGAGGATGAACATATCATCGCAGGCATGCAGAGCCTCGCGCGGGATGCCAAGCTCATCGCGGAGCCCGCCGCTGCCATCGGGATCGGAGCGCTGCTCGCCGGGGCGGTGAAGGTGCGGCCCGATGAAAAGGTTTGTGTCCTTCTGACTGGCGGTAATTGGGATCTGGCGGATCTTGCCCCGCTCTATGGCCGCGAGGCTTGGGATGCGGCGTGAGTAGCGTCGCACCTCGGCCTTGGTTCCGCGCGGCAACCGAGACCCTTGCGCGGCGCGCTGGGCCGGAGGATGCCGAGCAGATTGCCGCCCTGCTGGCGCGCCACTACGGGCTTGCGGGAGAGATTATCCCCCTCTCCTCCGAAGTGGAGCGCACGAGCGAAGTTCGATTGCCAGATGGTCGGGCGCTGATCTTCAAGACTGCAACGCGGCCTGAGGCGGTCGATAGTTTCCGCTTTCAAAGCGCGGCCTTGGCCGGGGTGCGGGGCGGAACGGATGCTGCGGTGCCCGAGGTTCTGCCAACTCTTTCAGGCGGCTTGATGTTCGAAGCGGAAGGTGTCTGTGGCTATCTGCAAACGCGGCTGGAGGGGGAGGCGCTTCACCGTGTTCCCCTGACCCCACAGCTGATTTTCGAGACGGGCGTTGCGCTGGCGCGGCTGGATGCGGCGTTGGCGCGGGTGAAGATCCACACCGCCCGCCGTCCGGTGCTGTGGAACATTACCTGCTGGCCGCATCTGATGGAGTTCGCGCCTCATCTGCCGCCTGGCCCCCTTGTCGATCACGTCCATGCGGCAATGGTCGATTATTCCGCCCGGATCCTGCCGCAACTGCACGAGCTGGATTGGCAGATCACGCATAATGATCCGAGCCCGCACAACATGATCCTGACCCGTGTCGGGCCGGGGTTCATCGATTTCGGCGATGGCGGCTGGAACCCGCGCTTGCAGGATCTGGCGATTGCCGCCGGTCATCTGGTCACCGATGCCACGCAGCCTTTGGGGGGTGCGGCCCCACTTGTGGCCGGCTACGCCTCGATCCATCCGTTGACACGGCAAGAGGCTGGGATTCTGGTCGGGTTGATGCGCGCGCGGCAGGCGGCGTTGATTTTGATCAACCGCTGGCGCTCGCATCTCTTTCCCGACGAGGCGGCCTATATCAACAAGAACCTTGCCCGCGCCGAGCGGGGCCTCGCCATCCTGTCGTCGCTGGACGCCGCCGCGGCAGAAACCGCGGTTGAAGCAGCGGTTGACGCTGCCACAGCCCTGCCGCACCATTCCAATCACCCTTATCAGACAGGCCAGACCCGATGACCATCGATCTCATGCCCAATCGCTATCGCCCTGGCGAAACCGTGCTTCCGCGCCGCGAGGCCGATCTCATCGCGCGCCGCGATGCGGTTCTGGGGGCCTCCTACAGGCTGCAATACCGCGCGCCAGTGCATTTCGCGCGTGGGGAGGGAATGTGGCTCTATGATCCCGATGGGCGGGCCTATCTGGATTTCTACAACAACGTCCCTTCGCTGGGCCATTGCAACGCGGAGGTCAACGCGGCGATGGCCGAACAGGCCGGACGGATCAGCGCCAATACACGCTATCTGGAACCGAGGCTGGTGGACTATGCCGAGCGTCTGGTGGCGAGCTTCCCTGCCGAGATCGACCGGGTAGTGTTCACCTGCACCGGCAGTGAATCGAACGATCTGGCCTTGCGGATTGCACGCCTTGCCAGCGGGGGCGAGGGGGTGATCGTCACCTCTTACGCCTATCACGGCACCACCGCGGCAGTGGCGGCGATCTCGCCCAACCTTGGCGGGGCAGTCAATCTCAGCCCCTTCGTGCGCATGGTCTCGTTGCCCGGGCCGGAAGGCATTCCAGAGACACAGGCCGCTGACTACTTCGAGGCGCAGGTCCGTGCGGCGATCCATGACCTCAAGCGCCGAGGCATCGGGATCGCGGCGATGGTCTTCGACAGCATCTTTTCCAGCGATGGCGTCTGGATTGACCCGCCCGGCTTCATCGCGAGCGGGGTTGAGGCCGTGCGGGAAGCGGGCGGTTTGATCATCGCCGATGAGGTGCAGCCGGGGTTTGGCCGCAGCGGCACGCATATGTGGGGATTCCAGCGTCACGACATCGTCCCTGATCTGGTGACGCTGGGCAAACCGATGGGCAACGGCTTTCCGATCGGCGCGGTGGTTGGCCGCAACAAGCCGATGGAGCGCTTTGGAGTCACGGCGCGCTATTCCAATACCTTCGCGGGCAATACGATTGGCATCGCCTGCGCGGATGCGGTGCTGACCATTCTTGAGCGGGACGGCATCCTCGCGAATGTGCAGGCGATGGGCGACAGGCTGCGCGTGGGGCTTGAGGCATTGGCCACGCGCCAGCCCGCCCTGCGCGGCGTGCGTAATGCGGGGCTGTTCTTCGGCATTGATATGGGGAGGCCAGACAGCACGGCGGAGGCCCGACGCGAACTGGCGCTGTCCGTGGTCAATACGCTGCGCGATGACGCGGTGCTGATCAGCACGACCGGCGCAAACGAGGACACGCTCAAGGTTCGCCCGCCGCTGATTTGCGCGGCCGAGCATGTCGATCTGTTCGTGACGAAGCTTGATCGCGCGCTCACGGCAATCACCGGGCAACCCGCATGAGGGCTGGACAGAAGGCCTTGAGATGGCGGTAGATACTTCCAATCTTCACGCGAATTCGGGTGAACCTGCCGAGGAGGGCAGGCTATGATTGGGACTGTGGCAAAGCAATGGGTCAGACCAGACCTGAGAGGGAGGAGCCTGTGTCGCGTAAATGTCTCGCAGGAAACCACAAGAGGCGCTCTCATACCGGTTCTGGCAGTCGTAAGCGGGAAGAACCGAAATGAATGACACGCTCCGGATTGACAATTACGAGGCGCAGGTTGTGCCGATCTCCGCGCAGTCGCGGGCATTGCTGCACGAGCTGACGGTCAGCGTTCTGTGGCCGCACCGTGAAAGCGATCTCGATTTTCTGATCCACCTCGGGTGCGGCTATGTGGCCTTGGATGAAATCGGCCGGCCCTTGGGCTCGGCGATGCATTTCCCGATGGGCTCCGATTTCGCGATGCTGGGTATGATGGTCACCCCGCCCCGCCTTCAGGCGCAGGGCGCGGGGCGCTGGTTGCTGAAACGGATCTTGCGGGATTGCGACGGGCGCGATCTGCGGCTGAATGCAACGCGCTCGGGGCATAGGCTGTATAAGAGCGCGGGCTTTGTCGATGTCGGGATGATTCATCAGCATACGGGTATCGTCGGCACGGTTCCGCAGGTCGATCCGGTGCCCGGGGTCGAGCTGGCGGTGATTGCCCCCGCAGACCGCAGTGCGATCGGGGGGATGGATGCAGGCGCTTTCGGGGCTGACCGCGCCAAGGTGCTGGATGCGTTGATGGGGGTTTCCACCGGGCTGATTGCCCTGCGGGCGGGGCAGCCCTGTGGCTTTGCCCTGATGCGCCGCTTCGGCAAGGGACATGTTATCGGCCCGCTGGTTGCGGAGTCGGAAGCCCTTGCCATGCTGATCGCCGCCAGTTTGATGCGTCAGGCGCAGGGCAGCTACATGCGCATCGACACGCCTGCCAACGGTCAGACGCTGCGCAGATTCCTGACGGTGTCAGGGATGACGGAGTTCGACACGGTCACCGAAATGCGGATCGGACCGCAGCGCCGCGCCACCGAAGGCATGGCGACCTTCGGTCTTGCCGCTCATTCGCTGGGGTAGACAGCACCCGCAGGGGAAACCGGCGGGTGCTCTCCTTTTGCCGGACCTGTTACGAGATCCGATCCTTGAGTTTGAACCACATGCCCGCCAACGGCAGGAACCAAGGCCTGCCATTGAGCGCGGGCACGGCTGGCCAGTCCATGCCGTCAAGGGGATTGGTCTCCGTTCGTCCCATCGCCAGATCGGCCAGAACTTGGCCGAGCAGGGTGGAAAGCTGCGCGCCGTGACCGGAATAGCCCATCCCAAAGACCATGCCGTCGGCCACGCCAGCGCGCGGGAAGCGGTCTGTGGTCAGGCCAACCAGCCCCCCCCAGCAATAGTCGATCTCAACCCCCGACAGGTGCGGAAAGATCCCCTGCATCGCCGCACGCAGCAACGCGCCGGATTTCGCATCTGACCGCTGGTCCGACACGGAAGAGAACCGCGCCCGCCCACCAAAGATCAGGCGGTTGTCGGGGGAAAGACGGAAGTAGTTGCCGATGTTGAGTGAGGTCACACAGGTGCGATTGCCGGGCATGGTCGCCGCGACCTCGGCCTGCGTCAGGGGGCGGGTGGCGATCAGGAAGGATGCCATCGAAATGATCCGCTTGTGAAAATAGCCCAGTGGCGCCTGCGGCACCTGTGCCGAATAGGCTCCGGTTGCGGCGATCACGGTTGTGGCCTGTAGCCGTCCGAGTGGCGTTTCCAACTCCCAGCCGTCGCGGGTCTTCGTGCGTGCGGTGACCGGGGCGTTTTCCCAGATCATTGCGCCGTGGCGCAGGCAGGCTTCGGCCAGCCCGTTCAGATACTTGCCCATGTGCATCATGCCCGACTTCTTGAACAACGCCGCGCCGTGGAACGACTGCGACCCGATCTCGGCGGGCAGGTCGCTGCGGTCCAGCCAGTCGGTATCCGGATCAACCTCGCGGGCGATGAGCTCTTGGTTGGCGCGAAGCCCCGCCGCATGCGACGGCTTTGACGCCAGTTTCAGCTTGCCGGAGCGGCGGAAATCACACGCGATGCCTTCTTCCGCGATGACCTCCTCGATCATGTCGATGGAGCGGTCATAGGCGCGGTAGAGCGTCTGCGCCCGCTCTGCGCCCAGATGGGCCTTGGCATCGGCATAGCCATGAGCCACGCCATTGTTGAGATGCCCACCGTTGCGCCCCGATCCTCCGGCGCCGACATGGGCGGCTTCCAGCACCGCGACCTTTACCCCCTGCCGCGCCAATTTGCGCGCGGCATTGAGCCCGGTGAACCCCGCGCCGATCACCGCCACATCATAGCGGCCTTCGACCGGCCCGGCCTGCCCGCCCGTAAAGGCGGGGGCCGTGTCGTGCCAGTAGGACTGGTATTGCATCGCCTAGAGCCCCAGAACCGCAGGAAGGTAGGAGATATCCGCCACTTCCGTATAGCCGTAATAGGGGTTTGCGGGTTCATGGCCGCGGTTGACCCAGACCTTGTTGCGGATCCCTAAATCATGTGCGGTCATCAGGTCATAGCGGAAGCTGGAGGAGACATGCAGGAAGTCCTCAGGCCCTGCGTTCAGCGTGTCGAACATATACTCGAAGGCCCGCATATGGGGCTTGTAGGCCCCCGCGCTTTCGGCGGTCAGCACATGGGAGATCGGGGCGCCAAGCTTTGCGATATTCTGCGGGATCTGGGCATTCATCGAATTGGTCAGCGCAACCAACGGAAATTCTTTTGCGATCTTGGCGAGCCCTGCAGGCACGTCAGGGTGCGGTCCCCAGGTGGGCACGCGGTTGTAGATCTCTTCGGCCACCGCAGGGTCGAAAGCCAGACCATTGCGCTTGCAGGTGCGCTCGAGCGCATTGTGGACAATCTCGGCATAGGGTTTCCAGTCCTGCAGCACCTCATCAAGGCGGTAGGCCGAGAAATCGCGGATGAAGTTTTCCATCCCTTCGGGTGAAAGCTGCGCGCCATAATGGTCGCGGGAGGCTCCGGCCATGTCAAAATAGATCATGGTGCCGTGGCAGTCGAAGCTGACGAATTTCGGACGGAAGGTCATGGCGGTCTCCGGGTTGGTGTTGATGACCCATCATCGCCGCCGCGAAGCGAAAGACCTTGCTGCGTTTCATCGGAAGGGCGCAGGAAATTGCGAATCTGCTCCAGATCGCGGCATAGCCTGCCGGAGGCGGGCGAAACATAGTCCCCCCTTCCGACTGGCAGGCGGCAGGATGCGAAGCAGGATAGGGTAAGGACCGGTGCGATGACATTTCAGACTCTGACTCCCGAGGCGATGCTGGCGCGGCTTGTCGGCTTTGACAGTGTGGTGGGGCGGCCGAATGCGCCCATTATCGAGTTCGCGCGCGACTGGTTGGCGGGTCAGGGGGTGCAGGCCCATGTCCTTCCCGGCCCGGAAGGGGACCGCGCGAATCTGTTTGCCAGCATCGGGCCGGCGGACCGGCCGGGTTATGTTCTCTCGGGCCATCTGGATGTCGTGCCTGCGACCGAACCCGATTGGCTGGGCGATCCTTTCGTGCTGCGCACAGACGGCGACCGTCTGATCGGGCGCGGAGCCTGCGACATGAAGGGCTTTGTCGCCGCCGCGCTGAGCATGGTGCCCGAACTCCTGCGCATGGGGTTGCGCGCGCCGATCCATCTGGCGCTCTCCTATGATGAGGAGGCCGGATGTCAGGGTGTGCCGCATCTTCTGGCCGCGTTGCCGGAGCTTTGCGCCCGTCCCGCTGGTGCGATCATCGGCGAGCCTTCAAACCTGACGCCGGTTCTCGCGCATAAGGGCAAGGCAGCGATCCGGCTGCTGTCGCGGGGCGTGGCCGGGCATTCGTCGCGGCCCGATCTAGGGGTGAACGCTGTTCACGCGCTGGTGCCGGTGCTGGCCGCGGCCGTGGCGCATGCGACTGCTTTGCAATCGGGGCCGCAGGATGCGCGCTTTGCCCCGCCCTGGTCAAGTTTGCAGATCGGCACGCTCTCGGGGGGGCAGGCGCTCAATATCATTCCCGAAGCGGCGCAGGCCGAGATCGAGGCGCGCGCCATCGCCGGGGTTGAGCCTGCGGCCTTGCTGGATCCGGTCATCGCCGCCGCCGAGGCCGCCGGTGTCGCGGTGCAACTTCTGCCGAGCTATCCGGCGTTGGCGCTGGCGCCCGACCATCCGCTGGCCGCGCTGATCGCGCGTCTGAGCGGCCAGACGCCACTGGGCGCGGTGAGTTACGGCACCGAGGCGGGCCTGTTTCAGGCCGCAGGCGTG
>Ga0070754_10002145_pt1 | contig 14793 bp, 8 predicted proteins | sample VirMetDEL_Sep_01_FD_75181 | JGI IMG/M metagenome (GOLD analysis project Ga0070754, IMG submission 75181) | Aqueous microbial communities from the Delaware River and Bay under freshwater to marine salinity gradient to study organic matter... | ecosystem: Environmental > Aquatic > Marine > Coastal... | reverse complement strand
CCAGTCGGCCAAGCCAGCTTGGTTGGAGAGAACGGCCCCGAGCTATTTGTCCCCGGTCGCCAGGGTGCAATCGTCCCCAACGACATCTTTGCCGCTACCCGCGCTGCACTGAACAAGGGCGGCACCTCTAGCTCGGGCGCTTTTGAGGAAAACGCTCAAGCACTGGCGGTCAGCAGCAGCTACACCCGCGAGCGTGTGATGGAGCGCGAGCGCCAGACGATGCTGACTGGTGCGGGCGGCTCGATGCTGATCCAGACTGAGGTGATCAATAATGTGGAGTACGCAACGGTGGATCAGGTGGCCCAGATTGCGGCGACAAGCGCCAAGCAAGCCCGGGCACAGGTCTTTGCCGACATGCGTAACAAGCCCTCCACTCGTGCCTCGCTGGGTATGCGCTGATGCTTGCGATTGGCACCTACATCCGCCTGCTGAACGAAAACGGAAGCGACACCGGCTATCGCTTCCAGAATTTCTTCCACGGCGACACGCGGACGTACGACGGGCAGAACTACACGTTTGCCGCATTTGGATTTAGCGGCGGCACTTTGGATTTGGAAGCTGCCAATATCAGCGCCAACCTTGTGTTTGCGCTGAATAGCTTGGGCTTAACAATTTTTACCCAAGCTGTAACCGATCGCTGGCTGATTAAGTTGCGTACGGTTTGGCTCAACCCAGACACATTGGTTGAAAGCTCGACCTACAGCGAAGAGGTCTACGCAGTAACCGGCTTGGAGCATGACAATTCTCGACTGTCGGTACGATTGGGCAGCCCCCTTGATGCCGTCCGCGAGAACGCTCCACGTCGTTCTTTAACGCAGCAACTGGTTGGTGCTCTACCCACTACTGGGGAAATTTCACTGCAATGACTCTTTCTCCTAAAGGCGCTGACCGCATTGTCCTGTTGCCTCAGGACCGGGAGATCATGGCGATCACCGGCCTCAACGAAAGCGAATATCGCCAATTTGTTCGTGACATCCAGCGCTATAGCCGAATTGAACCCGGGACGATTGTCAATCTGACGGGTTTTGAAATAATCCTGATCAACTTAGTTATTGGTGCTGCCCTCACTTATGTGGGCACACTTTTAACTCCCAGACCCAAGCTTCCCCAGCAAGCTCAAGTCACCACCAACACGGTCCAAGGGCAAAACATTGTCAACGGTGCCCGTTATACACCGAAGGCTGGTTTTGACTCAGTCCAAAACGTTGTCGAGCTAGGCAGTGTCATTCCGCTGGTGTATGCCAACCGGCAGACGATTGATGGCGTTAGCTACGGCGGTTTCCGCGTCAACACCAACCTGCTCTGGAGCCAGATTTACAGCGTTGGTGGCGGCCAGCTTCTACGCAGTGTGTTTTTGGTCAGCGAAGGCAGCGTGGGCGAACTGGACCCCACGCAGTTTGCTATTGGCAACAACCTGATTAACAACTATGACCTGGCAATCACGGACCACGGTCGCATTTCTATTTACTACCGTCCCGACGGTGGCCGTCTAACTGCTGCAGACCACATTGCCGGCCAGCTTCCGGCCAACGATCTCGGCAACGCCGAAAACGACGGTGGCACGGACGTATTCCAAGTTCGTGGTGTTGATGACGAGTTTGCTTCTGACTTTTGCTTTGTAAGCACGCCATCGAACCAGACAGCGTTTGGCGTCCACAACTTCATCGGCAACAACTTCGGCTTTAAGGTCAACCCGGTCTTTCGTCCTGCTGTCCAGCTCCAGCCGGACACGTCTACCAATAACGTTCGCTGCCCTAACGACTGGCAGGCTCAAGCCCAGCGTGACAAACAGAACGTAACCTTTGCGGGCCGTGCGGGAATTGTTGGCACAGAGGGGCTTACAAATTTGGCCGTAGGGGACACCGTTACCTACACGATCTACACCAGTAGCGATCAAAACCGCCTATTTACGCAAGTCAATCCAAACGGTGCAGACGGCGAAGAGACCTGTGGTGACGTAGCCCAAGCCGTTGCGGGCCGCCAGCGGAATTACGACGAGGCCCTGAGCTTGGGTGAGCTGTACCGGATTGGCAGCGCTGTAGCAATTTGCAGCGCTCGAACTGAGGCTGTGTTTGTTTCCGAAGCTGACAACACCGGTGGCGCCCAAGCCATCACTGCAACGTTTGAGGTGGTGCGCGAAGGCCAAGTTGATGTGTACAGCCAAGCAACTATCGAGGGCGACGGTGGCAAAAACGCCACCAACGGCAGCCATATCTACAAGTTTGCGGAAGCTGTCTTTTCTACAGACCGTGAAGCTCGCGTAGTTGAGGTCGGTTTACGCAGCAGCGTGCAACTTCAAATCAGCGGGTTAGCTAACTTCCGCGACGCTCACAGCTACACCCGTTGCGATAACGAAGCGTGCTTTGACTACAACGGTCAAAACGCTAACGGCATCGAAGCAATCATTTTCCAGAGCGGCACGTATAGCAGCCCCGACGCCCGCTACAGCTTTTTCCGCGTCGCCTACCGAGTTGCTGGAACCGACGACGCTTTTACCGACCTGGAGCAACTATTTGGTGTCCGCAGTGCAACCGGGGTCGCGCTGTACAACTACCTGCGCTTTGAGTTTCCCAGTGCCAGCCGCTGGGAAGTGCGTTTAACTCCTGTCAGCGGTTGGGAGATTCGCAACAACATTGCTACGGGCAATTTGGAGGTGATGGATCCTCACATCAACACCATCCGAACTGTCACAAGCGGCGATGTGACAGTCCGTTTTACCGGCGTCTCTGTTGTTCGCTCGCCTGGTTCATTTAGCTTGTCCAGCCTTACAACGCCTGACGGTATAAATCTCGGACCAGCTTTTGACGACAACAATTTTTATGCCGATGAATACGCCCGTCTAGCCGAAGCGTTTATTTACAGCGAGATCACCACCAGTGCTACGCAACCTGAGCACCAAGTGGTTTATGTCAACACGATCGCTGAAAACTCGACTGAGCCTTTGTACGACAACATGGCCATTGTCGGTATAAACATTCGTAGTAGCACTGAGATCAGCCGCCTAAACCAATTCAGCGTTTACGTCAATCAAGGCATTGGGGCAACCAGCAATTTCCCGGATGTGCTGTACGACTTGATGACAAATGACCGGTATGGCACCGGTAGGGTTTTGAATCCTGAACAGGTCGATCTCGACAGTTTTAACGCTGCCACGGCATGGACTTACGCCCGACGTTACTTCTTCGACGGCGCCATTTCCGAGCGCATCAATATCCGCAGCTGGGGCGCCAAGGTTGCCAACGACTACTTGCTGGATCTGGTGGTGCGCAACGGCAAGTTTGCACTGCAGCAGGTCGCTACTTTTGGTGGTCCTGAAACGATTAGCGGGCTGTTTACCGCTGGCAACATCCTGAGCGATTCGTTTGAGATGTCCTACGCCGACCTGCAAGACCGCATACCGGTACGAGTTTCGGTGAAGTGGCGCCAAGAAAAGGAATCATCAAACACGGTAAGCCGAGGTTTGTTCCCAGTTGTCCGCGAGGTGACTGTGCGAGAACCTGGCGTGGATGAAAGTGCCCCACTGGAGCAGATCGACCTGAGCGACTACTGCACAAGCCAGACCCACGCCATCGACCGGGCCAAGTGGGAACTACGCCGCCGGCGCCTGGTCACCCACTCGATCAAATTCAAAACCACGCCGGCTGAGGCATCGCTCGACATTGGTAGCGTCTTCAAGCTGGGACTGGAGACAGTCACTTACAACCAGCCCGCCAACGGCGCGATTGCGGACGACGGGACCATCACCTCTTGGCCCGAGCTTGCCGACGGCACCTACACCTGTCTGCTCTGGGACGGCACAACTGACAACGTCCAGCAAGTCCAGCTGGAAATTGAGAACGGCAAGAGCAGCTCGTACAGCAACGCGGTTTTCTGCGTCAAGAACAGCACTACCGACACGCAAACCTATAAAACACAATCGGTAAGTTTTGACGAAGAGGGCAATATCGAGGTGGAGGCTACGTTCTTCCCAACGGACTCCAATGGATTTAGCCTGCTTACCAAGGGCTGGAACGAGTCCAGTAACTGGGTTATTCAGGGCGAGTTATGACCGTTTCATTTCCGGCACTATCTCCAACCCGGCGCACGTTCAGCCCTGGTCGTTACCCGATCAAAAAGTTCGAGGCGCTCAACGGCGCCAGCTCCACTCGTCTGTACGGCAGCCGGGCGTTCGACGCGACGTTGCAGCTGGACTTTGTTGCGAACGACGCCGGCACCACGGCACTAATGGAGAGCTGGCATGAGTCCAAGGGCGGTGCTTACAGCATGACTTTGCCCAGCAGCGTTTTTGCTGGTGCACCAGATGATCTAGCCGCAATTATCCCGTCGTACTTAAACTGGCGATGGGCAGAAATGCCTTCAGTCGAATCATTGTTCCCTGGACGCTCTAGGGTGCAAGTCAGACTTGTAGCCACTCTGGACGCCTGAAATGGTCTTAACTGGAGCTGACGGACAACTTAAGTACCAGGGCACACTGGTTGGCAAAGTCCGCGACTGGAGCATCACGGTCACCAAAGACGCGCTGGAGGATACCGCGCTAGGTGAATACGATCGCACTTATGTGCAGGGGTTGCGCGGAACGACTGGCAGCGCAACTGTTTTGTACGATCCTGCCAATGCCCAAGCCTCTGTCTTCCTTAACTCCATTTTTAATAATTCAGAAGATATTGAAGCTGTTAATTTTGTCTTTAACCGGCTAGATAACAAGTCTTTTAGCTGCACTGGTTTTGTTACCAGCGTTAGCCCCAGTGTGAGTGTCGGAAGTGTTCAAGCTGTAAGCGTTAGCTTCCAAGTGTCTGGCAAGCCTGTCGGAGAGTTCTAATGGCTGTTCTTGGCGTAGGCGGAAAGCTTTGGCTGAAACGCGAAGCGCCTGAAGCTTGCTTGGTTAGCTCGGACGTTGTTGACGGCAACTTGAATGCCCTCAGCAGCATTTGTCCTGGCTACTGGTCAGGCGACCGCGTTACAACGTCTTGCCTGCCAAGCGGCACTGGAGCATTTCCGCCAAACCCTGCCGGCTACGGCAGCTACTACGGCGGTCGGTATTTCTTGGGGCCGAACCGTAGTCACATCACGGGGTACGCCCACAAGTTTTACAAGGAAGCTGCCGAGGAGTATCCGACTGGGGAAGGTGGCGACGACTCGCAGTTCTATTCGCGTGTAGGCGACACCGTCGGAAGCGACACCGTGCCCGACTGCCAAGAGCAGGAATACTGGATCAACATCGACGAGCTGGGATACGTCAGCTTTTACACCAGCCGGTCAGCAGCCTTACGCGGCAGCAAAAACGACCGCGTCAACTTGTTTGGAACGGTTGCCGGAAACATCGGCATTGCCCCGTTCGGAAGCGCGAATTACAACAACGCGTTTTGGATCTGCGCCCGTGGCTACGGCGACTACGAGTTCAGCGACACGCAAGACACCGTGACGCTGGCAACGATCTGCGATGACGCGCCGGATTACGAGACGCCTGTCTACGACTCGGACGAGTACGAAAACGCGGATGTCTTGCCTCGGGATGCCACCGCCGGTCAAACCGCTCCTTACTGGCAGGTGATCTGTGACCTCCGCGAATGGTCACTGGAACTCTCTGCTCCGAGCGTGGACACCACCGCAATTAGCGAAAAATTTGGCGAAGCAGTTAAGTCTTTGGTGACGGGCGGCGGTTCTACAGAGTTTTTGATTGACCGTAAGTATTACGGCGATCAGGACGACAACGGCTTGACAATGATGAAGCTGTTGTTAATGACCGAGAAGGGCTGTAAAGCGTCGGCCAAGTTTTACTTGATAGAGCGTGGCAATGAGGCCAAGTCGTCCCAGGATCAGTTACCTGGCGATTTGTACTACGAGACAGAACTGCTGGTGACAGCGAGTGCAGTTAATGTTCGGCCTACAGAAATTATTGCTGGCACAGCGAATTTTGTAACGACAGGGGCGATTAGACTGCTGGAAGCAATTTAGACGGCGGTCCAGTGACCAAGATCACCCGAGCTGGCCAGACTGGTTCGCTGGGGGACATTGATGTTCCTCAGTCGGGCTTTAGAGAGCAAGTCAACGCGCTGACCGATGCGGTCCGCCAGCTGGGTGGTAACGCGGAAATCACCAGCGGCTCGTCGATCGTCAACGATCCGCTGAGTGCGCAGTACGTCCTGTATGTAAACCCGCAGATCGGTAGCGATACTTTTGTTTCCGGCGACTACTCGACTACTGACGACGGCACCCAAAGCCAGAAGCTGCGCCGGATCAGCCTGCAGCGACTGGAGTGTGGATACACGGAAGCCCGTCCGTTCAAGACCGTAAACCGGGCAGTCATCGAAGCCGCGATCATTACCAGCCGCAGCTGGCTGGATCCCAGCGCCGGCGACGACTTGGTTTCGATCGTGCTGGCACCTGGGGTGCACACGATTTACAACGGCCTAGGTTCGGCAACTCCCGACACTTGGAGTGCCACTTTTACGCCGACTGCTGCTCAGCTTCAGCAGTTCAACGACGCGACCTCCGGCGGTCTAATCATTCCCCGGGGTGCTTCGCTGATCAGCGTGGATCTGCGCAAGACGCTGGTCCGCCCGGACTATGTTCCGTCTCCTACTGACGAGGCCGCTGACTACAGCAATCGCGGCACGATTTTCCGCGTTACCGGCGGCGGTTACTACTTCGGCTTTACGTTCCTGGATAAAGCTGGTGCAACCAGCAGCCACCACCTGCTGGATTGTTTCCAGTTCACGAGTGAGACACAGCTTGACGGCTTGTACTCCAAGGTGTACAGCACACTTGGAACACTCGCCGGTTTAAGCGAAGCCAACACCGACAGCCGCGAAGTCGAGTACCAGATCACTGGTCCTCGCCCTGCAACTGCAGCGGCTTCTGTTGACACGGTCAGCAGCGCAAGCCCCTACATCTACAACTGCTCGATCCGTTCCACCTACGGTCTGTGCGGCATTTTTGCCAATGGCGCCAATGCCCAAGGCTTTAAGTCGATTGTGGTTGCCCAGTTCACGGGCGTTTCGCTGCAAAAGGACACCGACAACTGGGAGAAATATGCCAGCGGCAGCTGGACTGCGGTTGACGACTACGCCGACTACATCGCGCAGGATCCCGACAACGTTCGGATGAAGCCTTCGCGGCGTTCGTTCCACATCCGCGCTGTCAACAACGCAATCCTTCAGGAGGTCAGCGTCTTTGCGATCGGCCAAGGCATCCACCACTGGGTGGAAAGCGGTGGCGAGCTGACCGTCACCAACTCCAACTCGAACTTTGGTGGTTGCGCGGCCTTGGCTGAGGGCTATCGCACTGCAGCGTTTGATGCTGACTCGAACTGGACCGTCAACCGTCTGCGGGTTGCCACCAACCTCAGCGAGAAAACGGGCAACATCAAAAAGATTGTCCTCGGCACCGTTGCCAGCAGCACTGGCAACACCGACACGACGATCACCCTTGAACTGGATCTTGAGGCTGGCACCTATGACTCTGAGATTCCCCGGAAACTGGAGCGCGACGGTTACAGCCTGTTCGAGGATTCCTACATCTGGATTGAGAACAGCCGTTCTGCCGACTACCGCGCTCAACTGGCTGCAACCGCCTGGTCTTCCAGCAACCCCAATCAGATCGTCGTCAAAGCTGCCTTTGTAAACGAGGACGGCACGGCACCTGGCGACAACGTCCTTGACAGCGAAGACCAAGACACCGGCATCGACTACCCCGATCTGGCTGGTGCAACCATCTATATCCGCCGGATCCAAGACACCCGGACCACATCCGAACGTCGTTTTGCCCTGCTTGGCGCCAACAGCAACGCCACCGCCCGCACCCCTCTGCGTGACTATGTCCTGCAGACCAACACTGCGGCAGGCCACATTGACAGCCTGATTGAAGACACCGCTTCGATCGGCGTTGGTACTTCAGCTGCTGTTACCGACACGGACGGCAACAACGCTTTGGTGGAGCTGCGCCGCCTTAATCCTTCCAATACTTGGGTTGCCGACACCTATTACCGCCCCGGTGATGTTGTCCGCAATAACAACAAGCACTACAGCTGCATTCTTGAGAACAGCGACTCAGCCTTTGATGTCTCCAAGTGGAGCGAAGCCTATGTCCACATGGAAGAGGCTTACAACGCTGAGGACTACTTCAAGAACACTCAACCGACTGTCGTTTTTGACAACGACACAGCTGGAACAGTTGCCTCTACCACGCTGGGTTACAACTTCAGCACGGTCTGGTCAACTGACGCCCGTGTTCGTGCGCAGTATCGCTCGGCTACTGACTACAAGGGCCTGCATTCTTTCCTGACCAGCATTGGTTTCAGTGCTGCTGATGCCCACACAATTTTGCTGCCTAAGACCGCAGCCAACCGTGACCGCAATCCCAGCAGCGCACTGGACAGCATCGGCAACCCGAGTGGTGCCGCAAACGCTTGGGCTAACTGGTCGATTGAGTTCCGCCGCCCGTCGAACATTCGTTTGTTCGGCCATGCCTATGAGTGGGCCGGCTACCTCAACTATTCCAAGTCGCTGCCTGAGTACCAGCGCGATCTGGGAACCACCAACAAATTCACCTATTACTTCACCAACCAAGACGCAGGCCGGGTTTACGGCAGCGGTTTCAACGAAGAGGGTTTCCTGGTTACGCCTCAAGGCATCCAAGACCTGAGCACCGGCGAATCCGCCAGCTTCGATTCTTTAGGTGGATCACAGCCAACCGACGAGATCGAGTTCCCGACGTTCTACGACTCGCTGAGCGTCAACAATCACACCGTTAATACCGAGCTAATTATCAACGGAACGGTTGCCGGAAATCCAATCTGGGACGGCGGCTTTGGTGGGGTGTTGCCTGAACTGCCTGAGGCCAGTGATACCACTCAGGGCATTGTCGAGCTAGCAACTCAGACCGAAACCCAAGCCCTCTCTTCTAATTCTCTGGCAGTTTCGCCTTTCGGTCTCAGCGCTGCTCTGAGCGACCTCGAAACTGAAATCCTGAATGTCATCGGCAACCGCTTGGTTCCTGTTGGTACTGTCCAGCACGTGGCAGGTGCAACTGCCCCTGACGGCTGGCTGATCGCTAACGGTGACACGATTCCGAACGGCACCGGCACGGTTCAGGGCGTCACCGCCAACTTCGCCAATTTGTTTGCCGCACTTGGTACGACTTACGGCGGCGCGGGTGTGCTGCCCGACCTGCGGGGTCAGTTCATTCGTAGCTGGAACTCCGGCGCAAATGCTGACGGGGGTACATCAGCATTGGATACGGGCCGCGTCCGTGGTTCGGATCAGGATGATGCAACTGCACCGCCTACCACTGCGTTTACCGGTACGACTAACACCGCCGGAAACCACGATCACTCGTACGCCACCAACCAAGGAACTGGCGGTGGTCAAGGTGGTGGCGGGGCCGACACTGGCAGCCGAAATGCCACAACAAACCAAGCGGGCAGCCACAATCACACCGTCACAATCAACGGCGGTGGCGATGCCGAAACTCGCCCAACCAACGTGGCGCTGCTGGCTGTAATCAAATATTGACGATTAGACTGCGGGCACCCTTGGTATAAGGGTGTCCTTTGCTTTTTAGCCGTGGCAGTCCAACTAATCCTTAAGAACAGCGCTGTTCAGGACAAAGAGGCCACGGCCAATCAGTTGGCGACTGGCGAACTGGCGCTGAACTATTACGAGTCCGGCCCGTTTCTGCAATGCAAGGACACCAGCGGTGCTGTTTGGCGCTTGGGCGGCGTCGTCATTGCATCGACCGCTCCATCTAGTCCAAGTAAGGGCGCTTGGTGGTTAGATAGCGACGACGATCACCTGTATTTCTACGACGGCACCAGCTGGATTGAGATCCAGACCGGTGAAATTGTTCCCGGCGACATCACCGAGGGCACTGCCCGGCAACTGCTTCAAACCAACGCTGCTGGTACGGCCACTGAGTGGACCAGCAACATTGATGTTCCTGGCACGCTTGATGTCACCGGCGTCGCCACTTTCGACAACAACGTTGTCATCACCGGCAACCTGACGGTCAACGGCACGACCACCACGATCGACACCACCACGCTGGTTGTCGAGGACAAGAACATCGAGCTTGGCGTTGTTGGTACGCCTACTGATACCACTGCAGACGGTGGTGGCATCACCGTCAAAGGTGCCACTGACAAGACCCTGACTTGGGTCAACAGCACTGGAGCTTGGACCTCTAATCAGCCGTTAGATGTCAACGGCGAAGTTGAGTGCGATGGCATCGCCAACGGCACGTCCAGCGTGACGATAGCCCAGAACTCAAACATTGATCTTGTACGCGGTGGAACGACTCAAGCCTCCGTTACAGCTGAGGGCCTCAAGTTTTCCGATGGCAGAAAAGCCGTCTTTGGCACGGGTAACGACTTAGAGATTTATCACGACGGTACACGAAGCAGAATCCACGACGGCGGCACTAATGCCACATTCTTCACAACGCCTTCACTTCACATAAGAAATGCAGCAGATACCGAAAACATTGCAAAGTTTAATGTTGACGGCGCGGTTCAGCTTTACCACGACAACGGTCAAAAATTAACCACCACCTCCACCGGCATCGACGTAACCGGCACGGTGACGTGTGATGGGTTGGTTGTTGACGGTGCTTTTACTCAAAGCAATGGCGCTGGATTGCTTACTATCCAGGACGATAACAACACTGGCAGTAGCACTCTTGCGTACGTCCAAGGAAAAGATAGTGCTAGCACGGAAGTATGGGCGGTAGGTCAAACTAGCACAGGCAATCAAGATTTAGTTGTCCAGAATAATTTAAGTGCTCCTATTGTTTTCAAAACCAACAACACCAATCGTGTTGTTATTACAAGTGATGGACATCTAGCCCCTAACAATGACGACACCTACGACCTAGGTACGTCCACTAGCCAGTGGCGCAACGGCTGGTTTGATGGCACGGTTAATTGTGACCAGCTAGACGTTGATGGCACGATTGACATTGCCGGAAACGCAAGCTTCTTTGGCAACGTTGACCTGCAGGACGATGACAAGCTCCTGCTTGGATCCGGGGATGACCTGCAGCTATTCCACAACGGATCTAATAGTTTTATAGATAGCCAAGGGACGGGTGATCTCTACTTCAGATCTCAAGGTAATCTCTACTTCCAAACACTCGCAGGCGGTACGAAAGTAGGTCTTACTATTAATGATGATGCAGATGTAAAACTTTACTACAACAACTCTGAAAAACTAAACACCACCAACACCGGCATCAACGTAACCGGCTCGGTGACGTGTGATGGGTTGACTAGCGCAGGTAACATTGAACTTAGCTCCGGTTTTGGCAGCCTTTATGTCAAAGATTCAAACAACACCGGCACGGCATCTCAAGCTCAAGTTGCTTTGCAATCAAGCGATAACACGGTTCTTGGTCAAGTTGGTTACATTGATTCAGCTAATAGTTCACTTTACGTTCAAAACAATACTAGCGGCTATGGTGTTATTTTTTCAACAAACAACACCGCTCGTTGCCAAGTAAATGCAAACGGTCATTTTGTTCCAAACACCGACGACATTTACGACCTAGGCACCTCCTCTCTCCAGTGGCGCGACGCCTTCTTCGATGGCACGGTCAACTGCGACGGTGCAGCCATCAACGGTAAATGCACCAGCACTGAAAACACCGCCACCGCCTCATCCTTCAACTTGGCAAATGGCAACTTCTGGACTTTTGGTGCAATCGCCGTTCCAAACCCCACCAACCAAGCCGCTGGATTGATGGGCAGTTTGCGCGTTACGGCAGCACCTACCAGCTTCGCCTCTAACTGGAAGTTCCCAGGGGGCAGTTACACAGCACCCACATCATTCCCAGCCGTCGCGCCATTCTTCATACAAGCTAGTGGGACTATTCTTGTTGGCAGCTGGACTGAAGGTATCGCCTGATGATTGGAAACTATTTCTTCAGCTCCAGCGGCGCTGCCGCCTACGAGATCGAGCAGAGCTTGCGGTTTAACTCGGCGGATTCGGCGTACCTCAACCGGACTCCATCGAGTTCTGGAAATCGCAGGACGTGGACTTGGAGCGGGTGGTGCAAAGTCGGAAAACCCGGTGAATCTACTTATAGGTCTTTGATGGAGGCTTTCACTGGAGGTAATGATGTCTACAACACTCTTGCTTATTCAAATGGTCAGTTTTGGGTAAATCAGGACAATGGTTCTGGTGGCGTGATGACTGTTTATACCACCGGTGTCTATAGAGATCCTTCAGCTTGGTATCACACTGTTTTTAGCGTTGACACGACGCAAGCGACAGCAACAAATAGAGTAAAAATATATATCAATGGAGTTCAAGTACCCGTTACGTTTAGCGGTGCTCCCAGTCAGAACCTTGATACTTGGATTAACGGTGCATACGCACATCGGATTGGTGCTCGGTGGAACGGACCTAATAGCACCAGCAATTTTGAAGGCTACTTAGCCGAAGTCCACTTCATTGATGGCTCTGCACTTGATCCCGAAGACTTTGGCGAGTTTGACAACAACGGTGTCTGGCGTCCTATTGAAGTGAGCGGACTGACTTATGGCACCAACGGCTTTTATCTGACTTTTGATTCCAGTGCCACCAACGGCATCGGTCACGACCACAGCGGCAACGGCAATAACTTCACCGCCACAGGCTTCACCACCTCCGGCACTGGTACGGACGTGATGAGCGACACGCCGACTAATAATTTTGCAACTCTCAACCCGCTAATTGGCTATCAACCGGGTGGTCTTTTGGCTCCTACATTTAGCGACGGCAACCTAACTGTCGCGCCTCAAGTTAATTCCGGCAACAACAGCCGCGTAGCGTCAGCGACTTTGGCTAGAAATCCCGCCGATGGCGGATTGTGGCGTTGGGAAATGGTGGTTAATAACACCAATAATTCGTTTTATGGAATTATGGCTATAGACGAAAATTATGGGTCAGGTAATTTTGGTCCGTATTGGGGTGCTTCAGGTTTAGGCGGAAATCTATCCACTTCTGGTGGAGCCTCTGCAAGCCTGCAAGAGCAGCATCAAACAATCTCTGCAGGCGATGTTATCGGCATAAAAGTTAGTTTTGATGATAACGAAGTCAGCTTTTGGATAAATGGAACCAGAAGAGGGTTCTACAACGGCTGCAATTTTTCCAATTACGACCAACTCGTTCCGTTCTTCAAAGAGTCAACAAGGACACAAACGCCATGTACGTTTGACGTAAACTTTGGGCAAAAGGCGTTCCAATATACAACTTCAGGCGATGCATGGGGCGACCTATCTACCCTGCCCGCGCCGGACATTGCGGATGGGTCGGATTATTTCAAGCCCCTTATCTATCTGCCTGATGGCAGTTCTTCCTTTTCAGTAACTGGAGTCGGATTTCAGCCGGACTTTGCATGGATCAAATCCAGAAACTACAACGAAGACCATCAACTAAATGATGCCGTAAGAGGTGCAACTAAAGCCTTACAATCAAACTTGACTAGCGGAGAAACCACTCAATCAAACGGTTTAACCTCATTTGACTCTGATGGATTTACTGTTGGCAACCTTTCTGATTACAACTACAGCGGAGACAGCATTATTTCGTGGAACTGGCTCGCAGGCGGCAGCGGCTCAAGCAACACCGCTGGAAGCGTCCCCAGCACGGTAAGCGCCAACCCTACGGCTGGTTTCTCAATCATCACCTGGAATACATCTTCGTCGTCTGCCTACACAGTGGGACACGGATTAGACGACGCCCCTAAAGTATTGATAGTAAAAAAGAGAGACGGCGCTAGTAACTGGTTTGTCCGTCACGGAGCTGTACATACAGGCAATGGTGCGCTTTTCCTTAATAGCACTGGCAGCGGAGACTCCGGCTCAACGGTGTTCAACGGTACAAATCCCAGCGACACAGTAATTACACTTAATGGAGCATCTACGGATCTTCGCGGCAGTCAAATCTGCTATGCGTTTGCCGAAGTCGAAGGCTACAGCAAGCTAGGCGTATACAGTTCAAATAATAATTTAGACGGACCTGTTGTGTACACCGGATTTACGCCTGCGCTAGTCGTAATCAAGTCTGTTGACGGTCACGGTGGGTGGATGGTTTATGACACGGCACGAATGGAATTCAATCCTGGCGGCTCCAACAGCACTGCATATCCTGTGAGCTGGGATCGCTTTAATGCAGAATCCTTTTTCTGGAACGCCTATCAATTTGATATTTTATCCAACGGATTTAAGTTGCGCAGCATTCAAGGCGACGTAAATTATTCCGGCAACTATGTATTTATGGCATTTGCTGAAAATCCATTCGGCGGCTCCGGTGTTTCGCCCGCTACCGCCCGCTGACCTATGAAACGGGCACACACCACCGCTACTATCTAGCCATGGGATTTATCCGCAACGGTCAGCCCCTGCGTGCTGGCAAAGCCTTCACCGACGAAGACGGCACCCAGTATCCAAAGAACTGGGCAAGGGTATTTAGCGAGGAACAAAAAACCTCGCTCGGTATTACTTGGGAGCCCGACCCCGCCCCAGTCGATACCCGCTTCTACTGGGACCACGACGTGCCCAAGCGCCTCGAAGATGAGCCCGCCGTTGACGAAAACGGCGACCCCATGCTCGATGCCGACGGCGTTCAGATCATTAACACTGGTCTGAAGACTCAGTGGATCGCCCAACAAAAGCAAATCGCTGGCAGCCTGCTCGCTCAAAGCGACTGGTACGTCACTCGCAAGGCTGAAACCGGTGCCGCTATTCCGGCTGATGTGGCGACTTACCGCGAAGCAGTCCGCACCATCAGCGGCACCCGCGAAGCTGAAATTGCAGCT
>Ga0070754_10002144_pt1 | contig 14794 bp, 16 predicted proteins | sample VirMetDEL_Sep_01_FD_75181 | JGI IMG/M metagenome (GOLD analysis project Ga0070754, IMG submission 75181) | Aqueous microbial communities from the Delaware River and Bay under freshwater to marine salinity gradient to study organic matter... | ecosystem: Environmental > Aquatic > Marine >... | reverse complement strand
GAAAATCATTACACACCTCAACCTGAACTGACATGCCTACATCATTAGGAACTGCAACTACCACTCTGTTTCTCAAGTCTGAGTCCCATAAGCTCCACCAGGAGTTTACAGTAAAAGCCGACGCTTCTGTTAATAAGGGAGACCTGGTCAAGCTTCACACAGACGGAACCATCTTTCCTCTTGCAGCTGATGAAGCTCACGTAGGTAGCGTAATGGTCGGAGTATCCCTTCACGATGCCTCTGATGGTGAACTGGCAACTGTTGCTTGCCGGGGATATATGATTATGTTTGCCGAAGCTTCAGCTGCTCTTACTGCTGGCCCAGTCAAAATGACCGCAGTTGCTGGGAACGAAGGTGAAAAAGTTGAGTATGCCAACATCGGAGAAACCGAGCAGGCGAAGACAGCCGGCCAATCACTGGACTCAGCTGCAGCTGACGGTGATGAGATTCGAGTACTCATCGGATAAAAAATAATCCTCAATAAGAAAAATCCAAGAACGTGAACTTAACCAAGCTCCAAAACTCCAAGCTGTCAGGTAAAATTCAAAATGCTGTTAAAGCGGCTGACAGTCTTCGTATGGGTTCCAAGACTGAACCTTGTATCGACCTCTCTTTTGAGGAATTGATTCAAAACCAACTCAGCACAGAGGAAACTCCTCTCGAGTCAGTTGAAGACCTTTACCAAGAGCTGGGTATTGACTCATCCGTTGATACTATCAGCAACCTGTATTCCAACACAGGTGATACCGACATTCGTTGGGTGATTCCCGAAATCATTCGTGAAGCGGTGCTGGTAGGACTGCGGACTGCTCCAATTTGGAACAACGTTACTGCCTCTGAGCAGCCTACCTCAGGTTTGACTCAGACAATGCCTCACATCAATATGTCCGATGCTGCTCCACGTCGAGTAGGGGAAGCTGAGACCATCCCATTGGGTAACATCTCTTATGGACAGAAGACCTTCTCCATCTACAAGTTTGGACGAGGTATCAAGATTCCTTACGAGGTAATGCAATACACTACCATTGACGCCATCGGCATCTTCCTCCGTGACTTTGGAGTAAAGCTCGGACATGCTCTTGACGTAATGGCCATCGACGTACTTATCAATGGTGAGCAGACTGATGGTAGTGAAGCTGCCCCAGTAATTGGAGTTGCTACTGCAGCTACCAAGACTTACAAGGACATGCTGAAGCTTTGGATTCGAGGCTCTCGCATCGGACGTAACTTCACCACTATCATCGGCGGTGAGGATGCTGCTCTTGACACACTTGACATGGAGGAATTCAAAACTCCTCGTAACTCAGGTACCACTCGAGCTACCTTGAACTTGCGGACTCCACTTCCAAACGCTGCTGAGTACTTCGTTCACGGGAACGTACCAGCCAACCAGGAAATTATGGTTGACACTCAGTATGCTCTGATGAAGTTTAATGCTCAGGCATTGCTGGTAGAAGGCGAGAAAATCGTAAGCAACCAGACAGAGGCGGTCTACGTGACCATCACCACTGGATTTGCGAAGATGTTCCGTGATGCTGCTGTAATCCTTGACAAGTCGGTAACATTCGCTGCTAACGGATTCCCATCCTACATGGACGTGGATTCAGTTGCGAATGTGACTATCAACTAAGCACTCTCTCTTTTCTTCAAAGGCTCCACTCAAGTTGGAGCCTTTTTTGTTTAAGGACAAAGACTCTTTTATCTAAAATCACAACCATGGCGAAACGTCGTTATTATAAGTGTAACGCAGAGGGAGGATTCTCTTGCGCAAACTCGGGTCTTCGAATGACCAAACAGAATGAAGTAGCATACATTGATAGTAAGCCTTCTGACTTTATCAATTCCCGTTGTAGAGGCGGACACATTGTTGAAGTAGATGAGAGCGCTTACAATAAGTGGATGTCTTCTAATGGGGGGTCTGAAGTCTTCCCCGAGCCAGAAGCTCCAAGCCAAGAACCCGAAGAAGCTTCTATGGACTTCTCACAGATGACCAAAGGAGAGCTAGTCGATTTTCTCTACAACTTGGAGGAAAACGATATGACCAAGGGTCAACTCAAGAAGCTCTCTCAAGAGGACTTGGCGGAGATGGCTGAGAACTTGGACTAGTAACTCAACCTGAGGTAAGAGAATGCATCCACCCAAAGCCTACTTTTATGCTAAGCCAAACGGTTTAGAAGTTTCCTTCTACAATCGTACTGTACCTGGCGGTACTGGCCCTTCATACGTTTGGGACTTTGGAGATGGTAATAGCTCTACTCAAGAGAACCCCACTCACACCTATTCGGAAAGTGGGTATTATCGAGTTAAATTTAGTTGCACGGACAGTGAGGGCACATCATCAGTAGCCCTCATTGTCTATTTTTCTGCATCGGGAATCACTGGCACTGAGCCTATCATGTATATGGTAAAAGCCAGAATCCCTCAAGACGTCAGTGTAACTGACCAAGACATCTACTCCGAAACTCTCAAGTGGCAAGAAGTATTCTACGATAGTTTCCCGTCTGTCATCTCTTATGAGAACAGACATGATGAGACTCTATATAGTGCACTAGAGAACTCCGTAATAGCTAAACTGGTAGTCAGAGATTTGATTGCAGCTGGAGCTAATTCCTACTTACTTACATTAGGAGGGGGTTCTTCGAGCGGAGGTTCGGGAGATATCAAAAAAATTACTACAGGGCCAGCAGATGCCGAATGGTTTTCCGCATCAAGCAGCTGGTATGGAATTATGAGACCTGGCTCCCTTTGGGACCAACTCAACAAGGAGATTTGTACTCTCGGAAGCGTACTGCAAGTAAAGATGCCAGGCTGTGAAGGTAACTCAGTGATTATGGCTCCACAGATAAAGTCCATCACTCGAGACCCTATAAGCCCCGACAACCAATTCACCTATCATTTAGACCTAGCTATTGGCACAGATACTCCCCCATCAGTGGGATAATTACAAGAACGCCATACAAGACGCTATGAACTCATTTGCAAAAATGAGTATTACATGGTATAGGTCTGAAGAACTTGAGCGTATAGACGATGACGGAGAGGATTTGATAGTAACCTCTAACACAAACTTCACTCCGATATCTCTTCAGGTTTTAGTTCAAGCAAATTATTTTAGGACTTGGCCAATCTCTGTTGAAACCCAATCAGGTGAACAGGATAGTCAAAACCTGGCTATCTATTTACACAAACCTTACTTAGATAACTTAGGCTATGTTACCTCAGCCGGATACTTTGATTTTAATCCTCACCGAGATTATTTTATCATTGAGGGTAAAAAGTATCTTTCAAAAGGTGATACTACATCAGCCCACGCTAATACTGAAACTCTTCTTTTTCAAATCAACCTTTTAAGGGACGAAATACAATCGGGTAATGAAGTGAACCCCTAAACAATGTACGGCGCGTTAAACCTTAATAACTTTACCAACCAGATTAAGATAGAGCTCCACGGAGACTGGGGTAGAGCCCGACATACGTTACGGACTCTACCCCTTGAAATGTTGGAAGCCTCTGTAAAAGCGCAAGAGACCGTGGCTAGAAAGTACAAAAAGAAGCTTATCCATAATATGCGTACCAATCGCTTTGGATATTCCCTTTCACCTGACTACATGTTCTACAAAGCCAATAAAGGGGGAGACCCTACTAAAGCGGGATACTGGACGGGTTTATACACACAGTCGATTATTATTGAAAAGGGAAGAACCCGGGTAAATGTAAGAATTCGTGAGGGCATAAGATATTCCCCGCCTGACCACGGAAGGAAGAGGTCTCCAAAGCTAACCATCGACCAAATTGCGATAGTGCTCGAGAAGGGTTCAGCATCAAGGGGAATTAGCCCTAAGCCGTTTTGGAGAGATACCTACCTTGAGATGGGTGGACGCAGAGGAATAGGAAGTACATTCGTTAGAAGTTTAAGCCAGAGAGTAAGAAGCAGAGTTAGAGGAGTAGTATGAGCCAAATTTTAATCGACATACATGAGGTAGTTGAGAGGGCGATATTCCACTCAATCTATAACGCTTGTGTTTCCTATGGCTATTCTCCCGATGTTCAAGCCGCAAAAACAGCTGGAGGGGGAAACAATTCAGCAGCAGTCGCTAATCTGAAAAGTCAAATGGCCACTATAAAATCCAACAAGGGTTTTGTAATTGACGTTAAAGGCTTTGGAAATAATTTAGCTAAGGGCGAGAAATCAGTTCCCTCCATAGTCTGTAGGGGTGGAGCTATGATACCGGGTGATATAGGCGGAGATGGATTTCCTTATTTAAGGAAAGACGAAGGTGACGAATTTTACACCTCTTTAAAACGCCCCACTACTCGACACGACTTTACCTTTAATGTACATCTGGTAGCAAACACTTCTCAACAGAGAAGGGTGTTAATGGCTATTATGGGAGTAGGTCTACCAAGGATGGGTTACATACCCTTGAAGAATGGTACTACTCCAATTCTGTATGTTAGGTTTGATGGTTCTGTACCAATGGATGATTTGGACAGAGGCGTTATGGAAGAGGTCTACAGCTATACAGCTACAGACCTTTACTTGGTTGAAGACATCATACTTGATTCTTCAGTAGCGAAAGTAGAACAAATAACAGTAGACCCGATACTTACTGGGGGAGCCGAAAATAAACCATTGGATATGTGGACATACCTAAACGAAGCTATTGAAGGAGCGTTTGCTAAAAACGGCGAAGGAGGTTCTTCTCTGCCCGGTGCAGATTATTCCGCTGACACTACTGAGATAGAAACCATGTATGGTTCATATAGTATCAATGATACTATCAGTAATCCCGACGGTTCAGCTGGAGATGACTTAAGAATACCGGGCATTTTTTCAGAGCAAAGCTTTTTAACGCAAAATAGCAGTAGTAATAATGGTCAACTCTATAGCGGTTGGACAGTATACCAACACTTTGGAATAAGGTCGCTCAACGATTCTTATGAAGTGAACGAAGACAACCCTTACCCCAACCGTATAAATATCCTTGACGTTAACACTTATAAGGGCAATAAATCAGCATTAGAAAACACTCGCCACTATTGGGGGGGCGTATATCAACCAACGCCTTCAGGCATTGCTAGTGTAGCTAACGCTGCGGATTGGTGGCAATCCGAAAGTAATGAAGGGTCTGCAGCTTTAGTTTTAGGGGTAAAGAACTATTATATTTACCCCAATGGCGAGGGCGATTTCAGTCCTACCGGAATTGCTAAAAGCGCGGCATATTCAGTTGGTGCCTTAAACACGCCCTATTATGAGCATCTAACATTATACCCTTATGGCCATGTTTACCAAACTCATGTGGCCCGATTCTATGATTTTAACCAACCCGCACAGGAAGCCACTCCGAACATCCCCTCAAATGCTTGGTTTAATGACTTTGGAAAAAACGATGCAGCTTTAAGCCTGCTTTTTTATAGTGCCAGAGCTATAACGGAATTTGGAGACGGGGGTCCATCAGCCCAGCAAACATTTACTTGGTTTAGAGCCGGAGAAACATCCATAGACATAAAGAGAGATATCAGCAACGGAAGTTATGTCTATGAGCTCCAATGGTTACACAATGGGAATATCGTGATGAGGATGGATATAACCGGTAATTTAATTGGGGGAGGCGTATTTTGGCTGTATGTGGCGGACACAATAGCCACAGACGGAAAACTGTCTATGCATCTGAATCGGATTCAATGGGTTGATAATAGGTATAGATTTGTTGAAATCGGCTCTAGCCAGAAAGCCCTTAGCAGTTCCGAGATAGAAGCGGGACATGATTTATGGCGTAACGTAACGTGGGAGGCTTTTTTAAATGACCAGCCGTGGGCAGGTAGGAGGTATGAGCTTTGGGATGTCTTAATGGCTAGAACTAATGACGACGTATCAGCAACTTCTAACTTCATCCGCTCCCGCTCAGCTAATAACCTAAAACTTTATATGCTTATTGAGCTAGAAAACTATATAAACTATGGCTAATATAGAAGGCACATACCATAGCTTTTGGACTAAAAACTATGTTCCCGACATAAGCGAGCATAAACTAACTAAGTGGGGTAGCGAAAAATACCGTTTAGCGGCTTTTGCTTTATCCTTCTTTATGGCGCGTAGAGTTTATGGGGTAAATAAATTGGTTACCGATAATTACGGAAAGTACCTACTTTGTGACTTACTTGAATTGCCCTACGATGAAGTAAGCTATGAGCTAGAGGCTTTTCAATGGATAACTGGACCCCTGTGGGCAATGGGAAAAATAGTTGCCTATGGGATTATGGGCGAAGAGAAGAAAAGGTTTGCTCACATTGACGATGACTTTATCTTATACAGAAGGGTAGATGATAGCGGAGAAGCCACTTTCCAACATGTAGAAGACGCCAATGTACCATCCTACGCTCCTACTTGGGAAAAGGTTATGTCCGAAACTCATACCCTTCCTTACTTCTACTCAGAAAATCATCGGGAAAGAAAGTTTGCTCAGAACGCCTCCATTGTTACCTTTAATGACAACCAGCATTTAAGAGAGTTTTCAAATGCCACTTTAGCCCACCTATACGCAAATCGGGAATACTACAAGGGATATCATTTGTGTTGGACTCATAACCTTATCCTTGAACAATACGGTCTTTGGTCTTATTGTGAACACCACGGCATAAAGTCAAACAACCTATTCAATGACCTTAAAGATGCTCATACCCGAAAGGGAGTGGGCATGACTCACATTTGGGGCGCAGCATCAAATGAGGCTATGAAAGCAAAGCTTATGAGAGCTTTATTCCTGGTTGCTCCCAAGCAATACCACATTATCGAAGAAGCATTTAAAGAAAAGCCAGAGCCAGATTACGTTGATATTCTGAAATGGCCTCGTTTGTAGACTTTATAATTACCACTTACCAGGAAGAATTAGAGGATGCCTTTAATGAACTCAAGTCATCTTCTATTAGCGATGGTATAATTCCTTCTCCTCCTATCGAAGCAGAGACTAGCGATAGTCAAAGGGGGACGCATCTAACCTTTATCTTCCATACTCACCAAGATATCATAGCATCAGCCTTTCTGAGCTGGATATCTTCTCGAGTAGATAGCAATGTAGGTTCGACCACAGGGTTAGAGGGAGAGGAATCCTACGAAGCCACAAGAACTCAGGTGGAGTTCAATTTTATAAACCACCTTGACTTCTTCTTGGGTTTTTATAGGGGCTTACTCAGCAGCTCAATTACAAGCAACGTCCCTCCTACTACTGGACTACCGGGAAGCAATGATGCTTTAGGTTATTTAGAGGAAGATTTAGCACCCCGAGCTAAGTTCACACTATCAAGAGCTACACCCCATACTAACTATGTAGGGCCGGGTGTTAATAATCACTATTCTGACTTGCATTACTCGACCTCCCACTACGCTATTTGAACAATACTAACCAGTCTAAACTACAAACATTTCATAGATGCCCACTTCACCTATCGTCGATATCAACGTAGTCAACCAAAGCACTCGTCCTACAGTGCCGTTGGTTGGCGTTCATTACGTTATGGGACCCACCGCTAGAGGGAAATTCAATACTCCCGAAGAAATCATCACTAGCTGGACTCAGTTTAAGAGAGTTTACGGTGGGCTACTTTCAAGTAGTGATTTTCCACTCCTTTGCCGTAGGGCTTTGGAAGGTGGGGCAAATCTCCGTGTAAGCCGAATCGGACACTACACTGATATCACTGATGCTTCAACCCTTGACCCTGCAGCTTCTTCCAAGCTTACCACAGGTAATTTGGTTTTTGCGGGTGATTTTGTAAGCTCCAACACTATTGACATGGAGGTGGGAGGTACTGCTATGCCTCAAGTTACTTTTAGCACCGACCATAATACTACTTTGGCTGCTATTGCTACAGCTCTTGAGGGTATGACTGAGGTCGATTCTGCTAAGGTAGCTGACCTGACTTCTGGCAATGAGTACGTAATTGCCATTAACTTCTCTGATAAAACTTCTGCTACGGAAATTACCTCAATTACAGTTTCGGCGGGAGCTTCTCAAACTACAGGTATCTTCAGAAATGATATGGTATTTATCAATAAGGCTGGAGAAGAGCTTTTCTCAATCGCTCCTTTAGCTGAAGGGGATGGCTATAACGGTCTTCGAGTAACTCTTGAACGAATCAGTAGTAATAATACTTTTTCGCTCAAGGTTCAAGACCCGAACGATTCTACGATTAATGAGAGTTACCAAATTACTTTGGCAACTAGCAGTTATTTGGTTGACAATGGAACTCTTGCCCAAGTCAATAATAGTTCCACTCTGATTACCACTACAAAGATTGCAGATACTCCGGGTGACCTTACCACCGGAATGGGAGTTGTCCATAACGAATACTTGGGAGACACCCCGGCGGAACGATGGAGTTTTATGGCAGCGGGAACTCCTGGCGGAGCTATCACAGTATCTGACTATACTGGAGATTCTGCTTCTAAGCTTGGTATCCATTCTTTTGATGAGTATGATGACGGATGGCTGATTTCAGCTCCCGAGCTTTCACATGCTACTATGCATATCAAGGGAGCTAGCTATGCCAATTCTCGTAAGGACTTGATTTATTTAGCTCACCTTGGAAACAGTAATAACACCACTTCTACTCTGGTCGGAGCGAAGGAAGCTATCACTGGTTTGAATGAGCATGTAATCACTGTAGGTGGAGGTGTTAAAATCCTTGACCCTATCACTTCTACCATTAAAGAGATTTCAGAGGTCACTGATTTGATGGCTCTTTCCAGCCAAGTCCAAAATGCCAAAGGCCCTTGGATTCCATTCACTGGTCCGAACAACGGAGTTATCGGAAATGCGGTTGGAGTAGTAAATAACTTCGGTAGCAAGGCTTCTTATGATGACTTGAACATCCTGGCCAATAACAACATTATGATGACCATCCTACGGAATGGTCAGGTAATGGCTTGGGGAGGGTATACTCAAGATACCACTAACAGCCAGCTGCAGTGGGTTGCTACTACCATGATGGTTATGTACCTGAGAAGGGTTCTCGGACCTACCTTAGAAGGCTTCATTGATGAGCCAGCAACCATCCAAACTCTTCGTAGGATTTATGAAACTGTATCTCCAACACTTGAGGAACTACTGAACAAAGATGCCTACACCGCTTATGAGTGGAACGGTGACCAGTATGCGAAGTCGGATTCTGACCTTCAAATCAACACCCCTAGCCTTATGCAACAGGGTCAGCTGAAGATTCAGTTCCTCATTAAGCCTACCGGATTTGTTCAAGAAATCTCCGTAGACATTGTAGTCACCGAGGCTGGAGTAGACTTCGAAACTGCAAGTGCCCTTGCTTCCTAAAAACCCCATAAACTGACATGGCAAAAATTGAAAATCCAAGAAAGGTATTTAACTTTTCTATCCAAATTGTTCAGGCTCCCCTCAACAATTGGCTTGCTCAAGACGTAGAGATACCAGAAGAGAGCATTGAGGTAACTGAGCACGGGGATACTAACCACAACATCAAGACGGGAGGCCGTCACATGTTTGGAATGGCCAAAATCACTAAGCTGATGTTGGCTTCAGGTTCTGATACTTACTTTTTCGATTGGATGGCTTCAGTTGCTGACGTCCAACTGGGGGGTGGACTTATCCCAACTCAATACAAGAGAACTCTTATCGTGAATGAGCTTGCTGAGGACGGGGGAACCATCATCAACACTTGGACTATGACAGGATGCTGGCCAAGCAAGCGTTCCGCCATCAGCCTTCAAAGGATGTCCTCGGATAACACGATGGAAGAAATCGAACTCTGCGTAGATAAAGTGGAGAAACTGTAGAGCTTCTTTCTTATTGACTATTCTCTAATGGGGCTTCATACGATAGCCCCATTTTTGTAAAACTCAATCCCTATGGAAGCCACAAAAACTTATGAGGAGCTGATAAAGCTCTATGGAGAAATCCAAGAGGTCAGACTCCCTTCTGGCAGAACCGCCATAATTAGAATGCAAAACGGAGCTGACGATGATGTCATTTCCAATTCCCGTCTAGCGATGGAGGGAACTAATTTTGCTCACTTTCTAACCGGGATTATTATACAGGCTAGCTGGAAGACCGGACGACTTAATGTAGAGGATGCAATGTCTATTCCCGTTCGGGATAGGAATGCTTTGCTGATTAGCTCAAGGGTACTTTCTATTTCAGATGAACTGAAATTCCAATGGACTTGGGAAGGCGAATCATCCCCCACATGGTACACCGAAGATTTAGTACAGTTTATCTGGCCATACGGAGAACTTGATTATCCCCATAAGCCAGAAGACGACGGATACTTTGAAGGTAGAATTCCTCCTTACCCTTCTTTTGCTGACTCAGGTATGATTGAGTTGACATTAGAAAACCAAAAGTCCTTTAGGATGAGGTACTACGATGGGAACTCCGATAAGTACATGATTAACCAATCTCAAGAAATGACGAGGAACTCTGAGCTTCTGGCTAGAGGAATCGAATACAAAGGCGAGGATGGTAAATGGGTGAAGATTGAAAATTTCCGAATGTTCACACCCAAGGACATGTTTGCTATTAGGGCTGCCGTAGAGAAGCTAGACGGGGAAGCTAGTCCGATTATGAGTATCCCACATCCGAAGAACCCTCAAACAGTAGAAAAGCAATACCTACTGACCCTTGAAGGTTTTTTATTTCCACTGGAGATGTAATCGAAGACCACTTCTACATCTCCAGCTTACACAAACTTCCCTTCACTCTCACGGAGTGGCGGAACTTACCTGTTAAAATCCAGCAGAAATATCTAAAGCTTTGCGAAGAAGTCGACAAAGCCAAGAAGAAAGAGATGGATAAAATTAAAAGCCAATAAGTGACTAGTAACCTCCACGTTGGAATTACCCTTGCTTTAAGGGATATGTTTACCAGGCCTGCTCAAAATGCGAGCAAGCAAATGGAGCAGTTACATAATCGCTCTCGTAAGATATCCGAACAGAACATGCGTTCTCTTCGGGATTTTTCGTTTATGATGACCCTGGCCGGAAGCCAAGCGGTACGGGGTATGGGTCAATGGGTAAGAAGAGGCTCAGAGTTCGGATATACTATGGAGTATGTGGCTTCTATTACGAAAGCCACTTCTGCTGAGATTTCCACTCTTACAGACAAAGCTGGTAAACTTGCGGAAACTTCCATCTTCAGACCGCAAGAGATTGCATCGGGTATGCAATATATGGCTATGGCAGGTATGTCAGCGGCAGAGGTAACTCAAAACATTACCGCTGCTACTCGACTTGCACAAGCCACCAAAACTACCTTGGGAGGTAAAGGAGGAGCTGCTGACATAATGACCAACATTATGAAGGGCTTTCAGCTTGAAGCTGAGAAGTCTGCTCAGGTAGCTGACGTACTTTCACAGGCCACTACAGGTGCAAACACCAACTTATTTGACTTAGGTGAAGCGATGAAGTACTCAATGAGTACCGCTAAAACACTGGGTTATGGCGTAGAAGAGACCGCTGCTATGGTGATGCTCTTGGGTAATGCCGGTATACAAGGCTCTATGGCGGGTACTGCCTTGGAGAACATGTTGCGATATTACTCTCGAGTAGCAACCGAATTCAGGTCAGGTAAGCAGGGTGATGCTATGAAAAGCCTTGGTCTTACTACTTCTGATGTAGTAGATGCTCAAGGCAACATGCTCCAAATGGGCGAATTCCTTGACAGACTTCGAATGAAAGTCAAGGGAATGGGTAGCGCCAAGGAACTGGGAATGTACCAAGTCCTCTTCGGAGTAAGGGGTGCAAGAGCAGCTTCACTTGCTACTCGAGGCTTGGATGAGTATTTTGAAATGCTTGGAAAGCTGAGAGGTTCTGCGGGTCTTTCTGAAAGCCTTGCATACAAAATGCTTGACACTCCCTTGGGAAGGTACGAGGAAATGATTTCTGCGTTCCAAAACTTCCAAGCTAAGTTTGTAGAAAGCATAGGACCTGTACTCAAGGGACTTTACAAGATGGGTACTGCAGTCGCTTCCTTCCTCGGTAAGGTAGTAAACATACCTTTCTTTGGCCCCTTCTTAACGGGAGGAGTGGGAGGATTTCTTCTGTTGTATACCGCTATCTTCGGCGTAACCACTGTTCTGACTAGTATGGCGCTGTTGCTTATGAAAATCCGAAATGGGTTTTCAATGGCCAGCGCTAATGGAGTTGCGGGGTGGACTGCAGTCACAAGTGCTATAAACCGTTCTACTGCGGCAGCTAATGTAAATGCTGCTGCTCAAGGTAGGGCAGCCGCAGCAGCCACTATGGCAACCGGAGCAAATGCCGCAGCCGGTCTGAGTTACGCTGCACCCACTGGAGCTAGAAGTTATGCGGCTATGCTAGCAGCGGGTCAAATTAGCAGAGTAAAGGGCAAAGCTGGCATGTATAGATATGGTGCCGGCATGGTAGTAGACGGTAAAAAAGTAGGGGGTAGAATTTTAGCGGGTCCAAAAGTGGGAGCGGCAACAGCTAGAGCTATTCCGATTATGGCCAGAGGCATGTCATTATTCGGTAGAGCATTCTCATTCCTTATGGGACCTTGGGGTATGCTTGCTATGTTTGTATTGCCCGGCTTGATAACCTCTGTATCTAAACTATGGGCTTCCACAGATAAATCCAACGAATTACAGGAGGAAGAAAACCAAAGAAACGCAGCAGGCCAAGGTCTTGAAGGTAGGCTTTTGAAGGATGCCAGCGTTATGAGGTATGAACTTTATGGAGAAGACCGGTTGCTAACTGGCTCAACTCGAAGAGAGCATATCAAAAATTGGGATGCGGGAGGTTGGAAAGAAACCGAATTAGCTGGTAAAGGAAGCACAATCATCATCAATGTGGATGGCGAAGAGAAGATAAAAAAGGTAATTAACGCTGTACAAGATGACCAATTGTACGAAGAAAACATAAACATTTAATGGCTTACCCCTATAAAGTTCCAAAGGATAGTTGGATTGAGAAGGTTGTAAATGCCACTCCAAGCAAAGGGGTTAGTACAGTTACCGGAATAGCCCTAAAAGCTGCTCGAGCTTTAATCCTTAAAAGGCGTTTCGATAATCACGGTGAGATATTCCCCGAACATATCAGAACTGACAAGGATGCTTACCAGGAGGGCTCACTTTCTTTTGTCCACCAACGGGACATATTCAACAGACGAAGAGATTCATCAGAAAATCTTTTGGGAGCAGAAAATGTTGACGGGGAAGATTCTGCTACAGCTACCAAGGGTAGGACCATACAAGAAAAGCCCGACCACCAAGACGTTGTCAGAAATGCTCGACAGAGAGCTCCCGAATTTGCATCACTCCGACCCATCGGAACTGCTAAAGACAGGCCCCGTTTTGATGCTATTAGCATTATAGACGTAGACCATTCTTGGGAACCCCGGTCAGAATTCGAAGGCAATAGAAACAGTCGACCCTTTTATGTAGAGCTCCCTTTCACTCCGACCGAGCTAAGATTTACACATAATACAAAGTATGCAGCTCTGGCCACTTTGGGAAGAAACAACCCAAAGTACCAATTCACAGGGGCTGAAGAAAGCTTATCCTTCACTATTGATTGGCACAGCTTTGCTGAAAATCGTTTGGATGTTTTAGCTAATTGCAAATGGCTAGAAGCTATGAGCAAGGCGGACTCATTCGAAGAAGGTCCACATAGGGTTATGGTACAATGGAGTGCTGACCCCATCCTAATGCGGGATTCTTTATGGTTGATTGAAAAGGCGGATTATACATTAAGCCAGTTCAATGCCTCAAGGATGGATGCTTCTTACTATGACCAGACTCACGCTCTCTATCGGAAGGGGGAAGCTATCAACACTAACATGATGCCTAAACAGGCTATGCAAACAGTGGTTCTCAAAAGGGTAACCAACTACAATCTTTCCTCTGCTGAGATTGGCGACTTTGAAAGATTAAATCCAAGATAATGCCTACTCTATACCATCCCTCTACTCTCCAAATAATTGACTTCGGCAATGAGGAATTGGCGGCTTATAGGATAGTCGCTAGTATCTCTCAAACTGAGGGGACTCAGTTATACACTGTCAAGGATGGAGATTCGCTAGTAAGTATTGCTTCAAAGTTATTTGGCAATGCTCAAGAGTGGTATCGGATAGCAGATGCGAATGAAATCATCAACCCGTTCGATTTAGAGGTGGGAATGACCCTTAAAATACCCGAGGCTCTGAATGAGTAACATGAACCAAGTTGGACATGGAGTTCCAATTATGGAACTTGCTGATGCTAACAAGGTAATCTTATATTACAAGGGCGTACCTGTACACAAAAGGTTTTCCGCCTTAACTTACGAATACCAGGAAACTGGTAAGGACGATAAGTGTAGTATAGTTTTGGAATTCCCAAGAGAAGACCAAGGCATAATCGACATGGTCAACCTGCAACATGACCAGAAGATACATGTTAGGTGGGGGTATTTAGGAGAGGGTTTTGGACCTTGGAGGTTGGTAGCAATTAGGGATTATGAAACCCAGTACAACCAGGGTATGACCATCAGACATACTTTGAGGTGTACTGATTTACCTTCATACTTGAAGGCTTCTCGGATGACGATTGACCAAATCATCAAGTTACCCGATTGGATTGAGCAAATCTAGAAGGGTAGATTTGTACCAGTAACTCCCTTGCTCCATTACCTACAGGACAGCGGTAGACGCTCTGCTTATGAATACCGCTCAGAATACAATGCTGTAACTTCTACAGCCCGAGATAATACCGCTATACCGGTTACGTTTATGGACAAGTACACGGTTGTTGTAAGCGCGGGACAAACAGATTG
>Ga0070754_10002142_pt1 | contig 14798 bp, 12 predicted proteins | sample VirMetDEL_Sep_01_FD_75181 | JGI IMG/M metagenome (GOLD analysis project Ga0070754, IMG submission 75181) | Aqueous microbial communities from the Delaware River and Bay under freshwater to marine salinity gradient to study organic matter... | ecosystem: Environmental > Aquatic > Marine >... | reverse complement strand
GTTGTAGACGCAGCCCGCACCGCGCATCGCGACAGCCCCCAGCAGCAACCACGCGAGCAGCACCAGCTGCCAGCCCGCGCCGGTCAGCCACACGCCCCAGACGCAGGGCCAGAACAACAGCCACCAGCCGATCGGCCGGTCGAACCGCGCGAGTTGCGCCAGGTCACGCGGCAGTTGCGGGAGGCGCGCAACCAGCCCGCGGTGTTCGCTGTCGGGGACGACGGTTTCATTCATCGCGCCGGCCCTATCAATCTCGCCATCGCAGCGAAAGCGGGGATCGCCGTGGACCTTCTTTAGGAAAGCACCCCGATCCCGGCTTTCGCCCGAATGGCGGATGTGATTAGAGGAGCCATGCCCGCTACCCCCGCCTGGCCGCCCAAGAGCGCTCCGCGTCTGTTCGTCGAGCAGGAACTGTCGGCCGATACGCCGGTCACAGTCGAGGGAAATCAGGCGCATTACCTGTCGAAGGTCATGCGCGTCGCCCCCGGCGATGCGGTAATCCTGTGCGACGACATGACGGGTGAATGGGCCGCCGAAGTGATCGAAGCAGGCAAACGCCGCATCGTGCTGCAGCCGCGCGACCACCAGCGGCCGCGCGAAGCGGTGCCCGATTTCTGGCTGTGCCCGGCCTTGCTCAAGAAGGACCGCTTCGACCTCGTGCTCGAGAAAGCGACCGAACTGGGCGCGGCGCGGATTGCGCCGGTGCTTACGCGGCGTTGCGTCGCCGACAAGCTCAATGCCGAGCGGGCGGCCACGATCGTGACCGAGGCGGCCGAGCAATGCGCACGCACCGCGCTGCCCGAAGTCGCGGCCCCGGCCCGGCTCGATGCCTTGCTGCGTGACTGGCCGCAGGATCGCCACCTGTTCTTCGCTGACGAGGAAGGCGGCGAGCCGGCCGCCGATGCCTTCTGCTATGCCGAGGGGCCCGCCGCGCTGCTGGTCGGCCCCGAGGGCGGGTTCGACGACGCCGAGCGCGCAGCCATCCGCGCGCATCCCGCATCGGTCGCGATCAGCCTCGGCCCCCGCATCCTGCGCGGCGAAACTGCGGCTATTGCCGGCATGGCGGTGTGGATGGCCGAAGCGGGCGACTGGCTGGACGCAGATTAATTTCCTTTTCACGCACGGCCGCCTTGCCTATCGCCACGCGCCATGAGCACGCGCGAGACATCGGGGGCACAGGACCCCATTATCGAAAGCCGCGACCAGCTGGTTGCTCCGATGCAGCGCGGCGAAAAGCCGAAGGCCGACTGGCGGATCGGTACCGAGCACGAAAAACTGGTCTATGGCAGCAAGGACCACCGCGCGCTGTCCTATGAAGAAGAAGGCGGCATCCGCGACATCCTGCTATCACTGCGCGAGTTCGGCTGGGAGCCGATCGAGGAAGGCGGCAAGGTCATTGCCATGCGCGGTTCTGACGGAACCGTCAGCCTCGAGCCCGCGGGCCAGCTCGAACTGTCGGGCGCGCCGCTGGAAAACCTGCACGATACCTGCGCCGAAACCGGCCGCCACCTCGCGCAGGTGAAGGAAATCGGCGAACGGTGCGGGGTTGGCTTCCTTGGCCTCGGCATGTGGCCCGACAAGACCCGCGAGGAACTGCCGGTCATGCCCAAGGGCCGCTACGACATCATGATGCGGCACATGCCCAAAGTGGGCAAACTGGGCCTCGACATGATGCTGCGCACCTGCACCATCCAGGTCAATCTCGACTATTCGAGCGAGGCCGACATGGCGCAGAAGTTCCGCACCGGGCTGGCCTTGCAACCGCTGGCCACCGCGCTGTTTGCCAACTCCCCCTTCACCGAAGGGAAACCCAACGGTTACCTGTCCTATCGCAGCCATATCTGGAGCGATACCGATCCGCACCGGACCGGCATGCTGCCCTTCGTCTTCGAAGACGGCTTCGGCTATGAACGCTGGGTCGACTACATGCTCGACGTGCCGATGTATTTCGTCTTCCGCGACGGCAAGTATCTCGACGCCGCAGGCCTCAGCTTCCGCGATTTCCTCGACGGGAAACTGGAAATCCTGCCCGGCGAAAAGCCCACCGAAAGCGATTGGTGGGACCATCTGTCCACCGCCTTCCCCGAAGTGCGGCTGAAGAGTTTTCTCGAGATGCGCGGCGCCGATGGCGGTCCGTGGAGCCGGATCTGCGCGCTGCCCGCCTTCTGGGTCGGCCTGCTTTACGACCAGTCCGCGCTCGATGCCTCGTGGGACCTGGTCAAGCACTGGACGATGGAAGAGCGCGAGGAACTGCGCAACGCGGTGCCGCGGCTCGCGCTCGATGCGCCCATCCCCGGTGGCGGCAAGCTGCACGATCTGGCGAGGGAAGTAATGGCAATCGCCCGTGCGGGACTCGCCGCGCGGGGCCGTCTCAATTCATCGGGCGACAACGAGACCGGCTTCCTCGAAACGCTCGACGAAATCGTGGCCACGGGCAAGGTTCCGGCGCAGGTCATGCTCGACCGCTACAACGGCGAATGGGGCGGCGATATCGACCGCATCTACAAGTACAGCTTCTGAGAAGCGTGGGAGAACAGCGATGATCCAGATCAACGGTACAATCAGGCTGGGACGCTCGATCGATGCTGCCACGCGCAAGGCGATCGTCGAAATGGTCCGCGCCAGCCGCGCCGAGGACGGCTGCATCGACTATGCCTTTGCCAGCGACCTCGCCGATCCCGACACGCTGATCCTGTTCGAACGCTGGCGCGACCAGGCGGCGCTCGATGCTCATGGCAAGTCCGACCACATGGCAGCGTTTCAGGAGTTTATGGGGGCGAACCCGCCCGAGGCCAGCGATCTGCGCATCTACGACACCGACGAGGGACAGCCGCTGCGCTGATTACTCCGCCGGTTGCGGCGCGATTGCGGGCTGCGGCCTGACCCGGTTCCATATCCGCGTCAGCGGCGCGGTCAGCAGCCCGTTCTGCGCCATCCATGCGTGGTATTCGCGGTATTTGGGATCCTCGGCCAGCAGGTGGGCTTCCTCGGTCTTGGCGCGCCAGAAATAGATCGCGTTGACCACCACAAGGAAGAAGCTGTTGCGGATTGCATCGACCGGCGAGCCGCTGGTCACGAGGAAGGGCAGCACGGCGGCCCACCAGAACAGGTTCTTCGACACATAGGCCGGGTGGCGGGTGAACCGATACGGGCCGTTGGTCAGCACCCCGCGATAGGTGAGGTTGGAAAACCGCAGGCCGAAGGCGAAGGTCGCCCATGCGTAGACCCCGGTGAGCGCGACCAGCACGGCGCCCCATAGCGCCAGCAGCGTGTCGTTCCCGGCCATCCAGTGCACCCAGCCTGCGGTGTTCTGTTCGTAATTGATCGCCCGGCCATTGCCGAGGATGCCCCACACGATCGGCGGATAGCAGATCAGCGCCGCCACCCAGCCCGCCAGCAGCGGGTTGCCCGAGCGGATATGCGCGTCGAGCGGGCGCATGGTGACGATATAGCCCACCGTCCCGATCATGACATCGATCATGAACATCGCTTCGATAATGGTCAGCGCGATGCGTTCGGGACGCGCGGCAACTTCGGCGAAATCGGCCGTCACGATGGTATGGAAGGCAAAGGGCACGATCGAGACCATGAAGGCCGTGAAGAAGGCCTTGATGATCCATACGCGCCAGTGACTGAGGACTTCGCGCGCGTCCCAGCCGGGACGCAGCAACAGCATGGCGCCGAAGTGCCAGGCATGGTCGCGCGGCTCGACCAGCGCCCTGTCGAGCCACGGGACATAGAGCAGCGAGAGCACGACCAGCGGAATGGCCGCGTAGGCCAGGACCTGCATCGAGAAGAGATATTGCCCGTCCCAGTACCAACGGCACAGGCAATAGAGGCCGGCGATGATTGCCCAGGTCGCCCACAGGCCGGCCAGCTTTACCCAGGTCACCGCGCGGTCGGGCTCGCGGCGTGCGGGCAGCGACCAGTCGAGACCGGTCGAGGGGCGCAGATGCACCTTTTCGACAAAGATCGACCACGCCGCCATGGGCAGCGCTGCGGCCAGCAGGCCGACCAGCGCCGAGCTGCGCCCGCCCAGCGTATCGCGCGGGACCGCCCAGTCGAAGGTTTCGGCGATTGCCGGAAAGGCGCGCGCGAAAGCGACCCAGGCCAGCAGCCCGGCGAGGCCGACAAGCCCCACGGCCGCGGAGACATCGCTCTTCGGCCGCGCGGCGGGTGCTGTTGCAGGCGCGCTCATGACCTCCCCTCGTTAGCCCGGAATGGTTAACAGGCGGGTCATGCTAGCACGACGATCAGCGGAACGCAGTGATCCGGCCGCTGTCGTCGAGAATGTAGAGCGTGTTATTCGCTACGATCGGGGCCAGCGAAACCGGCTCGTCGAGGTCGGTGAACAGGCTGGCCGAACCTTCCGCACTGCTGATGCGGTAGACTTCGCCTTCCGAGCTGACCGCCCACAGATTGTTCCCGGCAAGCACCGGTCCCGACCAGAAGATCGGGCCCTTCTTGTCCTTCTCGTCGCGCCAGCGCGGCAGTTGGGTCAGCCAGCGTACCTTGCCGGTCGAACGGGCGATGGCGAGCAGGCGCGCATCGTCGGTCAGCGTGAAGATCCACTCGCCCGCGATTGCCGGAGTGGAAATGCCTGCGAGGTTGAGTTCCCAGATCCGCTGCCCGGTCACCAGTTCGTAAGCCGCCATGCGGCCGCCCTGCCCCAGCGCGTAAACGCGGCCATTGTCGATGATCGGGTCGGCATCGATATCGGTCAGCGAACCGACCTGCGTCGAGATCGAGGTCAGCGCGAGCGCATCGGCCCACAGCGTCCGGCCATTTTCGTACCGGAGGGCGATTAGTTCGCCCGAACTGTAGCCCGCGATCACCGTGCCCTGCGCGGCGGCAGGCGCGGCCACGCCGAACACGCCGGCCTGCGTCGAGGAACCGGTGTCCTGCCACAGTACCGATCCATCGGCGGCATCAAGCGCGAAAATCTGGTCGTCCTGTGTCATCACGAAGACCGAGCCGAACGCCACCGTGGGCGATCCGCGCAGCGGGCCCGAGGGGCGCACCTTCCACACCACCGATCCGCTAGCCGCATCGAGCGCGGCCACATCGCCCACGCCGTCGGTCATGTAGACCTTGCCATCGGCATAGCTGACGCCGCCGCCGAAAGCAGAATCCCTCAGCGCGCTCTCGACGCCGGGGTTGTAGCTCCAGCGCGCCGCGCCGGTCGCCGCGTCGAAGGCCGACACCACGCCGTCGCTGCCGACCGCGAACAGCATGCCGCCGCCGACGACCGGTGCCGCGCCGAAGCGGCGGCGCTGGCTGGCGCCTTCGATATCGACGGTAAAGGCACGCGACGGGTCGCTCGCCAAGGCCAGATGGCCATAGGACTTGCCCGCATTGCCGCCCGCCTGCGCCCAGCTGTCATTGACCTGCGCCGGGGGCAGGACGATCGACACGGTGGCCAGCGCCGGGTCGACCTTGGCGCCGGTCTCGATCCGCGACAGGATCGGCTGGCGATCGCCCAGCGTGGGGGTGACCTTCTTGTCGCCGCCGCCGAACAGGCCGCCGCTGCAGGCACCCAGCGCGAGTGCCAGGGCAGCGGCGCATGCCGTACGCGATAGGATTGTGCGGTTCATCTGTGTCCTCGTTCCGTATCTGGTGGCGGGCCGCAGCCTGCCCTATTCGGTTGCGACCGCGGCGTCTTCGCCTGCGGCACTTTCGCGTTCGACCCCTTGCTCTGCGAGCAGCGCTTCGACGTCCTCGATCGCATCGACACCGAGCACGCCTGCCATCTGGCGGGCGCGCGACCGCACGCTTTCGGGCGCGGTCTGATCCTTGGCGATCTGCGCGAACAGGGCACCGGCTTCGGCGCGCTTGTCCTGATCGAGATAGGCATGTGCAACCAGCTCGCCGGCGCTGGCGAAATACGGCTTGCCGGGGGTCGCCAGCGGCTTGAGCGCAGCGACGATGTCGGCGCTGTCCATCGCGTCGTAATTGAGCGCCACGTCGCGCAACCGCGCAAGGTCGCGCATGGCGGGCGCCGCACCGTCGTCGGCGGCGATCTGCTTGAATAGCGCCGAGGCCTCGTCGGTATCGCCGCGCTGTTCGGCAATGCCTGCACGCATCAGCTTGGCTGCAACTGCCGCGCCGCTGCCTTCGCCCGCGGCGAGTTCCTCGAGGCGGTCATAACCGCTGTCGAGATTGCCCGCCTGGATCTGGTCGAGCGCGCCGACCAGCGTTTCGGAATCGCGTTCCATCGCGGCTTCCTGGCGGCTGTCCCAGTAGAGATATCCGGCGAACGCCACCAGCGCGAGGATGATCAGGCCCAGCAGGGGCTTGCCCCACCGGTCGAGGAACGCCTGGGCGTCGCTCTGGCGCACGGCGTCGTCGACTTCGCGCAGCAGCGCTTCCTGCTGTGCGCTTTCCTGCTTGGCGCGCTTTTCTTCGCGGGACAGTTCGTTCTTGGGTGTCAGGGCCACAGCGGCGGGCTCCATCTGGAAAGGGGTCGGTTTGCGCGGCTCTTTACGGACAGGCGCGGACAAGGGCAATGGTCGGGACTGCCTGTCCCCGCCCGCGTGAACAGCGGCTTAAAGCGCCTAGAGCTCAAGGCCCATCGCGCTCGCATAGAGGCGGCGATAGGTCGCGACCATCTTGGCTTCGTCGAACTGCGCCACCGCCTTGGCGCGGTTGGCTTCACCGACCTCGCGGCGCAGGTCCTTCGACACCGCCAGCTGGACCAGCGCCATGCGCAATTCCTCTTCATTGCCCGGCGGCGCGATGAATTCCGCATTCGCCTCGGACACCATGTCGGCAATGTCGCCCACTGCAGGCGCGACCACCGGCAGGCCCGCGGCCATCGCCTCGACCACCGACAGCGGGAACTGCTCGGAATCGCTCGACAGCGCGAAGATGTCGAACAGGCCGATGACCCGCGCCGGATCGCTTACCGGCCCGGGCACATGGACCCTATGGTTGATCCTCAACCGATCGGCTTCGGCCAGGATCGCATCGCGCGCCTCGCCCTCGCCCAGAATCACCAATTGCCAGTTTTCGGGCAGATCGTTGAACACCCGTACCAGCCGCGGCAGGTTCTTGACCGTTCGCAGCCCCGCCAGCGTGCCCACCCAGTGTTCGCCCGGATGCTTGATCAGCCGCAGTGCATCCTTCTTCGGACGCATGGCGAACCCCTTGGTGTCGATGCCATTGGGAATGCGTTTCACCCGGCCCAGCGGTTGCTGCCAGTCGACCAGCGCGATTTCCTCGAGCCGTTCGGAAGGAACGACGAGCCCCGATGCACGTCCCAGCGCGATCCGGCGGAACCAGGTGCGGCTGGTTTTCAGTTTCTTCAGCTCGCTTTCGTCGAAGCCGTCCTCGTGATGGATTAGCGGCGGCAGGCCATGCACATCCTTGAACAATGTGTGCGCCATCACCGCATCCATCGCGCCCCAATTGTAGGTGCAGACCAGATCATAGCCCTTCATCGCCCGAGCGATCTTCTGCAGGCGGCCCGGCAGGGGCCAGCCTTTCAGGCTGGGGAATTCCGGCTGGATGCGCACATCGCATCCCTTCGCGATCCGTGCGGCCGCGCCCAGCTGCGCAGGTTCGGCGGAAACGATCGTGTGCCGTGCCTTGGCAGCAAAGGCATTGATCAGCTGGACGGTGCGCAATTCCTTCCCGCCCGGGGCGAAGGTCGAGTGCAGATGGAGGATGTGCGGCACCACGCCGCGGCGCGCCCGGTTCATGCGAGGCGGGCCAGCAATGCATCCACCACGGCGCGCGCCTCGGGCTCATCGAGCGTGGGTGCGTGGCCGACCCCGGGCACCGTGGCCGCGATTGCCTGCGGGGCCCGCTGCTGCATGGCGGCGAAGGCCTGCGCCGACAGCAATTGCGACAATTCGCCGCGCAGCAGCGCGAGCGGCTTTTGCGCCAGCCGGTCGTAGGCCGGCCAGAGATCGGGCGGGACCGCCGCATCGTCCGCCGCGAGGATCGGTTCGGCGATCTTCATGTCGTAATCGAATGCGATCCGGCCGTTGTTGCACAGCGTCAGCGTGCGCTTGGCCATCGCGATCCATTCCTGCGTGCCATAGCCCGGAAAGGCGGGCCCGTGCACTTCCTCGAGCGCGCGCGCGGCATGCATCCAGGTGGGGAAGCTGCGGCCCTGCCCGATATAGGACTTGATCGCATCGAGCCCCGCGGTCTCGATAACGGGCCCGACATCGTTCAGCAGCGTGCCCGCGATCCGATCGGGTTGCTGGGCTGCCAGCGCCAGCGTGATGAGCCCGCCCATCGAGGTGCCGACCGACACGAAACGATCGATCGCCTCGGCCTCGAGCAGCGCCAGCAGGTCGGCGGTGTATGTCGGGATCTGGTAGCTGGCGGGTTCCTCGGCGTAATCGCTGTCGCCGCGTCCGCGCATCGTCGGCACCAGCACGCGCCAGCCCTGCGCCGCGATATGCGGGGCCAGGTCCTCGAAATCGCGCGCATTGCGCGTCAGCCCGTGGAGGCAGATTACCGGCGGACGCCCGGTAGCGCTGCCGTAGTCACGGAAGCGGAGGGTGAGGCCGTCGGGGCTCTGCCAGTGACGGTCGGTGTAGCTGTTATCCATATGGGGCGGAGAAAACCTTGGTCGCTTGGCGTTGGTGCCCTTGTATCGGGCCGACATGCCGCCCACTATCGCTGGATGCGCGCCGAACCGCAAGCCGCGAGCTATCGCCCCGACACGCCGATCGAAACGCTGGCCGACTGGATCGGCGATGCAGTCGAACCGGCGGATTTCCCGAAGACCGAACTGCGTTTCCGCAACGAGCGGTATGCCGCGACCGTGGGACTGGACGACTTGTCCGACGCCGACTGGCTCCGACATTTCGGCCGGTTCGAACCGCTGGCCGGCAACCTGCCGCAGCCGCTGGCGCTGCGTTATCACGGCCACCAGTTCCGCGTGTACAACCCCGAGATCGGCGACGGCCGCGGCTTCCTATACGCGCAGCTGCGTGATGCCGATGGCCGGTTGCTCGACCTGGGCACCAAGGGTTCGGGGCAGACGCCGTGGAGCCGCCGGGGCGATGGCCGGTTGACGCTGAAGGGCGCGGTCCGCGAAATCCTTGCCACCGAGATGCTCGAAGCGCTGGGGGTCTACACTTCGAAAACCTTCAGCGTGGTCGAGACCGGCGAGGCGCTGACTCGCGGCGACGAACCCAGCCCCACCCGCTCGGCAGTGATGACGCGGCTGAGCCATGGCCACATCCGGATCGGCACTTTCCAGCGGTTGCTCGCCCTCGAAGAGCGCGCCCACATGGCGCAGCTGGTCGACTACTGCCTGGCGCAATTCCCCGGCCCGCCACCGCCTGAAGACGCCCCGGGACGCGAGGACCCCGCAGTGCGGCTGATGCATCTGGTGGTCGAACGGCTGGCAGATCTCGCCGCCAGCTGGATGGTCGCGGGCTTTGTCCACGGCGTGCTCAACACCGACAACATGAACATCTCTGGCGAGAGCTTCGACTACGGCCCGTGGCGTTTCCTGCCGCGGTGGGATCCGGGCTTCACCGCGGCCTATTTCGACCACCAGGGCCTCTACGCCTTCGGCCGCCAGCCCGAGGCGCTGCACTGGAACTGCGGCCAGCTGGCGGTGGCCTTGCGGCTGCTTGCCGATGCGCCGCCGCTGATTGCCGCGATGGAACGCTTCGGCCCGCTCTACATGGAAGCGATTGGGCGGCGCTGGTGCTGGAGGCTGGGCGTCGCCAGCCGCGGACCCGAGGCCGACGGCCGCCTCGTCGCGGCCTGCGAAAAGGCGCTGAGCGACAGCGCTACCGCGCCCGATGTATTCTTTTTCGCGCATCGCGGCGGCCGCGGGGCCGAGGGATCGCTGGCCGAAGCGTTCGCAGGCTACGAGCCGGTCGCTGGCGCGCACCCCTATTGGAATGGCGGCGGTCCGCAATCGATGCTGATCGAGGAAGTCGAGACCATCTGGGCAGCCATCGCCGAAAACGACGACTGGCAACCGCTGGCCGACAAGGTGGCCGCGCTGCGCGAAATGGGCGCCGCGCATGGCCCGCCCCCGCAACCCGCTGGGCATCGCCGGGCCGAGAGTGCAACTTGAATTGACGCAGCGCCCGCAACCTCCCACCTAGGGCACATTCCGAGGCGCAGAACAGGATAAGCATACGCCATGACGACCGAACTGGTCTCAACCGAACCCGCGACCGGCAAGGAAATCTGGCGCGGCCAGGCGGGCAATGTCGACGAGACGATCGAGCGCGCGCGCAAGGCGCTGCGGCAATGGTCGCGCGAACCGCTGGGCCGCCGGATCGAATTCGTGCACCGCTTCGCCAATGAAGTCCGCAAGCACGGCGATGCCTTCGCCGAGCTGATCGCGCGCGAGACGGGCAAGCCCCTGTGGGAAGCGCGCACCGAGGTCGAAGCGGTCATCGGCAAGGTCGAGATCTCGATCACCGCCTATGCCGAGCGCACCGGGCAGAAAAAGCTCAACAGCGCGCTGCAGGGCACTGCCGCGCTGCGCCACAAGCCGCATGGCGTGATGGCCGTGCTGGGGCCGTACAATTTCCCCGCCCATCTGCCCAACGGCCACATCGTGCCCGCGCTGATCGCAGGCAATGTGGTGATCTTCAAGCCGAGCGAGAAAACCCCGGCAGTGGGCGAATTCCTCACTCGCTGCTTCCACGAGGCCAAGGTGCCCGAAGGCGTGGTGCAATGCATCCACGGCGGGGCCGAGGTCGGGCAGGCTCTGGTCGAGCACTGGATGGTCGATGGCGTGCTGTTCACCGGTTCGGCACGCGCGGGCATCGCGATCAACCGCAAGCTGGCCGCCGATCCGGGCAAGATCGTCGCGCTGGAGATGGGCGGCAACAACCCCATCGTCATGCTCGATACGCCCAAGATCGAGGATGCGGCGGCGACGATCGTCCAGTCCGCCTTCACCACCGCCGGCCAGCGCTGCACCGCAGCGCGTCGGCTGATCGTGGTCGATTCGATGTTCGACAAGATCGTGCCCGCGGTAAAGGCGCTGACCGAGAAGCTGATCGTCGACGAGCCTTTTGCAGAACCCCAGCCCTTCATGGGCTGCGTGATCGACAATTCCACCGCCGACCTGCTGTCCGAAAGCTTCGTCGCGCTGATGAGCCGGGGCGGCACGCCGATCATGCACATGAAGCGGCGCGACGAATCGCTGCCCTTCCTGTCGCCCGCGATCCTCGACGCGACCGAGATCCACGACCGGCCCGACATCGAATTGTTCGGCCCGTTGCTGCAGGTGATCCGCGTGCTCGATTTCGACGCGGCGATCTATGAAGCGAACAATACGCGCTACGGCCTTTCGGCCTCGCTGATCGGGGGCAAGCCTGCCGATTTCGAGCATTTCTGGACCGAGATCCGCGCCGGCATCGTCAATTGGAACCGCCCCACCAACGGGGCATCCTCATCCGCGCCGTTCGGCGGCGTCGGCCTGTCGGGCAACCACCGGCCCGCGGCGTTCTATGCGGCGGACTATTGCGCCTATCCGGTCGCCAGCAACGAGATGGAGCAACCCCGTGCGAGCATCGGGGTCGGTATCCGGGAAAGCTGACCGCGCTGCGGTCAGTCGGTGGTGACGAGGTCGATCTCGGTCACGCCCTGCGGCAGCCGTCGCGCATAGACCACATAGGCCGAACGCCCCTTGGTCCCGCTGAGGATGTTGTCGCCCGCGCTCTTGGTGTGTTCGGCATTGTAGCCGGCGGCGCGTGCGCGCGTGTAGTAGAAGGCAAGCACTTCCTCGAGCGCGACCGGCGTCAGGAAGGACACCACGCGCAGCGCGCACTGGCCTTCGTCGGTTCCGGCCGCTTCCTGCGTGTTGCCGCGCGGATAGACGGGAAAGGCGGCGGGCAGCTTGGCCGCCCAGGCAGAGGTGTAGTCGACCTTCTCGCCGCAATTCTCGCCGCCCGGCGAAACCGCGGCGCGGGCAGCAGCGACCATCGCCGCGCTCGGTGCATTGTCGTCGCCCAGCGTCTTGGCGGTCGGCGGCGAAACCAGTTCGCTGCGCCCGCCTACCAGTTCGGCGGCGCGGCTGCGCGCAGCCTCGATCGCGCGGGGCGACTTGTCGATATTGGGGATCGCGGCATTGCCGGTGCCCGACAGCGCGGCATTGGCTTCGTTCCGTCCCGCCAGATCGGGGTCGGACGACAGCTCGTCGTTCAGCGCCTGTTCGCTCGCCGGGTCCATGGCGTCGCCTGCCGCCTCATCCTCGTTCGTGTCACCACAACTAGCCAAAAGGGCAACAGGAACGAGAGAGACGAGCAGGCGACGGTTCATCGATAGACCTCAACTTGGGAACGCGACTGTCCTACGCAGCAATTGCCGCGCTTTGCCAGCCGACCGGAGGCGCTGCACCATAGCGGGACATGCCGGCTTGAAAAGCTAAAGGGCGCCGCCCGCCTCCCCGCAAGGGAAGGACAGACGACGCCCGCACGGCCCGGTGGCGAGCCGCGCTGTCCGGCCGTGGGTGGGCACGGCCGAAACGCAAATTCACATCAGCCGCAGCGGGTCTGCGAACGGTCGATCGACCGGCCGAGCAGTGCGCCCGCCGCCCCGCCGAGGATGGCGCCAAGCGTGCGATCGCCACCCTGGCCTGCGACTTCGTGCCCCAGCAGTGCGCCGACGCCCGCGCCGACCAGCAGGCCGGTGGTGCCATTGTCGCGCTTGCAGTAATAACGCCCGTCGTTTCCGCGCCAGACGCGGGTGTTGGCGCGTACCGGCTGGCCGTAGCCGCGGTCGTAACCCATGTAATAGGGACGCGACTGGCCGCCGCGATAGTCACCCCCGCCCCGGTAATCACGGTAATCGCGGTAATCGCGATCCCGGTCGTGCCGATGCCCGTGCTGGCGCTTGTGATCGAAGGTCAAGTCTCCGGTAACCGCTGCGTGCGCGCCGCTGTTGGTGTGCATCGCCGGCGCCGCACTGGCCGGCATGGCGAAGGCGAGGCCTGCCGCGGCGATGGCCATCGAAGCATTCCGGAAAGACTTGAGCATGGTTTATTCCTTTCTGAGCGCAGAGGCAGGAGGGGAGGCCCTGCGATGCCGTTAAGCTTTAGGCCGCCAAACCTGAACCGTATGCAACCATGCCGTCAGCTTTCGAAAAATCCGGCAGGCCGACGCTTCCGCGTCGACGAATTGCCGCTTGCGGGCGTGTTCGCGGGGGCCTAGCGCGCGAAAATGAACGAGAGCGCCCCACCCCAGACCGACCGCACGGGCCTTGCCGCGGCGTTCAGCGCCTATGTCATCTGGGGCTTCCTGCCACTCTACCTGATCCTTGTCCGCAGCGTCCCGGCGTTCGAATTCGTCGGCTGGCGAATCATCTGGACGCTGCCGCTGTGCCTGCTGATCGTGCTGGCCCGCCGCCAGGGCCCCGACCTGCGCGCCGCGCTGGCCAATCGCCGGACGCTAGGCCTGCTGGCGCTGAGCGCGACGCTGATCGCGGTGAACTGGGTGGTCTATGTCTGGGCGATCCAGAACGGGCAGGTCTATGCCGCCAGCCTCGGCTATTACATCAACCCGCTGGTCAACGTACTGCTGGGCACCGTCTTGCTCGGCGAGAAGCTCTCGCGCCCGCAATGGGCCGCGGTGGGTCTTGCCGGGATCGGTGTTTCCCTGCTGGCCGCGGGCGCGCTCACCACGCTGTGGATCAGCCTGACGCTGGCGCTGAGCTTTGGGTCCTACGGGCTCATCCGCAAGCAGCTCGATGTCGGTTCGGTCCCCGGGCTGACGATCGAGTCGGCGCTGCTGTTGCTGCCATCGTTCGCGGTCGCATGGTATTACGCGCAGACGCAGGGATCGTCCTTCGCCGTTTCGACCGAACTCAGCCTGGCGATCATGGCCGGCGGCGTGGTGACCGCTTTCCCCCTGCTGCTGTTCGCGATTGCCGCGCGCAAGCTGCCCTATTCGATGCTTGGCTTCATCCAGTTCCTCGCTCCCAGCATCGTTTTCGTCCTGGGACTGACCGTGTTCGGCGAAGAGCTGAAGCCCGTCCAGGCCGCCTGCTTTGCCTGCATCTGGGCGGCCGCAGCGATTTTCGTGTGGGACCTCGTCGCGCGGACTAGGAAGCCAGCCGCCAGCTGAGCGTCTCGCCCGCGTGGAAGGGCACGATCCGCGCCTCGCCGCCATCGACTACCGCCGGCACTTCCACCGGCGCCTTTTCCAGCGTGATCCGCTCTTCGTTCGGTGCGAGGCCGTAGAAAGCGGGGCCGTTGAGGCTGGCGAAGGCTTCGAAATGGTCGAGCGCGCCCTCGTCCTCGAACACCTGGACATAGCTTTCCAGCGCAAAGGGCGCGTTGAAGATGCCAGCGCAGCCGCAGGCGGTTTCCTTGGTATGCCGGTGGTGCGGCGCACTGTCGGTGCCGAGGAAATACTTGGCCGATCCGCTGGTCGCCGCGCCGCGCAGCGCCAGCCGGTGCTGTTCGCGCTTGGCCACCGGGAGGCAATAGAGATGCGGGCGAATGCCGCCGACGAGGATATCGTTGCGGTTGATCTGCAGGTGCTGCGGGGTGATCGTCGCCGCGACATTGGGACCCGCGCTTTCCACGAAGCCGACCGCCTGCATGGTGGTGATATGCTCGAAGATCACGCGCAGCATAGGCAGCCGATCGACCAGCGGCTGCAGCACGCGGTCGATGAACACCGCCTCGCGGTCGAAGATGTCGATATCGGGCGTGGTCACTTCGCCGTGGACGCACAGCGGCATGCCGATATCGGCCATACGTTCGAGCACGCCCATGATGTTGGCGACGTCGGTAACGCCGTGCGCGGAATTGGTGGTGGCGCCGGCGGGATAGAGCTTGGCCGCGGTCAGCACGCCGT
>Ga0070754_10002138_pt1 | contig 14811 bp, 18 predicted proteins | sample VirMetDEL_Sep_01_FD_75181 | JGI IMG/M metagenome (GOLD analysis project Ga0070754, IMG submission 75181) | Aqueous microbial communities from the Delaware River and Bay under freshwater to marine salinity gradient to study organic matter... | ecosystem: Environmental > Aquatic > Marine >... | reverse complement strand
CTGTTGGCGGGCGGCGTTGCGTTTGGCTTGGTATTGGGAGCCTCGGCGGCTGTTGCATCGTTGACAGGAGGCCACAAGGTTTGTTCGTTCGTAGGGGTCGCCGCCTCGGTCGAGTTCGATGAGGTGGTCGACTTGTGTTGCTTTGCCGCCACACCAATGGCAGGTGTTGGCTTCTTCGGCGAGTACTCGTAGGCGCAGTTCTTTCCAGCGTTTGGTGTTGTAGATGCGTTGGGATCCGTTTGCCATTAGCGCCGCCTGTGTATGCCGTCACCGTTGCAGGCCGGGCATTGTTCTACGCCGTCTTCCCAGATGTGGTAGCCGCCGCCGTTGCAGACTTTGCACAGGGCTGGTACTTCGCTCGCGTAACTATCTCTCAGATTTCTTTCACTCAGTACTTTCTGTTCAGTACTTTCATAGACGTTCAGTTTCCCGACGTCGGGTAATCGGACTTCGGCGCGTTCGTTGTCCCCATCGTTGTCCACACGCTTGTGCACAGGCTGGTCGTACAGAACTTGATGCCAGCCCCATCGACCTGTGGTCGGGTCTTGCACTCGGCGCCGTACTAGATAACCGGCGTTCTCCAGTTCGACTAAACCGGTTCGGATGGCTTCTCTGCCGTCTTGGGCCGCCATGTTCGCTAAGGCGTTGCTGGAGATCGTCCAATGGTCAGGCTGGCTGAGTAGGTAGGCGAGGATGCCTCTGGCCTTAAACGACAGGGCGTGGTTCTGTACGGCGTCGTTCGGGATGATCGCGTAGCGGTGCGGCCTAGGTGTTCTGATAATCATGGGCGCAGACGCTCCAGCCGCCATGTCAGGTCGTTGATGTCCTGATTGGCTTCCAGTAGCCGTTCGTTGAGGTCGAGGACGCGCACTTTGTACTCGTCGATCTGGCTCTTGTACTGCTCTATCTCGTCTTGCAACTTCGCGATCGTTTGCATCGCTGTGAGGATGTTGAAGTCAGGGCTGGTCATCGGTTGCCTTCTTTCTGTTCGTCTTGTATCCGTCGGACTCTGGCGCAGGTGCGACACAGGAACTTGTGCGCCGGGTCGTAGCCGGTTTGGTTGTACTTGCGTTGGCATCTGACGCATCGTTGGAAGGTCATGGTGTCGACCTCAGGCGCTTCTCGATGTCCCACCAGTCGGAAGGCCGCCACAGGTAGTACTCGGCGCCACCGGCCTCAAGAGCGAGCCGCCACAGTTGCTGGCCTGCCGATACCCGGCCTTTCTGTGTCTTCAACTCGGCGAAGATCACGCCACGCTTGTCGTGGGCTAGTACCAAATCGGGGAAGCCTGCGTCGCCTTGGTAAGCGGTCAGGTGGTTCCCTTTGAAGGTGCGTACGGTGCGCGGGTGGAATGTCTTCCAGCCGTGCCATGCGGCGGCCTCCACGACGTAGGACTGGAAGGCGGCTTCGCTGATGTTCTCTGGGATGACTTGGCGCGTCGTCATGCGCTGTAGGCCTGTAGGCGGTCGATCTCTGAACGGCATAGGTCAAAGTCCTCAAATGCCTCAGGATCTGCTTGCTGTGATGTCTTGCCTTCTAAGACACGAAGGAAGTTTGCCATCTTGTCTGTGGGCCGCTGACGTTTCCCACCGGTATTTGCCGCCGGTTCATCTCTTGGTGGCTCTGGCGGCCTTCTAGCGGCCTCTCCAGCCTTCCTGCGTTCCGGTGTGCCGTGTGTCTTGGCGGCCCGGTCGTAGTCGCGTGCGATCACTTCGTCAGCGGTGGAAATGCTGGCGGCTGTGCCCACGCCCATCAAGCCGAGCGCCCGGCCTAGCGCCGATGTGCTGGCGTTCATCATTTCGCTGTCGCGGGTGTAAGGCGTCTTGCCGGGAATCGGTTCCCACGCCGAGGCTGTGCACGGCAGGCGGTCGTCGGGGTCCCGGAACACGGTGATCGTCACCTCGATAAATGTGGCGTCGCCGACTGGGACAATCTTCGGTGTGGCTTCTACGACACGCAACTCGGGCCAACGTTCCAACGCCATGCGAAGCCGTTCGTTCACGGTGACGTAGCCGTCGAGTTTGAAGCCGCTCATCGGATCGACCTGGCTGACGGATCGACAGCGATTTGGACGCCGTGCATTGAAAGGGTCCACACCAGCGCTTCGCGACCCGAGTCGTTGACCATGATGGCCTGTTGGCCGTCGACGATCACCGGGGCGATGTAATCGTAGCGGTCTCGCAGGGTTCGCATAAGGCGGCGGCCTTGTTCGTGGCGTTGCACCACACCGTCACGGACAAGACGGTCCGCCACCATGTCGTCGGTCGCTTTGTCGAGATCCAACAGGGCGCCGAGGGCGTGCAAGTGTCGGTCGGTGATCTTCGTGGTGACACGCTCGGCGGCGCGTCGGGATGTGTCAGGGTCGCCGTGACGGTGATAGCGCCACGGCTGGTCGTCGGTGTTCATTGCTGTGCCTCCTCAGCAGTAGTTACCGGACATGAACCACGGTGACCAAGGGCACCGATACCCGGCGTTGATTGCTTCTTGGTAGATCAGTCGGCCGATCAGCAGGTTGATCGCCGGGTTCAGCAGGCTGTTGCGTGTGTAGCCGAGGTCGGTGACCATGTGCCGCCATGTTGCCCAGTTGACTTGGACGAGGCCGTAATCGTTGGTCGGTGACACGGCGTCAGACTGACAGCGTGATTCGTTGTACATCACCCGGTCGAGTGTGGGCAGGGTCTCAATCGGCCAGCCCATTGACACGGCGGTCGGCCACCACTCACCACACAGCGCGGCATCGACTCCGGGCAATGTGGTGGTGGTGGCCGTGACCATGATGACTCTGCCATGCGTCGTCGTGGTCCTTACCGGCGCCGTGGAGGCAACCGATGGCGCTGTTGTTGAATGTAGTTCGGCGACCCATTCGGCCTGCATCGTTTCAAGTTGTTCAACGACGACAGGTTCTGGCGGCAGTTTGCTGGCGCCGTAGATAGGTAACGCTGTGAGTGTGATCCAAAGCAGAGCCTTCATCTGCCACCTCCAAGGTTGTCGGGTGATGGCAGTATGCCGATTATCGGCAGGCTCTGTCAAGCAATACCTAAAGCGCCTGCGGTGATCGGCCCTGCGATGCCGTCGGAAACTAGCCCGGCGTCTTTCTGGAACTGGCGTACACGCTTGTCGGTGTTGGCACCGAAATCGCCATCGACGACGATCGGTTTGCGACCCGACGAGTTCTTATAGCCCTTGTCGGCGAGCGCCTGTTGCACCTTCTTCACGTTGTCGCCGCTGTCACCAAGTTTCACAGTCTGCCAGCCTGACGGCTTCGGCTTCGGGGCGCTTGGAATGTCGCCAGCGGTGCCAATGCGTGCCTCGACGGTGCGATCGTCGGCCCATGCTTCAGCCGTGGTTTCGATGTGGAGGTGGTCGTTCTTGCCGCCGGGTGGCCGGTTGATCCAGCCGCGACCTGACTGCCAGTAGCGGCGTGCCCAGTAGTCGTGGATGCGTTGTATGCCGAGCGCGTCAGCGTTCGCTTCCAAGAATGGGATGATGTCGTTCTCGACAACTGTGCGATCGGGGCCGCCACGGTAACTCATGTCCTGTGCGGCGCCGAAAGCGTGGGCTGACCATTTGGTGCCGCCACGGATCACGCGGACGCCGTAACAGCCGAGGTTGGTGAGTCCCCAACGGTTCTCGCAGTAGGCGAGGATTTGTTGCAGGTTCGGTGAACAGCGGTTGTATGGGGCGCCGGGTTTGCGGCCGTCATGCCAGTTTGTGTACGGCATTGTCAGTCTCCTGTGCTGTGTACGGCGTTGTCGAGGTCTTCGTGCGTGATCGTGCCTTTGTCGCGCATTGCGACGGCCAACTGTTGGACGACGCCGAGGACGGCGATGGCGCCTGACATGACCATTGCTTTCCCGGCGTCTACGTCGAGCATGGCGCCGACGCCGACGTTCGGGATCGCGGAGGCGATGAACACGGCGATCAAGCGGCTGATGATTTGAGTGATGTTCGGCATGGTTACTCCGATGCGATAAAGAGAAGGACGGCGCATAGGGCGCTCAGTCCGAGAAGTAGGAACGCGTTACGCATTTGGCGGCTCCGGGAACTCTGCGGTCGGGCCGGGTGTCCATGTGGCGGGGAAATCCCTGAGAGCCTGACGGTAAGTAGCCCACGCCTGCCGCTGTTCAGCGGTCAACGGTGAGTCGGGCATCTGTGTCCAGTCGGACATTGTGAGCAGGCGTTGCCGATGGTTCCGCATCATTTCCAACCAATACGCGTCAGTCGGTTCTGCTGGGTCAAGTGGGCCGAGTGATAGGTCGATCATCATGCGAGTGCATACCATCCTTGAAAATAGCCATCGCCCGAGGATGTCCATGTGTCGGGAATCGTGGCATTTACGGCTGCAATACTTGAGTAAGTAGCGACTGTTATATAGGCGTACCAATAGATCTGGTTAGTTTGGGCGAAACCTTGAGCATGGTAAATAGTGCCACCTGTCGGAAGTACCCACCCCGTATGTTGAGGCGCATAAATAGTGCTTGCATTGGCGGTTCCGTAAGGAACATTCATTGTGAGGTGACCTGTTGGCGCTGTATTCTGTAGCGTTGCGTAATAGAAGACGAGATCGTTTATTACCGCATAACGACCAACAGTTGTCGGTGTTGGTGACACATTGTTGAACACCGGTGTGAACGTTTGCCAGTCACCGATCGCGTTGAGGTCGGCGGCGGTCAGCACATCGCCCGGTGAGAAAGCGCCGAGAGCAGTCATACGGTCATCCTAACTTGTTGCCTGAATCCAGTTTGCCATAGTTGCCGTCGTTCAATACCAACAGCGGGCCGTTCGTGTTGATCGGCCCCGGCGCCAAATACAGCGACACATCCCACGACTTCGGGCCGATCGAATGGGCGATGCCTTGCACACGAACGGCACGCCACAGTTCGTCGCCGCCACCGGGCGGCTGGATCGACACGGACACATCGTCAGACAAGTCCAACGGCGCGATCACGTTGACCATCGTGGCCGGGTCGGTCCGCAAGTTGGCGTCGAGTTGTGTGATGCGTGTCCGAGGGTCTTTGGTGCGTGCGAGGAAGTTGTCGCCGATCGACTTGGCGTCGTCAGCGTCGTCGATCAGTTGGGCGTTCAGATTCTGTGTCGCGAGACCGTAGTTTGTGACTGAGGTGGCGTCGGTTGATGTGGTGGTGCCGTCGGCGTAGGCGACGATCACGTTGTTACGGATCGCGTCGATCGTGTGGGCGTCGACTTGGATGCCGTTGTATGGCAGGTCGATGTCGGCGTCGTCGAACAGAGCAACGATGTTTGCTGTGTTCGCTGTGGTGCGTGATCGAAACTCTACGTCGCCTTCCCGGTTCACGAACAGGGAGCCTTGTTCGGCCGAGTCGATCTGGACGTTGTAATAGATCGCGGCTTCTTCTGCCGGTGTGTACGGTCCGACTGTTTGGTCGCCTGTTTCAATGTCGCGCCATGTGGCAGGCCAACCTGCTTCAGTTAGAACACGGTCGAGGCGTGCCGACGATAGTTCTGGCGAATAGCCCAACCCGGCGTTATACATTGACTGGATGTCTGCAACTGATAACGGTGATGTGTAAATGGCAACGTGAGAGGTGGCGTTACCTCTGTTGCTCAAACCCTTCTCAACTTGCAGGCCGCCAGCAAACGCAGAAGGGCTACCGGTTGTTGATAGCGACAGTCGTCGGACTTCGACTGCGTTGAGATAGATGACGAGATCGGTGCCGTCGATCGTCCAAGCGCAGAAGTTTGGGCCGTCAACGGGTGACAAGGTTGTGACGGTCACATAATCTTGGCCGTAGAGACTTGCTCGGGTGGAGTCAAACTGCAATGTGTCTATTTGCCAGACTGCTGAACTGCTGTCCCAGTCGATGAAGATTCTGATACCGATTTGGCTTGTTTCGCCGAACAACATTCCGACTCTGTTGTTTCCAGCGATTTGGAGTTCGCTGTCGAACCAGAAACTGCCTGCGACAATCGACGGTGTGTCCGTCGGCTGATAACTGTAAACCGCGGTCGTGGTGCTGTACGACGATGCACCTGAGGGATATTGAAGCACGACAACAGATCGGTCGGTGAACCCGACGCCGGTGGTTAGGTTGCCACGGTTCAAATAGTCGGGTGTGACGACACGCGATTCGATTGCTGACAATGTTTGCATCGGCCAGTAGCGGTACGGAGACAGCGTGCCAGTTGCTTCCGAAATGGCTGATTGTGGCAGAATCAGATTCGCCAGAATTCGGTTGGCGTCGATGCAGACGACGGCGGTCGTTGCTTGTGTACCGCTCATGTTGTACGCCGTCGGCCAGCCTTGCACGAATCCTCGATAGATCGAGTGCACGGTGCCGGTGCTGTACTGGGCCGTAACTCTCAACTGAACCATCGGGTTCAGATCGCCGTAGTACGGCCCCGAGGTGTACTCAGGGTCATAACTGCGGTCGCTGTTGTCCAGCGTAATTGTTGCAACACCGGGCGAGTAGTTGGAAAACTCTGAGGTGCGGCCGCGCGAAATGTTGACACGGATCACATCGGCGGTGATGTCTGTCCATGTCGGTGTCGTGTCCAGCGGTGTATCACCGAAAGCACACTCGACTGTGATGTCAACGTTGTCGAACAGGGTTGCCATTACCGGACCAACGCCGACGATATTTGGGCGCCACCTGACGCGCCGTAGGTGTTCAACGCTTCGACGATTTGGCGGCCAACTGAAGCGCCGTCGGTGCCCATACCGGCGTTCACCGTGACGTTGTTCACGATGCCTGATGGCGACTGTGACAGGCCGCCCAAGAATCTGAGTTCGTCGCTTGCTGTCGCGCGGTAGGTGTCACCTGCTGAGATCAACCCGGCGAGGCGTTCAGCACCGGCGATGTCGCCAATCTCAATGCGATACAGCAACGTCTTCTCAAGTTCGGCCGGTATGTAGCCCAGTTCGTTTGACAGGGCGCGAACAGCGTTGTAGGCGTCGCGCATGTTCTGTTCGAACTCGGCGCTACCGGGTTCCAGCCCGGTCAGTTCTTCGCTTACCTCAGCGAGTTCTTCTTGAAACTTAGCGAACGCATCTTCGCGGTCGATCTGATCGTAGAACGCCATCAGTTCCCATTTGGCGGTGTCGAATGACACGCCGACCTTCTCGACGGCTGGGATCAGCGCCTGTTCAAGCATGGCGGCCGAAATCTCTGTTTTGATCGTTGATTCGGCAACGCTGTCGGTGAACAGTTGGAACGGTTCGACCTGTGCTTCGATCGTGGTGCCGACGCTTTCGGCGGCCTTTTCGATCATCAAGAACCCGGCTTCAATCAAAGGAATGTCGGGCACCAGCGGCAGTTTGTTCCATGCCTCGATCATTATGTTGATGCCGTCGACGATCCCGGCCAGCACGATCTTGGCTTTGTCCCACAGGTAGTCGAACAGCCATGTGAGGCCGTCGACCGCTTTGCCGAGGATGTCGAACTTCATTTGAAGTGTGACGACCACGGCAATGATTGCGAGGATGATGCCGATGCCTGTGGCGACCCACAACGCAGTGAACTCTTTCGTTAGAACGCGATTCATCACGGCCGTAATGCCGCTGATGACCGTCCACGCTTTCATGGCGATGTTGGCGGCGACGATGGCCGAGGCGAACAACCCGACGGCTGTGCCGATGCCAATGATGAGGTCGGTGTTCTCGCCGACCCATGTCGCCATTGACTCTAGGTATGGCAACAGTTTCTCGATGATCGGCAGTAGGGCGTAGCCGATTTCTTCGACCGTCTGCCCGAGTTGCACTTGCATCCGTGCGAACTGCCCGGCCGCTGTCTGTGCGTCGTTTGCTACAGCACCGCCGAACGTATCGGCCAAATCGTTCATTATGTCGTCGAACGATGCGCCGTTCTCAATGCTTTGAACAAGGCCGTAGTCGAGTTCTTCAAGCGGTGTCAGTACGCCGGTGAAACCTTCGGCCATGCGTTCAGCAACATCGAACACATCTCGCCCGGTGCCAACGCTGACATCCATGGCAAGGGCTAGAAGTTCTTGGGCTTTGCCAAGATCGTTGGTGTGTCTGACGAGGATGCTTAGCGCAGGCCGCAGTTCATCCGACGAGATCGCTGACGCGAGTTCTTGTGCACGAATGAAGTCAAGCGTGGCGGCTGTCTGTTCTTCGGTGGCTGTGGTGGACGCTTTGATCTGACGTTCTAGTTCTGCCTGTGCACGCTGATCGTCGGCGGCCGCCTTTGCGGAGAACACAGCGCCAGCGGCTAGAGCGCCGAGCGCGGCTGTGGCAGGGACGAACGCTTTTTCTAAAGCGAAGCCGAGTTTCTTGCCTGCGCCCTCAAGTTTCTGAAAGTCAGCAACCGCTTTGTTGACACCTTTCGGTTGCCACTCTGAAACGATGGGGACGGTAATCGCCATCAGTTGCCTCCTTGGTCACGGTTGACGCGGGCTTGGATGGCCTGCTCCATGTCTTTGATTGCGTCATTGACGCGCGCTTGGACTTCGGGCATCTGACGTTCGGCGGCCAGCCATGCGATGCGGCTGGCGTCACGGCCGACCTCACGGTTGATCTTTCTAATCATGGCTTGACCTTGCACGCCGCCCTTAGACCCTCTGCCTTTGCCATTTGCACGGCCAGCAATGTCAACGATTGCGCCGCCTGCGTTCGCATTGACAAGTTTCAACAGCGGGAAAGTCTCGCGATCCTTGTCACGTTTCGTTGGTCCCTTGTAAGACACCTTGATTGAACGGCGAATCGCCTTCGGGTCGTACCCGCCTTTCCAGTTCACCCAGTTACTGAGCGGCGTAGCGTTCGGCACCAGCGATCGGGCCTCTTCCACCATTGGCTTGGCCGCCAGTTTCATCTTGGCGACCGTTGCACGTTTCAAAGCAGGGTCGATCAGTTGCAGTTGCTTCAACATTTGTGGCACGCCGTACACACGAACGCTTGCCAGCGTTTCTAGTGTGATGGGGCTATCTGCCACGGTTCTTCTCCTTCAGTACGTCGACCACAGTAGCAATGTCCTGTAGGTCGAACTCGATGTTCGGAGGCCACCAGCCGACGACAACCAGCAGTTCGGCTAGTTGTCGTCTGACGGTGCCTCTTCGGTAGGGCGCGCCTGATCGGCGTCCTCCACGCCGAGATCTTGCACCTTCTTCACGAAGTCATCAAACACGGCTGGCACAACGATGCCGTTCTGTTTCGATGCTTCGTACGCCAAGAACGCCAGGTCTTCCATCCCGATGCCTTTCGCAAGGTCGGACGACTTCGACTTGTATTTGCGTTCCCATGCGACGATCGTGAACAGGTTTGTGGTGACGGTGTATGGGCCATCACCGAGGTCGACGCGGATGCTCAGTTTCATGGTGTCTCAGTTCCAGTTATGTCAGACGACAGCGCGAGTGAGTGCGCCGCCTTGGATGGTGATGTCGACGGTCTGCAACGCGCCGACGGAGCCGTTGATCGGCGTGAACGACGAAAGGAAGCCGTTCGTGAGGGTGTACACCGGGTTGTCGGCGGCAGGGCTGGAGCCGGTTGCGCCAACAACGGTGTCGAACTTGGTGCCGATCAAGCCTTCGAGCGTTGCCTCAACTTCGGCGGCGCCATACGACAGCATCAGCGTGATGGTGATCTCGTTGGCCTGCAAGCCTGCTGTGTAGGTGCGTGCGGCCGATCCGAACGCCGTGTCTTCAAGCGCCTCGATGGTGCTGGTGACGGTGGCGCTGGTGGCCTGATCGGTGAAGTCGGTGCCGTCGATTTCGACGTAGGGGTTTGACAGGACGGTGGTCGTTGCCATTGGTCAGTTTCTCCTTGCTGAAATGCGAACGGTGAGGTCGTACGCGGGGATCTGTTGTTCACCGATGAGCGCCACCGATGGTCGGCAGTCTGTCACGGCGATCGTGGTCAGTTGATGGATGGTGTCGGCTGTGGTCAGCAGATAGTCGGCGGCGTCCTGATTGCCCGGTGGCGCTGACAGGATGCGGCACACGATGGTCACATCGAGGATGTTGCTGTTGAACGCTGTGGCGGTCGGCAACTCGACGAACACCGACAGCGGTCGGGCGTTGCGCGGGTCGGTGACCACAACTAGCCCTGCGTTCGACAACGCAGTGGCGACGGCGCTGTACGCCGTGGCGAACAGGCCGGTGGCGGCCATTACGCCACCTGTGGGCGGCCGACGCCGAGCAGTTGCTTGATGCGGCCCATCGAGCCGAACGGTACGGCGGTGCCGAGTTGATCGAACGATGCGAACGAGTCAACGCTTCCACGTTCCCTGTACAGCGTGGCGGCGTACATCGTGGTGCCGAGCAGTACCGATGGTGCTGGTGCCACGGTCGGGTTGTCGCTGTACCCGGCCTCGTAGCGGACCCGGTAGGCGTAACAGTTCGCGGCGGCGACACAGGTGCTAATGAAGGCTTCGTCGTTCGCAGTGGCGGCGGTGATGCCAAGCCATTCTTTCACGGCGTCGTCGTCAGTCCATGTTGGCTCGGCCGTGATGACGGCGTTCGATGGGCTGAAGGCTTCGATGTCGTCTTGGTTGTTGGCCGATGGGAAGGTCACGGTGTCGGTGCCGCTGTCCACGGTGGACAGTTGCCGTACGCCGTCGATCTTGTTGTAGCCGGTGCCGAAGACGGTGACACGCTCACCGGGCACGAACGTGGAGGCGTCATCGAGTACAGCCGTCACCAAATCGTCGGTGCAACTGAGTGTCGTGATGCTTGCCATGTTGTGCCCGGTGAGTCGCTACTGGGGAGGGATCAGACGAACGCGGCCTTGACGTACCTGTCGACATCGAGCATGAGCGTCGAGAAGTACCCGAGCCATGAGATGTCACGGCTACGAGTCGAAGCCGTGTCGACGGACAGGAAGCCCTTCTGCTGTTCGAAGATCTCGAAGCCCACGGTGTCGCCGAGGATCATCGTGCCGCCAGCGGCGTTGGCGAAGTTCGTGTCGACAACGACCTGAAGGCCGAACGCCACAAAGTTCGAAGTGCCGGGCGTCGTGGTGCCGAAGGCGTTCATCGGGCCGACCTGTGGGAACAGGGGGCGTCCTGAGCCGTCTTCCAACTTGCCGAGCGCCTCCCAGTTGACTGCCGAAACGAACAGGTGCGTGGGGAGGTGGCCGCCGTTGCCAGCGTTCTCCAAGATGAAGGCGGCGTTGCTGTACAGCCACGAAAGCCATTCGGTCGGGTCGCCGATGTTGGCTGAGGTGAAGTTGCCGGTGGTGGTGGCCCCGGCGACGAGGGCGTCAGCGGCCACGTTGTCAGTCGTCTGCGCGTACACGCGACCCATGTCCTCAAGGATCAAGTTGATGATCGACGGATCGGACCAGTCCTGGAGTTGTTCTGAGACGCGGACGTAGCCCCCATATGACGCCTTCGTTACCTGGTTCTCTTGAACCTGGTACTCGCCAGCGGTCAGAGTGGCGTTCTCAGCGGACTGCACGCCCATGGAGGTGTGCGTGGACACCGAAGGACGGATGAAGACCTTGCCGCTACCGGGCATCGCCTTGGCGCCGAACGCATCGACGACCGGACGGATGCCGAGGTACGACGAGTACACCGGTCCGACGATCGGCTCGGGCAACACGCCGTCGTTCGATGTGGTGGTCACATCGGGTGCGGCGGCGCGGATCTGATCGTTGATGAGGTGCCAACGGTGGCCGCCTTCCAACGCGGCGGCGATCCACTCGGATGCCGACGGCAGGCTGAACGACTTGGGCTGGGCATAGATGGGGGCCGTGGGCACCACCTCGGCGGCGGCCTCGACCTTCTCGGGCTGATCTGACATTTCGGTAGCCTCCTCGGCTGGGGTTGGGGTTTCGGGTTCGTCGGGAGTGTCCTCCTCCTGAGCGGAGGCGGCGATCTCGGTAATCTTGGCGTCAGCAAACGCCGGTTCGAACACGACGCTCAGTTCGGACCATTTCGCTGACTTGACGACTATGGTGCGGCCGTCCTGTTCAACGTCGATCGGTTCAATGCCGATCGACACCGAGTCGTAGGCGCCCATCTTCAACAGTTCAACAAGGTCGTTACCTGCGGTGGTGCGTGCGATCTCGGCGGTGAACAGCATCCCTTCGGACGTGTCTTCGCGTGCCGTCACCATGCCAATCACTCGGGCCGGGTCGTGTTCGGCGAGAAGGCGTGGCGCCGGGCCGTCAACAGGTAAGGCACCTGCTTCAAGTCGGACACGCTGGCCGGTGGACACGCTGGCTTCGACGCCGTATGGGACGGCGATACCGGAGATGGTGCGCGGTGCGTCGCCTGCGGCGGCGTCCACGCTGATCGCTTGGGCGGTGAAACGGATCATGTGTCTGCCTCCTGACGGACAGGTTCTTCGACTGCGATGCCTTCGCCGAGCATGGAACGCCCAGCAATGTAGCGGTCGACATCGAGTTCAATGTGACGGCCTCGGGGGATCACGTTGTCCATGCTGAATGTTTCTTGGATCGCCGAGATGTATGGCATGGCGCCGTAGATGATGAGATCTTGGCGTGCTTCTTGGGCGTTGGTGTATGTCATGCCGCCGACAGCGAGGCCGACGAGCCAAGGTGGCACCTGGCACACTCGGGCCAGTTCCAGCGCGGCGTGTTCACGGCCCTCCATCAACTGCAAGGTGCTCGGGTTCGATTTGAACTCGACCCATTCAACGTGCTGATTCAATGCGCCGACGGCTCGGGTTTGGCGTGCCTCGGCCCATGCGGCGGCAAGGTCGGCGAGTTCGTCACCGGCCATCGGCTCGCCGTCTTTCTGCTGAAGGTACCCGGCGGCGATCTCCGTAGAGGCGAAACGCTTAGCGGCTTCGTCGAGCCTGTAGGCGGTGTCGATCGCTCGGGCACCGGTCCACAACATTCCGTCGATCGGTGACAGGAACTGGATCACGTTGTCAACGTCGATCGGCACACCGTTGAACAGCACTTCTTGAGAGATGCCAAACCATTCTGGCCCGGCCTGATCCGGTGTGGTCACGTTCTCGTGTGGGAGCCATGTGAACGACGCAGGGAACCCGGTGCTGTACCGGCTGGTCACATAGGCGAACGCCCGGCCCCACAGCGCAAGATCTTTCACAAGGTTCGAAATGAAGAAGTTGCGTGTGACGTTCGGATCGGGCCGAGTGAACCACGATTCGCCGGGAATGTAGATCTTCTCGTAGTCCTCGGTCTCAGGATCCCATTGGAGGGTGTACTGACGGAGATCCAAGCCACCGATCGTCGAGGTGATGAGGCCGAGCGCCCGACTGACGGTCGGGATAGACAAGGCGCGCTGTACACCAGCCCCGACGGAGTACTGATACAGCGCGCCGGGTCTGCCTGCTCCTCCTGCGGCCGCCTTGACAGCCTGAGACGCGCCGAAGGCGGGCGCGCTCTTGGTGCGAAACAGACCCACGGCGCGGAGGATATCAGGGTTGTGTATAACTTTGTGGGATTATCTGGCAATACCGATCATCGGCTTACGGACTGCCGAACTTGGGGCGGCGGCCAGCCCGGCGGCGGCCACCATGCACCGTGCCATTTCGATCGGCCCCGGCGACTTCTGTGACGACAACGTGATCGTGGCGCCGGTGCGGCCAGCCACGGCACGGTTGACCTGTTCGGCTAGGGACATTTGTCCCGAGTGCACAAGGCGGCGCTCAAGGATCATGTTCCTGACGATCGAGGTGTACAGGTTCATCTCCTGTGTGCCGAACGTCACCATTCGTCTAGACAGATCCAGCGGGCAAAGTGCGGCCAGTCCGGGCGTGAGTGCAAGGCGTGTGGCCTTGTCCTCCATCGCCCGGTGGATCTCAGCCCACATAGCGTCGGCCGATTCCACAACGAACTCTGTGGCTGTCTGCAAGGTTCCATCGGGCCTCGGGGCGACACGAACACCAACGTAGCGCAGATCGGTCAAGTCAGAGTCAACAGCGAGCACGCCACCTTCGGGCATCGGCTCCTTGACAGCGAGCGACTGCCAATGGCCTGCTGGGAGCCACGACGCCGCCGCCGAGATCCACACATTGCAATGCGCTCTGTGGAAGGCTTGCCGGTTCGGTGTCTCAGCCATACGGCGCAGACGTTCCACGGTGATCGTCGTGCCGAGCGCCGGGTTAGACCATGCCCACGTTGCAGGGTCGTCCAACTGGGCGCCAGGTGGCGGCGACCACTCAGCGAAGTACAGCGAAGATCGTTTGCCTTGGTCGATCGCATGGATCGCCTGCTCGCGCAGTTGAAGCATCACCTTCGACGACTCGTCACCGGCGGTCGACCACATCGACATCAACGGATTCGGTCGGGCCGTCATCGTCGGCCGGTAGGCGTCGAAGATCACTTCGGGGCCGATGCTCCAAATCTCATCGAGACACACAAGATCAGCCGAGGCGCCGTGGGCGTTCTGCGGTGTCGCCGCCGTAACGTGCCATCGGGTGCCATCAGCGAACTCGGCGAAGTTGCGGCCATATGACCAGTTGATCTTCGCGCCGTGCCGGGCCTCCAAGATCGGCGCCAACTCTTTGAACAGCGAGAACGCCCGGTCAAGTTTGTGAGCGGCGCTAATGATCGTCTGCGGTCGCCCGGCGATACCTGGCATCTCTGTCGCCCACCAGCCGATCAAAGCCGCCATCCCATATGACTTGCCGTTCTGTCTCGCCACGCTCACCATAGATTCGGCGTGCACCAGTTGGCCGTCGGCGTCATGCTGTAACTGGCCGTCCAGCGCGAGCCTTTGCCACGGCATCAGTTCGCCGGGCAGATTGCGTTCAGCCCAAGCCGCCACAAGAGGGCCGAAACTCTCGTGCCCCAACTCGGCGCTGACCAGTCTCGGCTCAATCCGGCCAATGATCTGCGCATCACAGCCGATCGCCTCACATCCCGGCGCATCGCTGTGAACCCTT
>Ga0070754_10002135_pt1 | contig 14816 bp, 14 predicted proteins | sample VirMetDEL_Sep_01_FD_75181 | JGI IMG/M metagenome (GOLD analysis project Ga0070754, IMG submission 75181) | Aqueous microbial communities from the Delaware River and Bay under freshwater to marine salinity gradient to study organic matter... | ecosystem: Environmental > Aquatic > Marine >... | reverse complement strand
TCGAAGAAATCTACGCAGAACGCAACATTCACCCAATGCTGTGCAGCATCATCGGCCCAGAAGGCGCCGGCTGGTTCGCCAAGTCAATCGAGAAGCTGGAAGATATCGACGGACTGCGCATCCGCTTTGCAGGCATCGGCGGCAAGGTGCTGGAAAAGCTCGGCGCCTCGGTCACGATGATTCCCGGCGGCGAGATCTACCAGGCGCTGGAACGCAAGACCATCGACGCTACCGAGTTCTCTCAACCGGCAATCGACAAAATGCTGGGCCTCGACCAGATCATCAAGAACTACATCATGCCGGGCTGGCACCAGACCCTGACCACCTCACACCTGCTGGTTAACAAAGGCGTATGGGACAAGCTGGAGCCGCAAAGCCGCGCGCTGATCGAGATGGGTTGCGAGTCCGCCACGCTCAAGGGCTTCGCCGAAAGCGAGTGGGCCCAACCGACTGCGCTGCGCGAGTACGAAAAGCAAGGCGTGAAGGCCCAGGTTCTGCCAACCGAGGTATTGCGTGAACTGGAGCGGGTCACCAACGAGGTGCTCGACGAAATTGCCGCCGGGGATGAAATGTTCAATCGCGTCCTGACCAGTCAGCGCGACTTCATGAAGCACCACTCCATCTGGCACAGCAAGGGCTATCTGCCGCGCGACTACTACCAGTACGACTGATAGCGCCGCTGAGCCTGGAGGCCTGTGCGGTTAGCTAGCTCATTTACTGGCTAACCAAACAGGCCACTCGAGGCACGGCCACCGCCGTGTCTCTTTTCCCTAGTGCCGGATTGCCGAGGTGGCCGTGTCCGTTCATCCCGTTTCCCCCCACGACGCAGTGCCCGCCGCTCACGCGGATGGGCTACCGCACAACAAACTTTCCTTTTGGCTGGACAAGGCTCTGGTCGCCGTTGGCGAACTCAGCGCCTGGATCTGGCTGCTGGTACTGGCGGTGGTGCTGACCAATGTCTTCAGCCGCTTCGTGCTGTCACGTGGCTCGATTGCATTGGAAGAGCTGTCGTGGCACCTGTTCGGCGCCGCGGTGTTGCTCGCCCTGGCCTACTCCGTGGTCCGCGACGACCATGTGCGTGTCGATGTGCTGCGCGAGAAATTCACCCTGCGCAGCCAGGCCATTATCGAATTGCTGGCGATCTTGATCCTGGCGCTGCCGATCGTGGTGCTGATGGTCGACGCGCTGGTGCCCTTCGCCTATCAGGCGTTCATTTACAACGAACGCTCGCAGGCGCCGAGCGGCCTTCCGCACCGCTTCATCTTCAAAAGCGTGTTGCCTCTGGGCCTCGCACTGGTCGCCCTGGCGCTGCTATCGCGTGCTACGCGCTGCAGCACGCTGCTGTTCAATTTCCCGCGGGTCTTTACGACCCAGACGAATGACCGCAACCGCGCTCATTCGCAGCCCTGATGGAGTCGTCGTAATCATGGGTCTGGAACAAATACTCGTCATCAGCATGTTCGCCAGTTTCATGGCGCTTCTGCTGCTTGGTTTCCCGGTGGCCTGGTCGCTGGCCGGCAACGGGTTGCTGTTTGCCGTGCTCGGCCATGTAATGGTCGAACACTTCGATGCCGATCTCTGGTTCACCTGGGATGGCACCATCGGCGTACTGGATGCACGCATCTACGGCATCGTCGCCAACGAGCTGATGGTCGCCCTGCCGCTGTTCATCTTCATGGGCATCATGCTCGACCGCTCCGGCATTGCCGAGCGGCTGATGCACAGCCTGGTGCGGGTGCTCGGCCCGTTGCGCGGTGGATACGCCGTCACCGTGGTGCTGGTGGGCATACTGCTGGCCGCCTCGACCGGCATCGTCGGTGCTTCGGTGGCATTGCTCGGCATGCTCTCCGTCGGGCCGATGCTGCAGGCCAAGTACAACAAGAGCCTCGCGGTGGGCACTGCCTGCTCGGTCGGTACCTTGGGCATCCTGATTCCGCCGAGCATCATGCTGGTACTGATGGCCGATCGCTTGGGCACCTCCGAAGCCTCGGTGGGCAAACTGTTCATGGGGGCACTGATTCCCGGCATGATGCTGGCGGTGATGTACATCCTCTACATCGTCATCGTGTCCTGGCTGAAAAAGGATTTCGCGCCCGCCCCGGCCAACCGTCCAAAGCTCGACGGTCGCGCGTTGATCGATGTGTTCTGGGCCGTGGTTCCGCCCTTCGTGCTGATTCTGGCCGTGCTCGGCTCGATCTTCTTCGGCATCGCCACCACCACCGAAGCCTCGGCGGTGGGCGCCTTCGGCGCAGTGCTAATGGCCGCCTGCAGTCGCAAACTGAACATGGGCGTACTCAAGGAAGCGCTGTATCAGACCAGCCGCACCTCGGCCTTCATCTTCGGCATCTTCATCGGCGCCACGGTGTTCGCCGCGGTGCTGCGCGGCCTGGGTGGCGATGATGTGATTCGCGCCGCGCTCACCGGATTGCCGTTCGGCCAGACGGGCGTGTTGCTTACGGTATTGTTCATCACATTTTTGCTGGGCTTCTTTCTGGATTGGGTGGAGATCACGCTGATCATCCTGCCGCTGGTGGCACCGGTGCTGTTCTCCATGGGCGTCGATCCACTGTGGTTCGCGATTCTCTTTGCGCTGTGCCTGCAGACATCATTTCTCACTCCGCCGGTAGGCTTCGCACTGTTCTACATCAAGGGCGTCTGCCCACCGGAAATCACTACCCGTGACGTCTATCTCGGTGTGTTGCCCTACATCCTGATCCAACTGCTCGGCCTCGCGCTGGTGTTCTTCTTCGCGCCATTGGCGACTTGGTTGCCCAACGAGATATACGCTCAGTAGCAGGCTGCTCGCCTCCCCCGTCCGGCTGCCTTGCCCGAGGCAGCCGGCGCCTTCCATAATCGGCCGAACCCAATCGGATTGCTCTGCCCATGGCGATAGCGCGCAACGACCTCGACCGCAACGGCCTGACCATCGGCGTATCCCCCGAGCGCTTTCGCGCCGTGGCGATGCCACTGTTGTTCGACCACCTCAACGCCCAATGCGAAGGCACCATCGCGGTCAATCGCCAGGCACGCATCGTCTGGATCAACGACAAGTACGCCGAAAAAATCGGCATCAGCGATCCACGCAGCGTGCTCGGCAAAGAAGTTGAGGACGTGTTGCCAGCCAGCCGCCTGCGCGAGGTGATGGAGAGCGGCCAACCGAGCATGCTCGACCTGATGGCTTTCGGCAGTGAGCATTTCGTCGTCACGCGCATTCCGCTGCGAGACGAGGACGGCACGCTGGTCGGCGCGTTGGGTTTCGTCCTCTTTGATCGAGCGCGACACCTGAAGCCTTTGATGGCTAAATTCAATACGCTCCAAACCCAACTGGTCGCCACTCAAAACGAGCTGGCCAAGGCTCGGCGTGCGCGCTACACCATTGCCGGCTTCATCGGCACCAGCCCCGCCGCCAGCGAAGTCAAGCGCCAGGCCCGCCGCGCCGCGCAACTCGACGCCACGGTACTGATCCGCGGTGAGACCGGCACCGGAAAGGAGCTACTGGCGCAGGGCATCCACAATCTGTCGCCACGCGCCAATGGCCCCTTCGTCGCGGTCAATGTCGCAGCGATCCCAGAAACCCTCGTGGAAGCCGAACTCTTCGGCACCGCGCCCGGCGCCTTCACCGGCGCGGATCGCAAGGCGCGCATCGGCAAGTTCGAAGTGGCTAACGGCGGCACCCTGTTCCTTGATGAGATCGGCGATCTGCCATTGCCGCTGCAAGCCAAATTGCTGCGCGTGCTACAGGAGCAGGAAATCGAACCGCTGGGCTCCAACCAGGTCAAGCCGCTTAACGTGCGTGTTATTGCCGCCACCCATATCGACCTGGAGGCCAAGGTCGCGGCCGGGCAGTTCCGCGACGACCTTTACTACCGTCTCAATGTACTCGCGCTGAAGGTGCCGCCATTGCGTGAGCGCGCGAGCGACATTCCCGCCGTGCTCGAGCATTTGCTCGACGACATCGCCAATCGCTCCGGTCAGGCACCGATGGAGCTCACCCCCGCCGCCGTGGCGCTGCTCTGCAGCCAACCCTGGCGCGGCAATGTGCGCGAGCTGAGCAATCTGCTCGAACGCGCCCAACTGAACGCCGATGGCTCGCCGCTGGACGCGCGGCACCTGCTGCCATTGCTGGGAGAACAGAGCGCCAACGCTGCGCCACCGGTGCCGGCCGCCATTACCGTCGCCACCGAACCGCCCGCTTTAGAAGACGCACCGCTGCCATTGCTCGCAGAAAGCATCGCCCAGGCCGAACGCCGTGCCTTGCAACACGCCCTGCATGCCTGCAAAGGCAACCGCCGCCGCGCCGCTGTCGAGTTGGGCATCTCGCGCGCAAGCCTCTATTCAAAGCTGCAATTGCATGGGCTGAGCGAGCGGTAATCGCGGCGAAGCGATTCCGATAACACGACGATCCGGCGGTCCGGCGGTCCGGCGATCCGGCAATCGCCGCGGCTAGAACAGCCCGCGGCACTTCGCCTTCTCGATCACGCCTTCAGCCGCTCCATATGGGTGCCAAGGACTTGCGCCAGTTGGCGCAATTCGGCGCTGGCGCCGCGGGTACTCGTCACCGTCTGCCCTCCCGATATGACCGTATCGCGAATGCCGCTGACGCTGCGGTTGATTTCCTCGGCTGTGACGCTCTGTTGCTCTGCGGCCGTGGCGATCTGCAGATTCATGTCGTTTATCGAGGAAACCGCTTGGGTAATGGCGCTGAGGGACTCGCCGGCGTGCGCAGCCTGTTCCACCGCGAGCTGCGCCTTGTCGGCATTTCGAACCATGCACTCGGCTGCCGTCGCTGCACCCGATTGCAGCCGCTCGATGATCGCGTGGATTTCGCGGGTCGATGACTGGGTGCGCTGCGCCAACGAACGCACCTCGTCCGCGACCACGGCGAAGCCGCGCCCATGTTCACCCGCACGCGCTGCCTCGATCGCGGCATTCAATGCCAGCAAATTGGTCTGCTCGGCCACGCCGTTGATTACGTCGACTACCGTGCCGATGTCCTGCGAGTCCTTGGCGAGCTTCTCGACCACGGCGCGCGACTGCGCAAGATCAGTCGTCAGCACCTCGATTGCACGCATGGTCTGCTCTACGACACGACGTCCATCGGCCGCTTGCATTTCGGTCTGGCGCGTCGATTCGGCGGCGAGACCGGCGTTGCGAGACACCTCTTGCACGGTCGCAACCATCTGGTTCATGGCCGCTGCAAGACTGGTGGTCTCGAGCTCCTGGGATTCGGCATCGCGCTGCGCGTTATCCGTTACCTCGGCAAGATGATCGCTGGCAGCGAGCAGCTTTAGATTCGCCTGGGTGACCTGACCGATGACATCGTTCGCAGCTTCGACCAGCGTATTGAAGCTTCGCGCCAACAGCGCTAGCTCATCGCGTCCTTCGACCGGCAAGCGCACCGTCAGATCGGTGCGCCCATCAGAGGCCTGTTCGAGGACGGCAACAGTCCGGCGCAACGGCCCGGTGATGCTACGAATAAGCAGCGTGCTGAATCCAGTCAACGCCAGAAGAATCAGCGCGCCGATGATCAGCGGCCCCTTCACCTCGCGATTCACTGCTGCATCGATGTCGGCCGGGTGGATGCCACTGGATACCATCCAGCCCCATGGCTTGAAGCCGCGCGCCTCGGTCAGCTTCGGCTCAGGTTCGCTGGCACCCGGACGCGGCCAGAGGTATTCCAGTCGCATCGAGCCGTTGCTACGTACACCCTCGACCAGCTGCTGAACGAAGGGCTTTCCAGCCTTGTCCTTGAGGTCACGCAGGTCTCGCCCGACGAGTTGCGGGCTGACTGGATGCATCAGCCAAACGTAGTCCAGATTGTTGATCCACAGATAATGGTCGCCCAGGTAGCGGATGGTACCGATCACATCCATCGCGCCCGTCTGTGCTTGCTCCAGGGTGAGCTCGCCCGTACGCGCGCGCCTCTCGTAGTGCTCCATGACACGTATGGCCGTCGTGAGAGCGGCGTCTACCGCCGCCAATTTTTCCTCGGTAAGGCTGCGCTGCAAGCTCATCACCATCCACAAGGTGAACAGCACGACAACCAGCCCGAGACCGAGCGTAAGCGCCCAGACACGCTGGGCAATGCGGAACTGACGAAAAAACGTATTCATGGCGGAATCCCTTTTTGAACGCCGAGACGACTTTCGGTCGACTGCTGGCGGCAGGCCCGCTCAGTCACGCGCGCGGGCATCGTTCCATTTCACAAATTGAGATGCGGCTGATCGCTTGTGCAACTGGTCGATGATGCAGCGACGGCGGCTGGACTATCGCGCCAGCCAACCACCATCTACATTCCAGGCGGCGCCGCGGACCTGCTTGGCGGCATCACTGCAGAGAAACAGCGCCAGGTCACCCAGTTCATCCGGCGTCACGAAGTCCAGCGACGGCTGCTTTTCCATCAGCAATTCGCGAGTGGCTCGCTGCGGATCGCCGTGTGCCTGGGTTTTGCTGTCGATCTGCTGTTGCACCAGCGGGGTTAGCACCCAGCCGGGACAGAGCGCATTGCAGGTAATGCCGGTGGTCGCGGTTTCCAGCGCCACGGTCTTGGTGAGACCGATCACGCCGTGCTTGGCTGCGACGTAAGCGGCTTTCTGCGCCGAGGCCACTAAACCGTGGACCGAAGAGATGTTGATGATCCGCCCCCAATTGCGTTGGCGCATGCCTGGCAGGGCCAAACGTGTCGTGTGGAATACCGAGGACAGGTTGATCGCGATGATCATATTCCAGCGCTCTTCCGGGAACGTTTCGATCGGCGCGACGTGCTGGATCCCGGCGTTGTTGACTAGAACATCCAGCGATCCGAATTCGCGCTCGGTCTGGCGGACCATATCGGCAATTTGCTCCGCATCCGATACATCAGCGTGGTGGTGCAGCACGCGCGTGCCGTGTGCCGAGACCTTAGCGATGGCCATATCCACATCGCCAAACCCGTTGAGCATGATGTTAGCGCCCGCCTCTGCCAGCTTGCAGGCGATGCCCAGACCGATACCGCTGGTAGAACCGGTGACGAGGGCGGCTTTGCCTTTGAGGGTCATGGCTGTCTCCGATTGCGACCGGGGGCGATCAAGACGGCGCCGCCAAAGGCAGCGAGTTGAGTACCAGCATAGCGGTTGCTACGGATGGCGCTCGGTGCGGCCGAGCGGAACGGCACTAGACAAGACGCTGGCGTGCCGACTGGTTCGAGAAGGGAATTCATTGCAGTTTTCCTTATTGTTTTTGTCACCTCGCTCGGTTAACCCTGTCGGACCCGAAGCACCAAAACGGCATCAGGAACAAGCGAGACCCCGAAGCTAGAGCGAAAGCCATGCCAGACCGGAATACAGGGCAGCGAAAAAGGCTGGCAGACCACTGCAAACCACGCACAGCAAGGCCCTACAAGCACAGTCGGCCACCAGGCACACAGGGCGTACCTGCACGCAACATGTCCAGCGTCCTGTACATGTTCGCCATGCAATACACATCATGGTGTGTGCATGTCCTGTTAGCTGGACTGACAGCATCTGCTTCGCTGCAGGTGTCGTTGTTCCGCCGGCACTCCAGTAGTTTGGAAAGCGAGCATGTATAAATATTTTTCAGCCCGTTAACAAGCATCCGCACCGCCTCGTTAATTGCAGCGTAGTTGTTTACCACTCATCAGCTTCCCCCAACTTCCTCGAACTCTTACCTTTGCTTTGTTTCTTAAATTTACGGCGGGGCAAACTACAGCAGAACGGTAGTTCGCCTCGTTTAACCTAGCAACTTTCGAGACAGATAGGAGACAGACATGGCTGACAAGAAAGAAGGCATGAGCGTAAACGAAGCGGGACGTAAAGGCGGCGAAGCGACCTCGGCATCGCACGATAAAGAGTTCTATCAGGAAATTGGTAGCAAGGGCGGTCAGATATAGTGGTGGCAACTTCGCTAACGATCCGGAACGTGCCTCCGAAGCAGGACGTAAAGGCGGTCAAAACAGCGGCGGTAATTTTGCCAACGATTCTGAGCGCGCTTCTGAAGCAGGCAGCAAAGGTGGCCAGAATAGCGGCGGCAATTTCGCCAATGATCGCGAAAAAGCCTCCGAAGCCGGCAAGAAAGGCGGTCAGAACAGCCACGGCGGCGGCCGCAACAGCTGACGCGACAACCTAAGCAACCATCTGAGCAACAACCGACACGAGGATGGGAGTGCCGCTCCCACCTTCGCCTATTACATATGTACGAAGGAGTTTTTAACATGACACGAGGTGTTGGGGGTGAGTCACCTGCGAACGTTACGACTTATCTCAAGGGCATTGATTATCCAGCGAATAAGGAGCAGCTAGTACAACAGGCACAGAAGAACGGAGCGGAATCAGCTGTTATGGATGTGATTAACAATATGCCGGAACAAGAATACAGCAACATGGCTGACGTCATGAAAGGCTATGGTGAAGTTAAATAGAACATAGCCATTCAACTTCAGAGAAAGACATTGAAGATAGTTATACCTCAATGCACTGCACCTGATTGCGCGGATAGATGTTAGTGAATGGTTCGGTTAGCCAGAACAGTAATATATATTTCTAATGGCGAGAAAATAAAAGCGCTAGCTTTCATCCGCCTACGGAGCGACGGATCGTCCCTGTCCCGAAGCGCGGCCTCATGCCACCGTCAGTAGATATTCGGTCAGCGTGCGGCCGCAAGCCTCTATCCCATCATTGGTAATCAGCTCGTAGCCGTGGGTGTTTTCCGTTGGAATGGCCAGACAGCCAGCTCGCGCCGACGATCCCGAGCCAAGCACCGCACTTGCATCAGACGCAAACCCTGGCATCAAGGCTGGCTGCGGTGCATAGCCGCAACGCTCCGCCGCGCTGATTAGGTCGTCAGCGACCGACCTCGAATACAAGCCCTTCTCATCCCCGGTAAGAATGATCGGATCGGCACATAGCCGCGTGGCGTATTCGTCAGCAATCGGACCGACTTCCAAAGCGACTGATATGGCTCCAGGCAGGATGCGTGCGGCATATTGCGCGCCCGAATTGGTTTCCTCTTCGTTTGTCGTCATCACAAAATAGACGTCCCGCTTGAGCTCGCCCTTACGTGCAGCCAGCTGCTCGGCACTGCGCAGGGCCGCAACCACAGGCGCCCGGTCATCAAGGAAATGCGCGGCAATCGCATCGTGGACCCGGAACGGACGCCGCCAATGCTGGCTCAGAACCACGCGGCTTCCGGGCCTGACGCCCATTTGCGTCAGATCCGCCTTGCTGCGTCGAGTGATGACATGCACGTCGGACCACTGCACGTTGCCACTGAGAATATGAGTCGATTGAGGCGACTCGGACGTGCCATGCATCGTCCCGAAAGACAGTACGCCGGGCAAGATTTGCGACTCGCCCATGATGTCTACCGGGCACATGCCGAAGTTGACCGGAAATGCGCCGCCCAGCGCGACAATGTGAAGCCGGCCGTCTTCGGCGATACGCTTTACCAGCATGGCGATTTCGTCCTGGTGAGCCATCACCCGTATCGCCTCACTCTGTGCGGCTTCGCGAGATACGCCCGGCGCACGGATCAACCCGATGAGGTTGTTGGCCGGGTCGAGCCAGACCTCGTCACAGCTCGACTCCAGTTCTCTACGGCAAATCGTCCGCACTTCCTCTTCTTGACCACCCGGCCCGCGAGCAATCAGAAGCTCTTCAAGCAGGGCAAAATCCGCCTCGATCGACATGTAGTCTCCATTAGCTAACTATCCATCGCTATGACATCAAGCTGCCGGGAGCGTGCCACGTGCATCTGAAAGGCGGCGATTGCCCATCTACAGCTAATAGACCTCGTTTTTATTACTGTGAGCATCAGCAAATACCCTGGTCTATGTTAATAAGACGTTGATGCCAGAGCCCTGGCGCCAAATAGGACGAGACGAGCCATGACTGACGACAATGGAAAGCTGGTACTGAGAGTATCGGTAGGGGTGCTGATGCTGTTGCACGGCATCTTCAAGTTGCAAAGCGGGGTCGGTGGGATTGCGGGAATGCTGGGCGGACACGGACTACCCGCGTTTCTCGCGTACGGCGTGTATCTGGGCGAGGTGGTCGGGCCGGTATTGGTGATCATCGGCCTATACACGCGCGTTGGTGCAGTGCTCATGGTCGGCAACATGCTGGTCGCCTTCGCCCTGGCACATATGTCGGACCTATTCTCGCTCGGCAAGATGGGCGGTTGGGCGCTGGAGCTGCAGGGGATGTTCCTCTTCGGTGCCATCGCCATCGCCCTGCTCGGTGCCGGTAGATTCAGCGTGGGCGGAATCAACGGACGATACAACTAGCACGACAGCGCCGGTTGCATGGCACGGTCAGGCAACGACCCGCACAAGCCGAAACCCCCGGCCGTGCGGATCGTTACCAGTCACGGGATCAGCTTGCGCGCTCGCAGGGTAGCGAACACGTCGAAGAAGGCTTGATCGCTGGCCTGGTAATCGAGAAACCCAAGCCGGCGGCTCTTCGACATATCGGTCACCACCTCGATCGGTCGCCCGAGGTCTGCGTCGGTATGCCATGGTGAGATGAGCTGGCTGATGTCTTTCTCGGCAAGCTTGAAGCGTTCAGTCATCTCCTTCCAGATGCTGGCATCCTCCGCCATCTGCTGCTCCAGGGGCGCCGGTTCGCCTGCAAAAGGTGCCGCTTCGATGCCGAACCACTCGGCGATACGTTGCCACATCCAGCTCCAGCGAAACACATCCCCGCTCACCACGTTGAACGCCTCATTGGCTGCTGCCGGCGTCGTTGATGCCCAGTGCAAGTGCCTGGCAAGCTGACGCGCATCCGTCATGTCCGTAAGGCTGTTCCACTGCACCTCGGAACCGGGAAAACGGAACGGCCGTCCAGTGAATCGGCAGATCGAGGCGTAGACCGCAAGGGTCGTCGCCATGTTCATGGCATTGCCGACCGCAACGCCGGTAATCGTGTGCGGCCGATGCACGCTCCAGTTGAAACCATCACGCGCCGCAGCAGCGAATAGCTCATCTTCCTGGGCATAGTAGAAGTTCTCGACATCCAGACGCCCCTGTTCCTCGCGAAACGGCGTCTGTGGCAGAGCGCCCTTGCCGTACGCCTCGAATGGCCCAAGGTAATGCTTGAGCCCAGTCACCAGCGCCACATGACGCACCGTCGATGACGGGCGAACCGCTTCCAAAACATTGCGAATCATCTGCGCGTTGACGCGGATGTTCTCCGCTTCGCTGGGCTGGCGCGCCCAGGTGGTGAGATAAACATGAGTCGGCGCCAGGCCGCTCAGCGCGGCGCCGAGTGCTGACGGATCCAGCAGGTCTGCGCTAATCTGCGTCACGCCCGCTTCGACGAGCGGTCGGCGCGCAAGTCCCGCCACTGGCCATTTTTCATCGACAAGCAGGCGCGCAATCGCACTCCCTACGATTCCACTCGCCCCGACTACCAGCGCATGATTTGCCATGGTTCGTGCCTCCAACTAAAACAGGTGGGCACCTTAACTGCGGTAAAAACGCAATCCAAGTCGGCACCAAAAGGTGACCACCCGCATGCAGCCTGGCTCTGACGAAGAACAATGGCGCGAAGACTGCGCACCAAGACGTGTGCTCGAACTCTTCTCGACCAAGTGGACCAGCATGATTCTGCACACGTTGCATGCCCGGCATGGCGGACTCGCTCGCACCGGTGTGCTGCACCGAAGCTTGCCCGGCATCACGAAGAAAATGCTGATCCAGACCCTGCGCGAGTTGGAAGCAAGCGGGCTGGTGGAGCGCCATGTTCACGACACGGTGCCGCCGGCTGTCGACTATGGTCTGTCGCCGCTGGGCAAACTTATGATCCAACCGATCGAGTTGATCTACGAATGGGCTCGAGTCAATGCAGCGGCGCTCGACAGCCTGCAACCCAGGCGAACTTCCAGACGCCGCTGAGCATGCAGAAGCCAGAACCAACCTGTACAAGGGCGCACCACCCGCTGAATGGCCTGGGCAACGCCGCCCACGCATCGCTATGATCTGAGCCATGACCTCATCAGCTCCGATCCGCCAACCCTGCCCGCCCGGCGCCTGCATCTGCGGGCGTGAGGAGCTGCTGGAAGTCCCCGGCAACGATTTGCGCATCCTGCGTTTGACCCGCCAGGAAGAGAACCGGTTGCTGGATCGGCTGGAGAACCTGGCGAGCCTGGCCGACCTGGAGCTCATGCGGCAACGGATCCATGAGCAACTCGGCATTCGCCTGGAAATCGCACCGGGTTTTAATGAGGTACGCAGCATGCGCGGCATCCGCATTGATATCGCAGAGCTGCCCGGCCTCTGCCGCAAGACCCGCCAATCGATCCCCGCCGCGATTCGGCGAGGGTTGGAGAAGCGACCTGAAATCGCCTACAGCCTGCTCAACGCCCACGACCTGTTTCGCGATATTTGATTCGTCGACCTTGACGGTAGCAACGTAAATATCTGGCAATAGCGCTCGTCGGCACCTTCTGCGATAGTTGCCCAGGTCAGCCGCCGTGCGGCTGGCGCGCCCTCACCCACAAGGTTTTCGGCGCTCGTGACGCATTGCTAGCCATGCTGCACCTACCATCCGCAGCCTGCAGCGTCCTTTCGCGCTACCCGCGCGTCCTGATGGCCGACCCGCCATCGCCACAGCCGTCGCTGTTCGTCAGCGCCTGCCGTTCGCCAATAAAACCAAGACTGATCCGAACAAGGACGCCCCATGAAACTAACCCGCTGCTTTACCGCGCTGGCCGCCGCCGCTGCCCTGTCTGCCACGTTCTCCGTATCTGCCCGTGAATATTCTGTATCCACCGTACTGTCCGACGCCTTCCCCTGGGGTCAGGCGGCGCAAAAATGGGCCGACCTGGTCGAAGAACGTTCCAAGGGCGAAATCACGCTACGCGTCTATCCCAACGCGCAACTGGTCGCTGGCGACCAGACCAAGGAATTCTCCGCCATGCGCTCCGGGCTGATCGACATGGCTGTCGGCTCGACCATCAACTGGTCGCCACAGGTGCCGGAGCTGAATCTGTTCTCCCTGCCCTTCCTCATGGCCGACAATGCGGATCTCGACGCCATTACCCAAGGCGAAGCCGGCAAGCTCGCTTTCGCCGCCATCGAAAATCGCGGCATCGTCCCGCTGGCCTGGGGTGAGAACGGCTTTCGCGAAATATCCAACTCGGTGAAGCCTGTGAAGGCTCCGGCAGACCTCGCTGGTTTAAAAATTCGTGTGGTTGGATCGCCATTATTCCAAGACACCTTCAACGCGCTGGGCGCCAACCCCACCCAGATGAGCTGGGCCGATGCCAAACCAGCGCTGACCACCGGCGCGGTGGATGGCCAGGAGAACCCCTTGTCGGTGTTCGACGTAGCGCGCGTCGATCAGGTCGGCCAGAAATATCTGACGCTCTGGCATTACATGGCCGACCCGCTGATCTTCGCCGTCAACCAGCGCGTCTGGAAGCAACTGCCTGAAGCCGACCGTGAACTGCTGCGCCAGGCCGCGATCGACGCAGGCAAGTGGGAGATCGAGCTGTCGCGCAGCGGTGAAGCCAAGCGCCTGGAAGACATCCGCGCGCGCGGCGTCGAGGTAACCGAGCTGAGCGATGCAGAGCATCAGGCTTTCACCGAGGCGACCCGTAGCGTGCATGAAACGTGGACGCCGAAGATCGGCGCTGAACTGGTCGAAGCAGCCCGCACAGCGATCGCCGAGTAAAACCGTTTTACCCGGCGGTGCGACGCCGCCGGGATTCGAGGAAACCCATGAACAATCGACAGGACGCGCGCCTTGAGCGCGTGCTGGCTACCCTGGCGCTGGTGATCATCAGCCTGATCAGCCTGGCCAATGTGGTGGTGCGCTATTTCACCGACGCCTCTTTTGCTTTCACCGAAGAGCTTTCGGTCTTTCTTCTGGTCATCCTGACCTTCGCCGGCGCCTCGGTGGCGATGCGCAGCAACCGGCACATCCGCATCGGCTTCCTCGAGCGGCTATTTCCGCGCCTGCGCGTGCCGCTGATTTTCTTGCAATGGTTGGCCAGTGTGCTTGTGCTGGGCCTGGTGCTCTGGTTCGGAGGCCAGTTCGCGCTGGAGGAATACCAGTGGGAATCACAATCTCCCGGCCTCGGGCTGCCGAACTGGTGGTACGTGATCTGGCTGCCGCTTCTGGCGCTGCTGATGATTGTGCGACTGAGCCAGATGACCCTCGACCGGCTGCGCGGGAGGCTTACCGATGAGCCCTGATTTGTGGATGCTCGCCAGCTTTCTGCTGTTGCTGCTGATCGGCGTGCCGGTGGCATTTTCCCTGGCTCTGTCCGGCGCCATCGGCATCCTCGCCGGTCTCTCGCCGGATATGCTCGCGACTCTCGGCACCAACACCTACAACGGCGTCGCCAAGTACCCGTTGATCGCCATTCCGCTGTTCATTCTCACCGGGCTCGTGTTCGAGAAATCCGGCGTGGCACTGCGTCTGGTGCGCTTCGCTCAGGCATTGATCGGCCCACGCCACGGCGGTCTGGCGATGGTGGCGATTCTGGTCTGCCTGATCATGGGCGGCATGAGCGGCTCAGGCCCGGCGGACGCCGCCGCCGTGGCAATGGTGATGCTGCCGAGCATGACCCGCGCCGGTTACCCGAAGCCGTTTTCAGCGACGCTGATTGCCGCTTCGGCATCCACCGCCATCCTGATTCCGCCATCCATCGCGCTGATTCTTTATTCGATCGTGGTGCCGGGCGTGGATCTGCGCGCGCTGTTCGCCGCGGGTCTGTTCCCAGGAATCATCGCCGGTCTGGTCCTATTGCTACCGGCCTGGCTGCTGGCCCGCCGTTACGGCTGGGAAAACCCAGAAGACGCCGAGCGCCCACCCTTG
>Ga0070754_10002132_pt1 | contig 14828 bp, 18 predicted proteins | sample VirMetDEL_Sep_01_FD_75181 | JGI IMG/M metagenome (GOLD analysis project Ga0070754, IMG submission 75181) | Aqueous microbial communities from the Delaware River and Bay under freshwater to marine salinity gradient to study organic matter... | ecosystem: Environmental > Aquatic > Marine >... | reverse complement strand
TGCCCCGTGTGTGAACACATATGGAAGAAGCCCGTGCCGCTGATTCAACCTATCCCTTCGATCAATGGGGGTTCGTTGCATGACTGAGGCATTTGACCAAGCATGGGACGCCATCACGAAAGGACGCTTTCGAGGCTACACTCAATCAAACATCGGAGATCGACCCCTACGGCAAGGAAAAGCCAAGGCTTGGGGTCAGAGCCGAAAAGTGAAACGAGGCCGTACACGCGCTCGCTACGCACGAAATAAGAGCAGAGGGACTGTGCGCCCTGCCATGCGCCGACAACTTGGTGCAGGTGGCAAACGAGCATCGACCAAGCGGTGATACCATGGACGATGCCTTCGAGGAGATTTGGGAACAGATCCTCAAGGCAGTCGATCCGCTCAACATGGTCGAATTGTTCGCTGGTCTTGGCGGCTCTCCCCTGATCGAGTATTTGGGTGAAGGCGGTTGGGGTGGAGCAGCGAGGAAGCGAGGCCATAACGTCCAAGGATACGAGTTGGATCCTTCTCTCAAGCAAGGCGACCCCAACTATCACATTCGAGATGTCATGGACATGAACGCTGAGGAAATCATGGACGATTTCAACTGGGAGCCAATCGACGCTGGCGTGTCCTCTTTTCCATGTAAGGCGTTCACCACCGCATCGGGCAACAAGGGCTACATTTGGGATCAGCGATGGATTGACCAGTATTCCGACTTGACTGGCAAGGACTGGGATCCAACAAAGACGACTGGTTGGCATTGGGATCGAGTCAAGCCGTATTATCAGCAGAACCGTGGTCAAGGCCAACGACTTGGGTTTTCTGGCAATGTACCCGCTCCAAGCGTTGACGCGTATGAACGAGATGAGATGGGCCGCTATCTCGATATGCAGGGCAAGCCAATGATGACCAAGTTGGGCGGCAAGTCTGTTCCCATGAACGAGGGTCAAATCCAATCCGCCATTGATCGACGCAACTTAGGCGTCAGCCTCATGGATCAATCAAGGAAGTTGTTTGAGGACTTGAAGGCCCTCAACCCACGAATGTTCCAAGCATTTGAGAATCCCGCCACGGGACGTGCCAGATACCAAGACACGCTCTCCGACCTGCCCATGATGACCATCGATGCCGCGTCCTATCGAGATCCAGCGCACACCAATCTGTTTGGCTTGCCACCTAACCAAAACCTGTTTGAGATGACACCAGGTTCCCTTCCTGCCTTGAAGCCAACCGACCTCTTCGGATATTTCCCTGAGTCGTTTGTTCCACGTCTAAGGCTTCCTCGAAGCCTCGCAGGTAAGTTCTATGAAAAGGCCCCACGAGGAACCAAGAGCGGCATTCAAGGCGTAGGTGATATTCCCGCTGGCAACCTCTTTTCTGGTAGTCCACGGATCGACAAGTTCCATCTTCGTTCAGTCATCCCATATTGGCTCGGACATGACTTCATCCAGTCCGTTGAACAGGATCGAGGCCGACAGCCCCAGTCGCCAGTTATTCAGGACGTTCAATTGCCAAACGCTTGATGGGGATTCGTACCTTCTTTTTGGTGCGATGATCTCGAACGGTAATCGTGCCGTATTTGAAGATCCTGTGGGCCAACTCGCCGCACCAAATCGTTTGATTCCGAAGGAGGCGTATTCCTTTTCGACGTCCTCCGAAGTGCCATGATTTGATCATCTTCAACTGGGTGAAACCAACCAAATCTGCTGCGTTGATCGAGTTTTCACAGGCATTCCAATATGCCAAGTTGAACAGATCAAAACGCTTTCCTCCTTCACCCGTATGTGTTTCATATGCGTCGTAGGTTTCCTTAAGAATGTCGTAAAATGGAATGTCGAGATTGGTTTCATGTTCAGTTGACAGGTAGTGTTTGATCAAAGGAAGACCAAACCTCTCCAGGTCATAACCAACAAGGGTTCTCCCCTTAAGAGAATCAATTAGGCTTGACAAGGGGAGAGGCATGGTTTTGGAGTTGTCGTCCATCACATACATCGAATCGTTTTCACCGACATCGGAAAAGACTCGATAACGTCCGTCCACAAAGGCAACAACTGCCGTCAACTCAAACCTGCTGATTTCCGAATATCCCGTGTCTAAATCTGTTGGATCGGTTGAAGAGAACACGGAAATTGGGACAAGTTTTGACTCGTTTAAATACACTTGAGTTTTCTTCTTCATCCCCATCACCAATTAAATGCAATGAATGCGTTCCGTCCATCCATGAGCCGATCTGCATCGGGGCCTTCGACCAACTTCTTCAAGCGGCGTTCGGCTGTCTTTCTGCTCACGCCCTGATCAACTGCATAGACCTTTTCCAACTCCTTCTTGGAAACACATTCCCGCTTCGTTCTCGAATGAGCCATCCTCTTACACTTCCCGTAAGCGATTTTCCATTCGTGAAGGGTGGCATCACGCTGCTTCTTCGCCTTGAAATCCTGCTTCTGTTCGAGCCAAATGATGAGGTTGTGGAGGTTGTCGTAAATCATCTCAGTCGCCATCATGACATGATCTGCGGTAATGATCCGACTGCCCATGATCGTGGCGATGATGTTAGCGAAGGTCATCGTGTAGTTTTCGATGTTAGGGATGAAAGAGGTGGCAGTTTCCTTGATGTTGGGGTTAGCGATGCTATTCACCAGGTCATAGTAGTCTGCGCTGGCGTTATACAGAGCGGCATGGTATCCGTCGCCTATGTCAAAAATGTCGTATGCGTATTGGTTGGCGATACGATCACGCTCGTTGTCGCTCAACTCATCCCATTCCGCATCAGACAGGCCAGCAGCCTTCAACAACCGCTCTCGAACCTCATCCCGTCGATCAAGGATGAACTCAGCAATCTCGCTGTATCCCCAAACCTTGTCTGGGACGGGGACATACGCACCGCCCAATCGGTGTTCGCTGGTGGTTTGCCTCAACTCGTTGCTCACATCGTTTTGGTAAAGGAATACACGCTGGAAGAAACCCTTCTCAAGGACATGGTGCATGATGTCCTTTGGGGGGAATGTCGTGGCCCAAATGGACACCCCAGATACGATGTTGATAGGTGCGCCTTTCAGCACTTTGCTGAGGTCGTTTGTGGCCGATCCAATGGGAGCCATTGCTTCTTGAAGGTACAGGATCTTCTCAGAGAAGTATGCTTTCTTGTCGTCGAGGAGAACGCTGGCCTCGTCGAAGAGGAGCGTTTTGTACCCGTTGAGCAGACCTTTGACCACCACGTAGTTGATCTTCCCCGTAGGCTTCCCGTTATCGTCAACCTCCTGTTCTGCCTCAACGTGTCCCAACAGGCCAGCGTCCGAACCAGAGGTGAACTTGGCAGTTTCAACGCCGCACTCAACGAGGAGTTGCTTGGTGAACTCGTATGCAGCAGATTTTCCCGTTCGGGACTGCTGAATCCAATACACGTGAACACGGGTGTCGAGAAGCATCCCGTGAACAGGGACACGCACATAGGGGGCGAGGACTTGGCCGACCACATAGAAGATCGAGAGGAGGCCCGCATATTCGTTGAAGAACGATACCGTGTTGAACCGTTCGATGTATTCCTTGATGAACTTGCTCCCATCATAGGGCGTGTTCACGAGCGAATAGTCATCCCACTTCCTCTCTCCAGAATCACTTGATGGCTTCAACATCATGATTTTTCACCTTCGCAACTTTACCGAACACGAGCGTTGTATATCAATCCTCATGCCCTTGACATCTTGACCTTCTCTTGTGCGACCGATTCCTCGCTGTTGAACGCACGGACGATACGCTGCGCTCGAACCTTCCCAATTCCTTCAATTTGCATGAGATCCTTTTCGGAGAGTCCAGCGACCTCAACGACAGAGCCATGTTCTTCGAGAAGCCGCTTGGCAATGGCTTCGCTACATCCCGCCGACTGGAGAATGTCCACTCTCATATCCTCCGTCGCCGTCTTTCGTAGCAGACGATAGGTGGATGATGACCCAAGCGTACCATGCTTCTCAAAACGCTTGCAGATGAAACGAGCAGCCAGCGATGTCGATTCAAAGGTCATGATCGAGATGTCGTAGTCTGTTGAGAAGCGAGCCAATGAACCCGTGAAAGATGCAAAGGCACGAGCGAATGGAATCTTCCTCCCCCCTCGCTTGGCTTTCGCAACGTATTTGTCAAGAGTCCCGTGGATTACCAAGATCGGCACGGTGTAGTTGTCCTCCAGGTTCTGCAACTGCTTGTCGAGATGGCCCGAATAGAGGCTGCTCATGTAGTCCTCAATCGTCTTTGCTTCGATTCCCACATTGGCGAAGGAATAATCCGTGATCATGGTTTGTCGCATTTGGTAGTTGAGTTTGTTGTTCTCAAGGTATTTGATGACCAACTTCTCAAGACCTGATCGTTCTCGATTGTCGATGAACATGACACGTTGATCGGTCATGCTGTCGCCTCCAACACTTCCAAAACAAGGGACTCCTCAAAGTTTTCACGGTCGTACAGATAGACCACATTCTCCTCCTCGTCCACCGCCTCAACCTCCCAAAGGTATCCTTCAACATTCACAAAAGTTTTGATTTCACAACCGCATTGGTTGCAGAACAACGTGAGATCTCCAGCATGGCGATTCTGTTTTCCAACTTCCCACCGATGGCTATCCCACCCTCCTTGGCAGAGATTTTCGGTCATTCTTCCTCCCCCTGATCTTGCTTGGCAAACGCTTTGGCGTAGTCTGCCCGACGCTTCTCAGCGTGGTATTCACAGAGGACATGGTACGAAACCATCGATTCGATTTTGTTCCTACAACCAATCATCATGCATTTGTTCCCTTCATTGCTCATCAACCATCCCTCCTTGTGCAATCGTGAGGCTATTCAAGAGGTCGCATACCAAGTGCGCCCACTTTGGGTCGAGAGTCAAAGCCACCATGTTTTCCTTTTGCAGGATCTCACAATATCCTGTTTGCTGATTGTGCCTAAATGACCACGGCATGATCTGGGGCGGCAACTCGTTGTTGTGATGCTGTTCGAGCATCTCTTGCATTTTCCTCTTACGGATCTCATCGATGTTTTCTTCGGTCATTGTGATACCCCCTTGCCATCGTAATAGGGACATTTCCCCACACATAGGCCCTCATGATAAATGGTCGGACAGGTCGGTGTTTGATAATAACGACTGACTCCGTGTCGGAGATATTTCATGGTTTCAGGGGGGCTGAAATCAGCCCATTCGAGGGACTTGATGAACTCGTAGGTTTGGGCAACAACCTCGTCATTCGATACGCTTGATTCTTGAGGCGGTCGTGCAAACCTGCGAAAATAATCCATGAGATACATCATGAGATACGAACGTGGCTTGTGCGGTGGGTTGCTTCCCTTCTCACAGGCGGCTTGTGAAAGACACGGAAGCATAGGTATGTTGTTGATGTTGGCGATGTCGATCTCAATGTCCTCCATGGTAAATGTCTTCGAGGAGGAGTCATATCGTGCCTCAAAGAGCATTTGTGAATCCCTTTTGACAATCTCGATCTCCATGCCAATGCCTTTCACCAACTTCATCCCAGGGTTTGGCTCTGCTGCCATCTCTTCAATGGCAGACCACCCCTTCTCCAAATCCGATGCATCAACAGGTATCCCCCACAATTGTCGCTTGAAGTTGAATGTGTTAGGGATTCGGATGTGGCGGTCAGGGCGGAAGGAAACAACAGGGTCAAGGGTCTTGAGATTGAATCTCTTCACCCATTGATTGATCACAACACGTCCAGAAAACAGCATATCGTTCATTGCCATTGGATCGAGGATGTATGTTTGATTCAACTTGACCCAAATGTGGAACCCCCCGCCTGTGAACCAAGTGGCGTGTTGAATCCCTTTACGGCGAAGCATCTGAGTCATGAGAAGAACCTCTCTGCAACAGATGTCCCGTGCTTCCTCTAAGGTGGCCTCGTGAACTCGTGTTGCTTGATCGGCATCAAAGTCCATGACAAAGTGAGGGACGACTGCTGTGTTGTATTCGCAGCGATTGCCCTTCGGTTTGAGCGCACGGAAGCCATAGACCGTAGTCGTGAGGTTCGCCTTTCCGTTTGTAGTCTTGAGGTAGTGTTCGAGTTGCTTCTTGTTGGTGATGACCTTACGCGTCCTCATGTCAATTTCACGAGGAAAATCATCAAACAACGCCACATCAATTCCCCTCTGCTTTGTCCCTCATGTCCTTTGGCATGAGGTATCGATCATTCTTGGAGCAGTAGCCATCGACCTTGCACCATGGGTCGCAGATGTAGCGTTCAGCACTTGGCGGCTTCACGGCGAAAGCCTTGCCGTTGAAATCCCCCTCATAGCGCAGGTGTGCGGCCACCAATGCCTTGAGGTCAACGATCATGTCTTTGACGATGCTGGTCTTCACACGCTCAAAGTGGCGATAGATACGCTGCGGCTCTCCTTCGAGGCCAGCGGTATGATCCCACCCCCAGTATTTGACGGTTGAGCCACCCAGATGAGGATCATCCGACTTTCGCAGCAGGTACACATAGTAGGCCATCTCACCTGCCATGGAGTTGTATTTGGTCGGCTTGTCCTTCCACAGGCCCGTCTTCAATTCGTGAACGTGCAACTCGCCCTTCTCATTGGTGAAGAGTCGGTCGATGATTCCTGTCAAATGAACGGGGACAATCGTACCGTTGATGTCCAACTCCACGAAGGCGTCAATTGTTTGCTCGTTGCCAAGAGGCTGAAAGAACACAGGGTCGCAGACCATGAAGCGGTCAGCCTCAGCGGTCATCAGTCGAGAAAGGTGTTGCCCTTCCTCCAGAAGGTATGGCTCACCTGTGTCTTGGGCGACTTCATCGTCCCACCCTTTCTTGAGTCGCGTCTTAGGGATCAACGATTGAAAGTAGTCGTGCAAAGCCAAACGGCCTTGGTTATCACGAATTGCATGAGCCTCATGGATGTCCATGTGGTCGAGAATGTATTCGTAGGCATCGTGGACATTGGTTCCACGGATCATGGCGTCGTTCTGCGGCTCCTTGACTCCAAGCACGTATTTGATGAAGTATTGTTGCTCGCAGAATCCCCACGTTGACCACGAGGATTTCGACACTCGCAGCACGGGATGGTATTCTTTGCCGTCCTTCTCGATCATGGGCATACCTGGATGCCACCCATAGGTGGACAGGATGTCATCCCTTCGAGGGACTGGCATGGGCTTTGGGGGTTTCAGTTTCAGTCTTTCTTCCATTCGGTTTCCTCCTCTATCTTCACAAAGTTGACAATCTCGTTGGCAGGTGCGAGCATATCACAGGCAGGTGGCTCGTCGTCGATGAACTTCTCATCGATCATCTCTGGAGCATCGTCGCTGTCAAAGTCTTCAAGTCGCATTTGACCTGTGGCCGTGAAGGATACCGCCTTACAACTGTTGCAGTCGTACAGGCCCTTCTTGTTCACGGGTTTGTAGCCCTGCTTAAATCGGTCTTCCAATTCCTCCAGCAGGTATCCATCCTTACCAGGTTTCATTGATCGAAGGCCATGGTTGCTGATGCGAACGCTCTCCTTGTCCCAATGCTTGGCAATCTCCCACAACTCAGGATAGCCACGCCAAAGCGACCACCATGAATCAAGAGGTTGCTTGATGCAATGAAAGCACCCCAAGCGGTTGAAGTTGACATACAACTCGTTGACGAGGCCACGCTCGTCGAGATACCGCATACAGTCCTCCTCCGACCAACCCCAATCAACGAGGGGGTATCGGTTCTTGGCGTTGCGAGGGTCTTCCTTCTTCCCCACTCGATGAGCCTCATCAGCAGCGATGCCGATATAGACGACATCACAATCAGCCTGTGCCTTCTGCAATGGCTGCACCTTGGCTTCTCTGGCCCAATAGCAGGGATAAGCCCGTAGCGGTGCGCCACGTTGCTTTCCTTTGTTGGCCCCCTTCGTGATCTCGCCATAGAACCAATCCTCCCATGATCGAGGAGAACCAACGAAGTCGATGCTGAGGTTCAACTCAGGGTATGTCGTTTGGATGTATGCCTCAATCATGCGGATGTAATCGATCAACTCTGGCAACTCAAATCCTGTATCAGCAAATGTGATTTTGGTGATTGGGTATCGCTTATCCCCCTGCGTCCACAACTCAAGCATACGCAAAAGCATGGCTGCGCTGTCTTTGCCACCGCTAAAGGCGACCATTCCAGTTGAGGGATAATCCTCCATCACTCCACGTCCTGATAAGGCCGATAGATGATTTGGTATTCGAGGTTTGCTTCCTTGAGGGTGTTTTTGACAAAGGTCATCGCCATGTCCCGATCTGTGTACGGATGCTCAAATGACCAGTCCAATTCCCAGTCGAAACCATCCAAGCCGTATCCCGTATCAAACGTGATTTTGGCTTGATCGTAAAGACGACCTTTGGCTGCTTGAATCTTCTCTGCTGATTCCGTTGGAGGGAATCGAATCGTCGCCCCCATCCTCTCGACGGCCACGGTCATTCCTCCTTGTGAACATGGAGTTGGCCGTTCTCGTCGATGAAGACCTTCTCGTGAACATCCTCAGCGTGGTGGAATGAGCCATCTCGAAGGCCCTCCCAACCGTTCCAGATGCCACCTTGGGCGTTGCGTTGGAACAGCACGACAGGCTCAGGAGCGCGTAGGCTCGTTCGGTTGGCCTTGAGGACGGCGGTGGCAACGGCCTCGCCAGTCAAAGCACCGAAGTCATCACGAATCTCCTCGATGTCAACGGAAATGAGTTGTTGGAAATCCCGCTCGGAGTCCTTGAGCCATGCAGGGACATCGGCCCCACGGATCTCGTTGCCGTTCTTGTCGTAGGACGGCTTTCGGCCCGTGATGCAATACACATGGACGAAGCGACGAGCCAACTCCAGCATATTGGACATGGCGGCGTTGTAGCGGTTCTTTCGGATGTTCCAGTTGAACCGACCGATCTTGGTGGTGGCGGCTTTGCCAGACACGGCAATGCCATCAACGCCCAACTCAAGGTCTTCGATCTTCATCACCGTTTCACAGATGTTGAGCCAATGGTCGAGGCCATCGAAACAGAGCGTCTTGAGGTAGGGGTTCGGCATCTTCCCATGCTCCAAGAAATACGACTCTTGGGCCTCAGCGACCTCAACGGCGTACAACAGGATGTCCATGGTGTTCTGGAAGGTGGCAGGGAAATCAAACGGCACACGGCTGCGGGCCTTGAAGACCACCCAAGGGTTGAGGACAACGATGTTCGCCGCCTTGTCCTTGTGATGGGCCATCTTGGTGGTTTCGCCACCGAGGTCGAAGTCAACGTGCCAGATCTGCGCTCCGTTGGCGATCTCCTCGTCGGTGAGGGAGTCGAGAACCATACCCGTCTTCCCCGCCTTTCGAGGGCCATCAATGCCAGCGAACACGAAGTTGAAGTCCCGCAGTTCAGCGTTGGTTGCCTTAGCCACCAACTTCCAAGCAGGGTTGGCAGACTGTGGCATTGACCACTCGCCCTTCTTCGCAACCTTGGCGACTTCAAACGCTTCGGCTGGAGGGGCGACGTTCTCAAAGACCGTCTTGGTGATTTCCTCACGCTCGTCAAGGCTGAACCCAGAGGCGAGGCGTCCTTCGTCCCATTCCCCGTCATCGACGACAGGGGTGTGATCTTCGAGGGCCTCAACAGGGAATCCTCCCGTGTTGGTGAACGCAGCAACAACCTCAACCTCAGCGGTGGAGGGGAGTTCCTCCTTCGATGAAGGAGAAGAGGATGCCGTTGGCTCCTTGGAGGTGTCAACAGGCTCCCAGTTGTCAAAGAACCCGCTCAATCAAAACCCCTCCGTGTGCGAGAGGTCGTTGGCGGTGGAGGGTGCTGGCTGTGCGATGATGGAGCGGAGGGGCATGGCGTACACGCTGAGAGCGTCGAGGTTGAGGTTGACGCTGCCATCGGTTCCCTGCCAAGTGCGAGATCGAACAACGGCCCACAGGCGACTGCCAGAGGCGTAGTCCTTCCAGTCGTCGGCCTTCTTCACGTGGAATGCGTGGTGCTTCTCAACCAGGTGGCGGGACACATCAACCCAAAGGCTGGCCTTTGGATCTTCACGGCGGAGGCTGTTGGAGGTGAGCGTCAAGGAATGCTTGAAGCCGCCCTCGGTGTAGGCGTTTTCCTTTCCTGCGTGGTCGATGTAGTCAACGGTTCCGCTGATGGCGACGACAGGCCCGTAATCTCGACCGCTGGACAGAACCTTGCGGTTGTCCATGTGGTATTCAAACACGGAGGCGAGGTCAACGGTTGGCATGAAGTTCGCCAAGAATTGATCGGGTGCGAAGATCTGGGTCGCCTTGGCGACCATCGCATCATCCACCCAATCGAGTCCGTAGTTGGGGTCGAGGTCGAGGGCCTTGAGGATGTCCTCGTCTGGCTCGTTGGAGTCGGCTGGCTTCCATGCCAACTCCTTCTCAGCCTTGAAACGGACGGGGCGGAGCATCTGGAGGTCAACCTCAGCAGCGGAGAAGGAACATTCCAACGTCATCGGAGGCAGAGGGCCATCGGTGAAGAAGGCGTCCTTGGTGTTGCCGACGAAGATCCACTTTCGCTTCGGCATGAAGGCCCGCTTGGGTGAACGGTTGTCGTTCTTGAGGAGGCAGATGTGGTTGCCGTTGTTGAGTTGGATGACCCACATGGGCGGGTTGTGGTGAACGCCGTCCTTGGCACTCTCCTTGTGAAGGATGGTGTCGTTGGCATCACGAGCAATCCACTCGCCGTTCTCGAAGGACACGCGCCCAATGGGGATGGTTCGACCGTTCTGCTCAATGCCATACCGTAGGGCTTGGCCGATGTTGACTTCGGCGGCTTCCATGGCTGCATCACGCTGGCGACCCATCGTGTCCCGCGTTCCATCGTATGCCACGATCATGCCAACCCATTCGTCGCCCTTTCCGCCAGAGCCAGAGCGTCGGACGGAGTTCACTTCAAATGCAGACGAGAAGAAGTCGAGGTCATCGGGGGAGAGGCCACCAACAGAGGACTGGGATTCAGCCCAGACTTCGGGGTAATTCTCTGCCACGAATTGTCCAAACGCAGTCTGCGTTTCCTCATCCGTCCAGTTCTTTGCTTCCTTGATTCGGTTCAATGCTTCGTTCATGGTTTTTCACTTCCTTGCCTTCCATCCGAGAGAGCGGGGGGTATTAAAGACTCACTCATGGACTCAATCATCTCCAGCACTTCCTCCACTTCCTCGTGATCGTGCGGTTGTGGCATCCTACCATTGAGGTTTTCCACCAGTTTCAATTGATTCTCCATGGGACTCAATCCAAAATACGAGCGGTACGCCATGCAGATCTTGGCGATGTCCTCAGTCCGAACAAAGGTTTCTCGATATTCAAGCCCCAAAGACTTGAGGCTGGACAACACTTCAGGGATGCGCTTGGTGAACCAAATAATTGGGCGAATCTCATATCCACATTCATAGGTGGTGGACAGCCGACATCGGATTTGCCCTCGAAGCAACGTGGCTGACATGATGAAGGGGATTAAATCAACTTCTCTTTCAGCCATGCTAAAGGAAGGATGAGCAACATCACCAGGAGGTATGCCAGCGTCATCGACAGGATTGCCACTACCGCTGTCAGTAAAGCCACCCATTGAAACATCCCTTCTTGCCGTAAAGCCCACTCGCTAATTTTCTTCCCGATCTCCACTATCATATCCATCGTCCCATCCTTTGGATAATGCTTCGAGTTCGTCGATGCTAACGCAGTCCGACATACCCGCCTGTTCTTCGTGAGATGTAATCACGCCTTGAATGTACGCGCCGTAATCACCCCACCCTGAACCAATGACTTTGACTTTGACAAAGACGGGCGAGATCATCGCAACCTCTTCGCCCTCAACAATCTTGTGAGGCTTGACGAACCTCATCAGCGAAACGTGCGGCTCTGCTTCGATCAAACCGACCTCGTAATAGGAGTCGCCATCTCGAACCGCCACCCTCCACTTTGTCAACTTGGGCGCAGCCATTGGTGTTTCGACCGTATAGACTCCACCAACGACACGGAACACGGACTGCTTCGCTTTGTGTGCGTTGAGCAGAGCCACCTCGTAAATTGAGTTCTCGTATGTGAGGATGCCGTTGTAGTTCCATAGCAACACAGGCTGAGTCGTGCCAACCGACTCCATGTAATACGATGCGTCAGTCAACTCTTTCATCGGCTTGATCGCCCATGACCGACAATCGAGAGCCTCACGACGCTTCGCAAATGATGTCATGTCATTTTCTTGGTTCAACTGGTCGATGATTTGGATCTCCATATCTCGACCTGTCGCGTATTCGACCAGGTAAATCCCTTTGTCCACCCCCGCAGATTTGACCATGTTGAGGGTGCTGTATTCCACCTCGATCTCAGCACCACCTGCGTCAAATAACATGATGGCATCGTCAAGAACGTGCAGCGTCATCCATTGTCCCTCTGGAATCTCCATGAAGCATTTGCCAAAGGGGAGGGCATCAAGTGTAGCGACTGATGGTGATGGCAAGATCAACGGCCTACCAAAGGCTGGCGTGATGATGTCTTGAATCTCCTCGCCTCTGGAGAGTCTGTCGCAGACCTTCTCCATGCCGATGAGCATGGATGCCTTTCGGACGTTCCTTAGCAACTTGCCATTAGCACGTCCTAACGCCTTAACGACATCATGTCGTTTGATCGACGAGCCTCGAACGCTCATCCGCATGAGGGCATAGAACATATCCTCACGAGTCAATCGAGCGAACAAAGGGCGCAGCAACATCGCACGGACTTTGTTGTCAGTTCCTTCGACCAGCACCTTTGATGTGATGTCGTACACCCTGTCGGTGATGGCGGTTGTCTTTTTGGCGTTTGATAGATAGGCGAGCAGGTTGATTGGATCGGGGTCGGGTTCAACCTCCTCTGGGTAAAGGAGCGTGAGCAGATAATAAATCTCCCGAAAGTCCTCGTCGGACAGTCGTGTTTGTGATGATGGAGGATACAGGAGATAGACGATTTTCCATTGACTGAGATGATTCTTTCTCAAGAGGTTCTCAATCACCTCTGCCTTCTTGCCTCCAATGACTGAGCAAACCCGTATGGACTCAGCAACCTCTCGATAATTCGTGGTCAGGGGATCACCCCGCCACCGCATCGAGATGCACCAAGTCATGATACGAGTTCTCATCGTTGATGAGGGATAGGATTGCTTCTTTGCCCCAGTCGGACTCAATCCATCGCTTCTTCTTTTCCCTCCTGTCAACATACAGGGGTTCGCAGCGTCGGTCAATCACGATGAAAGAAGCATCCTTCATCCTCGTAAAGGAGCGTCGGTTTCCCGTCATGTGAGCCAAGATATACACGCAGTCCACGATCAGCGACTTTGGGGTTCGAGGGGCTTTGATTCGCACATTCTTCCAAAGAGCAAAACATGGCTCAACTAACTCCTCTGGGAGATCCAACTCCTCAATCATTTGGACGACCACATCATGATGTGCGTCCATCCATCGCTCAAGACTCATCGTCATCCCCCGTCATTGGAATGACCTCGCCTTCGATTTCTTCCTCCCACAGGTCATCATCATTGATCGCTTCAATCATGGATTCGAGGAGAAGCCTCGCTTCATCTCTGGATAACATGAAGCCATGGCGGGTGTATCCCGTGTATCCTCTTACGGACGGTATGTTGCGATGTAATCGGAGATTCAAGACTCGTGTTGCGAAAGCATCGCTGGTCATCACGTGCAACTCATGACCTGGTTGAAAGGCGGCAGGAACCACCTTGACAAGTCGTGAATTGAAGTCCGTGGTGATGGTCATTCCTCCTCTTCATTCCGTGCGTTTATCACGTGCCATGCTCGATCATCAACGATGACATGGACTCCTCGCAACTTTTCGTCGATGGAGTCCTCCTCGTTGCAGCATGGACATCGCAAGTCCTCTCCAATCATTTCGTACACCTCGTTTGGGTTTGGTTCTTCGACTCGAAGAATTGTTCCGCATTGTTGTTTGCAGACTGAAACGTGTCCAACCAACTCTTGAGGGATGTTTAGCACACCGTCCTCATCCTTAGCCAAGGCCACATTTTCATTGATTGTCCAGCCGATATTATCGCCAAGCAACATGATCCAATGGTGGCGATCAAAGACGCTATTCCCAAACTCGTCGGAGGATGGCTTTGAGAAGTGGATCTCAGTCAAGGTCAATTCCCGTTCCGCCGTCTTCGTATAGACGCCCACGCCTGGGAGAACCCACCTGCCGTGATCGGCAAGGCTATTCCAAAGCAGGTATGCCCACTCAACATCCTCTTGGGTCGGATTAGGCATCAAGAAACTTCCACCTCCTGCATTGGGTGCATCGAAGCGTCGGCCTCGCTTTATTCTTGAAGATACAATGTCGAGGCTCATCTGGAGTCATGTTGGGGTTGCCACAATCAGGGCATTTTGTGTCGAGGGTCTTTGGCTGCGCCATCATTCTTCCTCCTTACAACCACAATTCTCATCGTGAACGTGCTTACATTCCCTGTCTTTCAACCATGATTCGCAGAAGCGGAAACCAGGTCGGGCGAAGGAGTTGCACCCTCGACGAGCGCACATACGAGCGGTGAGCCTCATTCTTCCTCCCCCTGCATTGATCGAGAGCGCAAATTGATTTCGTACATGAAGCCGTTGAGATCCATTTTGGTTTCAGTCCAACGCCAATCCCGTTGGTCATTGTTCCTCCCCCATCCGAACAAAATCAAATGCTCCTCAATTGATTTGAGGGCCTCTTTCGCCAAGTCCCTTGAGAACATATGTGCGGGGTCAACGTGGACTTTCCTCCATCCTGTTTTGCTGGCCTCCGACATGAACACATAGGCTTCAACCCCATGCCCCTCAAAGAGGAACAGGGTTTGACCGCCCTCCTCTCGAACAATGGTCATTGA
>Ga0070754_10002131_pt1 | contig 14839 bp, 6 predicted proteins | sample VirMetDEL_Sep_01_FD_75181 | JGI IMG/M metagenome (GOLD analysis project Ga0070754, IMG submission 75181) | Aqueous microbial communities from the Delaware River and Bay under freshwater to marine salinity gradient to study organic matter... | ecosystem: Environmental > Aquatic > Marine > Coastal... | reverse complement strand
GATGCCTTGGGAACGTGATGTATATGTTACATTATTGGAACAGCACTTGGAAGAAGAAAGGCAAAAACAACAACAAAAGAGTTAGTAATTCATGGCAGCCGAGGATCCAACCCAAACTAAAACTCAAATTATAGATCCAGAAATTGCCAAACTTCTTGGGTTGGAGGATGACTTTGATCTTGATTATGATGACTATTTTTCTCTTCTTCGAGAAAAAATAGCAAAGGCTGCTTTTGAAAAAGACTCGAAGTTATCCGAGGAAGATTTGGCAAAACTTGCCAATGAGAGAAAAAGAATAAGAGATTTAAAAGATTATAAATTTACTACTCCACCAAAGAAAACAGTAAATGTAGATAGTTTCTTTGGAAGAAAAAAAGAAACAAATCAAGAACAAAATAAACCAATTACGGACGCATCAAAACTTTTAGCTGGTTCTCCAGGAGCAATAAAGGCAAGTCAGGCAGAACCAAAAATTGATGATGTAGAAGAGCAAAAAGATAATAAAGTTGATAAATTATATAAATTTGTAAACGGTGATCTTTTAAGTATAGTTAAAGAGATTCGTAGTCTTACAGAAGATATTGTAAATATTTTTAAAAAGCAATCACAAGCAAATAAAAAAGCACAAGAAAGAAATAGAATTCAACAAAATAAACAAAAAAAGGCAGGAAGAGAGTCCAAATTAGAATCGAAAAAACAAGATTCAAAAGGATCAAAATTACTTGATAAAGTCACAAAACCATTTACGAATATTTTTGATACTATAAAGAACTTTATTATGATGGTCCTTTTGGGATCAGCAGTTCAATGGTTAATGGCTGTTATTGAAAATCCAAAAATTCTTTTGCAGCCAATACAAGATTTACTTGATGGTATTGTTGGAGTCTTTAATAGTATTTTACAATTTATTGATAATAAACTTATTCAACCAGTAAGAGGATTTATTGATTCTATAAATTCTGCCATAAGTGGATTTATTGATATGGTAAATGGTGCACTTAAATTTATTCCAGGATCACCACAATTACCAAATGATTCAGATAAGGGTGTTGTTCCAAATATTCCGGAAATGCCCGAACTTCAAGCACCGGATATTGTTGGAAATAGAGAACCAGAACCACAACAGAAAGGAGAATCGCAACCACAGTCTTCTCCCGGAGTTAATGTAAAGTTTAGTGGTGGATCTATTGAACCAATTAAACCAGTTATTGCTAAGAGTGTAGGTGGATCTATTACTAGACCTAGTCCCGTTCTTATTAAGAATATGGGTGGGTCTACAACTCCACCTCCAAGAAAAACTCCTACTATTGGAAATGATACTGTTTCAAATAAAGGTGGAGTTGTTAATAATGATACAGTGAATACAAAAATATCTGGATTAGGTCCAGATCAATACTTAACTGCACTTTCTCTTGGTGAATATGTTTTAAAACCTGGAGCAGTTGACTGGTTGGGTGGAGAAGATTATCTTAATAAAGTTAATTATATGTTTGGCGGAAGATCTGAAAGAAGAACTGCAAACATTGGTGATATTAATATTGAAGCAATGAACACAGGTGGATCTGTTGGTGGTGAAAGAGGTCAAGGAAGTGGGGGAGTTAAGCGTAAAGATGATGCACACAAACACAATGAATCTACTAGTTCGTCTAGCAGTGTAGAAACAACAAAAAATACAGAAACCCAAATCGGACCTGAAAAAAATACAGTAGAACAAAATTTAAAGGTTAATGATCCACCCTCAAATTCCCCAAATGTTCAAACTCAGGAGGGTAGAAAGTTAATTCCAAATGAATATATACAAAATACAAAAAATACAACACATGTAAAGATTGGCGATAAAGAAAAGAAAAATTATGTTATAAGATATGAAAGAATAGGAAATTCTAATAGTAAAGAAGCAACTTATACCGTAAAACAAATTAATAAGTTGGTTCAAAGTTCTTTCTTGGGATTAAATGATAAATTTACTGGAGTAAACCCTCAGAGTCCAGAAGGACAAGCAGTTATAAACTCTATGGAACTGAAAAAATGGTTCTCTTGGGATGATACTGCAGGACAAGTTGATGCTAAAAATATAAAAGTAGAAACTCATAAAGATGCAGATCTCTGGTATTGGTACACTAGATCTTATAAAGCAAATTATGATTATTGGAAAAAATTAAATGTAACTGAAAATGAAGCAAAAAATAATGCTGCAAGAGCGGCAGCAGAATTTTCTATACCAGGTAAAGATGAAGAAGGTGAAGGAACAAGCTTTTTACCAGGTGCAGATAATCCTTCAGCAGCACCAGAATCACTTAAATCAGTTGCTGTAGATTCTGATGTTTCTAGTACTGGTACTGACAAATCTGGATATGATGTTTCTTGGAATGTTGCTGTAGAAGGGAGTGGAGTTCAGCAAAGATATCTTGATGCATTAGAATCTGGTAGATATATTAATGGTCCAAATAATTCTTCACCATCTTCTTCTACATCTTCAAATCCAATGGGAGGAGGATCTGCAATAAATGCAAGAAATTATTCATCTTCTTCAGTTTCATTTGTCAGGAATAATAATTCTTATGCCATGGGAATGGGAGGAGGACCTCCAGTCACCGGAGGAAACAATTCTTCTTCAGTTTCTAACTTTATGACTGGAGGAAATAATTCTTCTTCAGTTTCTAACTCTTTTGTTGGAGGAAACAATTCTTCTTCAGTTTCTAACTCTTTTGTTGGAGGAAACAATTCTTCTTCAGTTTCTAACTCTTTTGTTGGAGGAAATAACTCATCCTCTTCAGTTTCTAACTTTATGACTGGAGGAAATAATTCTTCTTCAGTTTCTAACTTTATTTCTAATAAATCTAATCAGGTGGGAGGTAGTGGTGGTTCAAGTATATTAGATCCTACAAAGACTGCTGCTTCAGCGCCACATCTATTTAAGGCAGCACAAGAAGCAAGAGCAAAGGCAAGAGCAGAAGGTCTTTCTCCAGAAGAAGTTGAAAGAAGAGTCATAATTGCTTCCGAAAATGCAAAAATAAATGGTCCATCTTCTGATCCATTAAGTCCAACATTTTCTCAACCCAATCAACCAAAACCAACATTATTACAGTCAACATTCCAAAAGAGAAGAGAAAATAGAGGTTCTTCATATACTCCACCAACTCAACCAAAAATTGCTCCAACAAAAACTCCAACAATTCCAAGTACACCTCCATCTAAATCATCAATGACAATGATGCCAGTTCCTAGTGGAGGCAATCAATCCAAAACTTTATCAAGTGGAATGACAAAAACTGGAACAACTCCACTGCCGAATATAAGTTCTTTTGATGGCAATCAGCAAACTATTGTGACAGTTGCTGCAATTTATAATATCTGGGGAATGTAAGGAGGAATTATAAATGGCAATACCAGCAGCACTAATGGCAGCAGGAAGAGTAATGGCATCTCAAGGTTTGAAACAAGGTGCAAAAACTGCTGCTAAAAATTTTGCTAAAGAAAAGGTCAAAGATATTGCAAAGAAAAAGGCACAGTCATTTATACAAAATAAAAATAAAGATAAAGATGGTAAAGATGGTGGATTAGTAAAACGAGATTCTGGCGATGGTGGTGGAGGTTCTGGAGGATTTTTTGGTGGTGGATCCGGAGGAGGTGGAGGCTCTGGCGGACCCATAGTCCAAACTAAAAGAATTGACGTTAAAAAATTATCTTTAATTGACAAAGAGGAACCTTCATCCGATCAAAAGAAATTTGATGGTTCAGAATTAATAGATGAACTTACAAAAATAAAGAATAATTTAATTACTATAAAGAAAATTTCTAGTAGCAATTTATCTAGATTTTTGGATGCTCAGAAAAATAGAAGAAGAGCACAGGAGTTTTCAAAAAGAAAAGATAAAGAAGATAATTTAGAAGCAACTAAAGAAAAAACTAAAAAACCAAAATCAATAAAAGGTATAAAGGGTCCAGGTTTTCTTGATCTTGTCTGGGGTTATATCACCAATGTATTATTGGGATCTCTGGCAATGTATTTGCTTAGGTATGTTCCTCAGATACTCAAAATGTTTGAGGAGATTGCAGATGGATTAACTAATGTCTGGCAAAGAGTTAGACTTGCAATTATTAGTGCAAGTGTTCTTTTCAGAAAACAAATTAGATTTGTTTTTAATCTTGGAAGAAAGATATTAAAGTTTGCAGCACCTCTTATAAAGAAAGCTGGTTCTATTGTAAAAAAAGTTCTTGGTTTTGCCGGAAAAAGAATTTTTAATCTTATCAAAGGTGCAGCAGGTCTTGCTTTAAAATTAGCAAAAAAAGTTGTTCCAGGTGCAGTAAAAGCAGCTACTCCTGTTGTTAAAGGTGCTGCTAAAGTTGCCGGAAAGGTTGTTGGTGGTGCTGTCAAAGCAGGGGGCGTTGCCGCAAAAGCAGCTGGAAAAGCAGCAGGTATTATAAAGAGATTTAAATTTATTTCAAAATTATTTAAAAAGGTTCCTTTTGTTGGCGCACTCATTGGAATTGGTATTGACCTTGCAATGGGTGAAAGACTCGATAAGGCAATTGCTGGAGCAGCTGGAGCATCTTTAGGGACAGCAATTGGTGGTGCAATAGGAACTGGTTTAATTCCTATTCCAGTTGTTGGAACTTGGGTTGGAGGTGTTGTTGGGGGTGCTATTGGAGATTGGGCAGGAAAGGCAATTTATTCCAAGTTAATTGGTCTCCAGGATGCGGCAGATAAAGAAGCACCTGTTGAGCAAAAGTATGCTGCAGGTAGAATTGGTCAAGGAAGCACATTTGGAGTTCGTAGAAATAGTTCAACTTCATCTCCAGGAACAGTTTCTACAATAAACTCCAAAGTTTCTCCATCAATTGAAAGTAGTGCTAAGAAAAATATTTTTAAAGATGAAAAAACTTATGAAAATTATAATGAAATTAGAAACAAACTGGGCAGTAGTTCTTTTGTTGGAGAATTGATGCAAATCGGTCTTGATGCTGGATTGGGTCAAAAAATAAGCAAAACAAGAACAGATAATGCAGCAAAACAAATTGGATCTTCAGTAGGAAAATCATTATCAGAAAGTGATGTTTTTGGATTTAATAAGAGACTTGTAGAACCGCTTACAGAAAATGTAACTAACTGGGCAAAAACATCAATATTTAATGAATTAACTAGAGTTTCGATAAACAACAATTACGAAACGACTGGGACTTTGGAATTGGATTTAAAGGACCCAACAGTTTCTTCGGAGACAGGATCTCCATCTGGTACTGAAGGCACTACTGGAGGTACTGGAGGTACTAGAGGTGCTGGAGGTACTGTTGTTGCTGGCGGTGCCGTTGCTGCTTCGGAATTATATAAAGAAATAGGATCTAATGCTGAGCAGTGGGATATCTTTAGGAACAGTGTTGCTTACATTGAATCTAAGGGAGATTATAAAATTCCCGGAGGGAGTGGTATGCATTATGATGGTAGATATCAAATGGGAGAAGCTGCCAAAAAAGACGGATCAAGAATTGCAGGAGTTCCTTACCCTGGACATTCCAATGATCCAAATGCACAAGTAAGAGTTTCGTATAGAAATAATCCAGAATTGCAGGAGATTATATTTACTGGTTTTACTATTGCAAATCATCGATATTTGATGAGAAATGCAAAATATAAGTCTGCAAGTATTGAAAGAAAACTACAGATTCTTGGATATGCACACAATCAAGGAATGGGTGGGGCAGAGGACTGGTTAAATACCGGGCAAGTTGGCGCTGATGGATTTGGAACGAAAGGAACAGCGTATACTGATTTGATTGCCAAAAACTTTAAGGCAAAGAAATCTGGTGGGGAAATGCAACTTGCTAAAGGAGCAGTATCAATTCCATCCTCACCTGGTACTCCATCTCCAGATACTAAGAGATCATCCCAATCTACTTCTAGTACAGGAAGTCCCGCAGAACCTGGTTCTCCCAAAAATGCAAAGAGTAGAAAAATATTTTTACATTGGTCTGCTGGGAACTATAATACTCCATATTCAGCATATCATACTACTATTTTGGGTGATGGTAAAAGAGTGCAAAATACTCCATATGATCAGGATAAAAGTGGTCATACAGCAGGAGGAAATACAAACTCTATTGGTCTTGCTGTTGCCGCAGCTGCAGGAGCAAGTGAAAATGATGTGAAGACACCGCCAACATCCAAGCAATTGGATGTTATGACTTCCGAAGCAGCAAAATTAGCTAAGGGATGGGGATGGACTCCTGCAAGTGTTGATAGCAACGTCAAAACTCACGGTGAATGGGAAAGATATGCAGTTCCTGCAGGAATACTATCACCACCAGTTCAGAGATGGGATTTGGATAAATTATCTAATGCTGATAAGTTTGGTAGTGGTGGACCAAAACTCCGTGATATGATTAAATCAAAATTATCTGCAATGGGTGGCGGTGGAGATGGAAATGGTGGTCCTGCAAAGAAGCATAAAGTATCAGAATTTATTATGGGAGGTGGAAAGAGAGTATTAACTTCAGGTATGGGAATGCGAGATTTTGCATTGTCACCAGGTATGCATATGGGAATTGACATTGCAGGAACAACTGGAGAACCATTGCAAGCATTTACTGATGGTGTTGTTGAAGATACTGGATATCGTCCAAATGGATATGGTTATTATGTATCTTGGATTGATGATCAGGGAGTTGGTCATTTTTATGCTCATATGAATAAACCAGCATTTGTTAAAAAAGGACAAAAAGTCAAAAAAGGAACTATTCTCGGAGAACTTGGAAGTACTGGTAGAAGTTCTGGCCCTCATCTACATTGGGAAGTTGCAACAAATCCAAGTGATACTGGAAGATCAAAATCAGCGGTTCTTTCAAGATTTAATCCACTTTCAAGATATGGAATTGATTCCCCATTTGGAGGAAATATTCAACCAGATCCAAGTATTGCATCTTCTTCTCCCGATTCTTCATCTTCTCCAGGTTCACCATCTTCTCCAGGTTCACCATCTTCTCCAGGTTCACCATCTTCTCCAGGTTCACCATCTTCTCCAGGATCTTCAGGATATGATGTTTCTTGGAATGTTGCTTTAGAAGGAAGTGGAGTTCAGCAAAGATACCTAGATGCATTAGAATCTGGCAGATATATTAATGGTCCAGCAAATCAGAGAAATGTAGATTCTTTAATGGAAGAAACTTCTTACGAACAAGGTGGTGGTAATAATATAATAATGATGCCAATGTCACAAGGTGGTGGTTCTTCAGCACCTCCCGTTAATGGTAGAGTTAATAAGTCTGGAGGAAGTTTGTCTGCTGGTGTAAATAGTAATATGGATATTTACAATAAATCCTTAAAGCAAGTTATCGTTTCCGCATTTTATAAAATATAATTTAAATGTCTAATCCGCAAATTTTACCATCAGATATAAAAAAATTCATAGTATTTCCAACTGATGGTGGAAAAGAAAGAGATATTGCTGGATCTATAGTCCAATTAAATTATTATGAAAATATACTATCAAACTCAATTACAATGAGTGTTGTTGTGGCAGATTCTGGTGGACTAGAATTTGAGAAAAAAAATATGATAGGTCTTTTGGATGGAATACCTATAAGAGGTGGTGAAAGAGTTGTTATTGAATTTTCTGATAATCAAGATACAAAGAATACATTATCATTTGTTGATCAAAGTTTTTATGTAAACAGAATAAGCAATGCAAATCCAGGGACGCAAAATGAGGTATTTTTTCTTGACTTATGCACTAGAGAGTTTTTGGCAAATGAGCAAACAAGAGTTGTAAAAAGATATGATGGAAAAATTTCCGATAATGTAATACAGATACTAAGAGATAAGACTGGATTAAATACAAAAAAAGATATTGATGCAGATTCGACAGTTATTCCATATAACTTTATTGGAAATGACAGAAAACCATTTTATGTGTGCACTTGGCTAGGAACAAAAGGAGTTCCAGAAGAAACTGGAAAGATTAATAGTGCTGCTGGTTATTTTTTCTATGAAACTTATGATGGATTTAAATTCAAATCAATCGATGTTTTATTAAATCAAAAACCAAAGGATAAGAAAAGATATGTTTATACAAATGCCCCAAATATAAATGAAAAAACAGAATATACATCAAAAATATTGTCTGTAAATATTGATAGAGACATTGATCTTCAACAAAATGTTTCTATGGGGACTTATGCAAATAGAAGTTTATTTTTTGATTTTTATGCAATGGATTATGAAGTTAGAAATTATAATTTGAAATTCAATCAAAAAGACGGAATAACACCCGCAGAAGAAAATGTATTATTTGTTCCCGATGAATTTACAGAAGCACCTTCAAGACTTATGAATCTTGTTTTGGATTATGGAACTATGCCATCTGGAAATACTCCAAATGCACAACTGAAAACATGGAAAGATGATCCAAAGTATGCCAATTATGATGCACCAAAATTGATGGTTCAAACTATCATGCGTTATAATCAACTATATACAATTAAGACTAACATTATTATTGCAGGTGATTTTAGTCTTAGAGCAGGTGATATAATTGAGTGTGATTTTCCAGACCTCACAAAAAGAAAAAACAAAAGACCAAATAAGGAGACAAAAGGAAAATATTTAATTGCTAGTTTGTGTCATAGGATAACACCAGAAGATACTTATACTAGTTTGACTTTAATTAGAGATTCATTTAACGCCAAATCAAATATAGATTAAAACTATGTAATCAATTAACCAGCACATACAGAGCATTAATGATGAATTGGATGATTCAAATACAAATGGACAAAGAGTTAGACATTTAAAATCTGAACTAAACTCTTTAGAAAAATATAAAGAAAATCATCCAGATGATGATCATGATCCAACACCATTGGAACTTTATTGTGACGAAAATCCCGACGCTTTAGAGTGCAGAATCTACGATGATTGAACACGAACTGTTTAAGAAACAATTTGTTGGAAGAGATGGATTTGTCTGGTGGATAGGACAAATTGTTGATGCAGGAATTTGGAAAACTAATATTCCTGCATTTAGAACAAATACGACTGATGGTCATAAAGGATTTGGTGAAAGATATAGAGTTCGCATTATGGGATACCATACTGCAGACAACAAGTCTCTTCCTGATAATGATTTGCCTTGGGCAACAGTAATGTATCCAGTGACTGCTGGTGCTGGTAGTGGATCTGCATCAGAAAGCACACAATTACGACAAGGAAATTTTGTCTTTGGATTTTTCTTAGATGGTGAAGATGGTCAACAACCAGTTATTATGGGAGTTATTGGATATAACTCATACACTGCTGTCCAAAGAAATGTTCCCCCAGTTCCATTTCTTCCTTTTGATGGTTATGAAAAACTTGATAGAAGAGCTCAATATGCTGTAAAGGAAAAAAGAGAACGTATAAATGGTCTTCAGACTAAACCACCCGGAAGAATAACAAGAGATCCTCAACCAACAATAAGCACTTCAGTTGAAAATCCAACTAATTTAGAGAGTGCTCAAGAGGAATCTCAAAGAAGTGAAGCAACAATTACCACACACCAATCAAAATTAAGATCTCAGGGACCAAATCAAGCTAAAGGTATAGGAACAGATATTAAGAACTTAATTGCAAAAATTGAATTAATTCTTAGAGATCTTTCAAAATTTGGTTCCGAGCAAAAAGATTTAATAAATCGTTTTCAAGATAAGATACAAAAAGCATTAGATGAAGCAGTTAAATTTGTATCTGCAAAAGTAAAATGGATTATTAAAGAGTTGAGAAAAAATGTCATAGAAAGAGCAAATGACGTTTCAAAGAAATTAACTTTTCTCTTTATGCCAAATGAAAGACCAAGAGTTAAAACTGCTCAGGATAAGGTTCTTTTTGGCATTTCTTGTCTTTTCAATAAAGTATTGAATGGAATTGCAAAATTAACTGGAAAATTTTTAAAAAATATTGCAAAAAAAGTAGTTAATGTCACACAATGTCTTCTTGAAAATTTTGTAGGTGGTTTTTTAGGAAAAATTACTGGAGTAATTTCTGGGGCACTGAATGCAATATTTAAACCCCTAAACTCTTTGACAAGTTTGATTAAAGGAGTTGCTGGAGGAATATCTCTTGGATTTAATGCAATTGGAGAAATTTTTGATACTGTAAAAGGTATCCTTGGTTTCTCTTTCTGTGAAACTAAGATGAAAAAACCTGTTGTTGATGTATGGAGTATTTGGGATGGAGCTGGAAATAATGGAGGAGGTGCTGTAAGTTTAAAGAAAATTATTAGGCAGGCAAAAAAGGCAGGTAAAGGATTAACTGGTCAATTTTTAAATGCTGCTGCATCTGGTGTCGGAGTTGTTGATGAAGTTACTGGTGTAGTTGGAGATGTTGGAGGATTGGTTTCAGATATTGGATTTGAGGATTTATTTGATGGAAATGGATGTGGAGTTGGTCCAGTTCCTTGTGGACCTCCAACTGTTTCATTTTTTGGTGGAGGGGGCGTAGGTGCTGCGGCAAATGCTATTGTAAGTCAAACTGGAAGAGTTATTGGAGTTGATATTTTAAGTTCTGGTTCTGGATATACAGAAACACCTTTTATCAGTATTGGAGATCCTTGTGGAAAGGGTAGAGGTGCTCTTGCAAAGGTTGTTCTTAATAATTATAATGGAGGAGGACAAGGTTCAGGTCTTGGTTTAGATTCTAGTATCATAGATGCTTCAACATTATTAACTGGTTCCGCGTCAGGTTTAAGTAATGGGCAACCAATAACACTTCCAGAAATTCAAACAACTCCAACAGATCAGTCAATTGGTCAGACTGGAGTTGGTGGTCAAGTTCCTTCTGCGGGAAATGATGGATTTACTGGTACTCCTATAGAAGTTGTATTACTTTCTCCTGGAACAGGTTATTCTGATGGTTCTGATGTTCCTACTACAGGAGGAACTGGTGAAGGATTAACTGTCAATATAGAAACTACTATTGATGCAACATTGGGAGGTATTATTGCCGATATTGCACAACCACCTGCACCAGATATTAATAAAAATAGAACAATAAGAATTGTTGAAGGTGTTAAATTAACTGCAGGAGGAGTTCCAATACAAATTGGAGCACCAGAATTTACACGACCACCAAATCTACCAAAAACTGATTATGATAGAATTGTGAATAATTTTGATGCTATTGATATTGATGGTGATGGATTTATTACAAATACTGATTCCACATTAATTCTAGCTTATTCTGCAGGTGTTACAGACTTTAGTTTTATTACTTTTCCTTCTGGAGCAACAAGAACAACTAATGCAGAAATATTATCACATATCGGTATTCATACTGAAGGTGGAACAGGTGCACTTGACATAAGTGATAATGGAGTTGTTGGTGGTGTTGATGTATCATTAATCTCAAGATTCATAAATGCAAATCCAAGTAGCGATGTTGTAAATGTTCCAACAAAAACTTTAACTGTTGGAGGTACTGGAGGAACTCCGGTATTTGCAGGAGAACTTCAAGTTACTGCAGGGGGAACGGGAGGTATTCCCGTTGTTAGTGAAGTAAGTAATGTCAAATTAACTTCAGGTATAAAAGAAATTAAAGCAGGTGCTACTGGAGGAGAACCAGTTAAAGCAGGAGCATTTGGTGGAAGAATAGTTACTATGGATGGAACTAGAATAACTGTTGGCGACTCCGCTGCCAATAGTGCTAGTGGAGAATTTGTTATTGCATATCAAGAAAAAGAAGTTACTGCCGAATATCAAGGAAATGAAACTGATCCAGAAGAAATTATTGATGGTTCTATAGTTTCTGTTCAAATATTTGATCCTGGAGAAGGTTATCAAGTTGGGGATATTTTAACAATTGATGATGGGAGTGGAGCAACAATTAGAATCGAAAAGGTTCAAGGTCCCACTTTAGAATTGTTAGATAAGGATACGGCATCACCTGGAGGAGTTGCAAAAGTTATAATTCTTGAACCAGGAGAAGGATATTTATCCAATTCCGATGGCGATGAGGGTGGTGATGGAAGAATTTGGAAAACTAAGGACCAAACTTCTGTAAGAAGAGAAAATTTTGATTATGATAGACCATACAATCCTGGTCAAATTGTCAAGTTAAATCCAGGAGATGAAGTATTTCTTCCTGTAGGAACTTCTGAGAAGATATTTGATACTAATGGAAATATTTTAGAAAATATTCCAGGAGGAATTTTTTATAAAGTTTCAAATGAAGCAGAAATTACTGCTCCAGAACTTCCAGATATTGATGACATTCCTTTACAATTTGCAACTGCTGGTAATGGACAATATCCGATTATCTTATGTTTGGATGAAATTTATATTAAGAGTTCTGGATTTGATTATAGTCCCGAAGATAAAATTGTTATGGAACCCAATTATGGAGCAGTTTTGGAACCAGTATTTGATGAAAATGGTTCTTTAGCAAAAGTTAATATTGTCAAGAATTCTGAAGGTTTCACAGATGTTCCCGAAATCTTTATAGATAGTGAGACTGGATACAATGCCGAACTTATTCCAGTATTTTCAGTATGTAGAATTGGAGATCTTCTTGAAGATGAGATTCCACCAGGTCAAAATATTATTTCTGTTGTAGATTGTGTAGGTAAATTTTAATGGCAGATAAATTACAGAGAAATTATCACGCTCATAGAAAAGGGACTAAAGATAGTGAAACTATCAGAGGACACGTCCATAATGATAATGTACTATCTGCATATATGGTTCGTAGTGGATATGATTATAGACATTATGTTACTCTTGATGCAGATAAAGGTAGACAGGGTTGGACTATCATTCGTTGTCCAGGAGCATTTGAATTAAAGGCAGGTGATGATGTTCCTTATAATAAGTTTGGAATTTATCTTGAGGCAATCAATGGAGACATTGTTTTAAGAGCAAAAAATGGAAGAATTAAATTAGATGCTGAAAATATTGATTTGTTTGCAGAAGGAACTAAGAATAATGCTGGAGTTATTAACTTAGAATCAAATGAGCAAATTAATTTCACAACAAAAAATCTAACAATTAATGTTGATTCTGTTGCTAAATTCTTTTCTTCTGGATCTCTGCAAATGGTTGCTGACGCATCTCTCGATATTTACGGAGGTCTTATTGATGTTGCAACTTCAGCACAAAAGATAAAAGCATCTAAATTTCCATCCAGAATTTCTAAGATACATAATAAAAAGAACTTTGTTTAGTATATAAACCAATGTCAGCTAGTTTTGATGATTTATCAGTTGGAAAGAGACTTTTTATAGGTAAGGGAAATCCCGAACTTCTTGGTAGAGGACCTTTTGAAGTCAGGGGATCAATGTACTGCGAATCTCCTGCAGTATTTGGAAGAGCAAATCAGTTCCCAAATGTTTGGGCAACTGTAATGATTGGAAAGATGGGTAATAGAGATTCTCCTCCACCATTTGTTCCGGGATTTTTGCCAAGTTGTTTTGGTCCAGTAAATCACTCTCCATATTCTCTTGCGGTTAGGGGAGATGCTGTAGTTTTTAATCATCTTGATGTTGCAAAAGACGTTACTGCTGGAAGAAAAGTAAGAGCTTTGGGTGTGGAAGCACTTGGAGACGTTGTTGCTGGATGTGGAGTACATAGATTATCAATTAAAAAGGATTTTGATATTAAACATCCAACAAAAGAAGGTTGGAGACTTACTCATTCTTGTGTCGAAGGACCTGAAGCAGCAGTATATGTTAGGGGAAGAGTTAAGAATAAAAAAGAAATTAAACTTCCTGGATATTGGAAAAATTTAGTTGATGTTAAAACAATTACAGTTAATTTAACACCAATTGGATCTCATCAAGATGTTATTGTGAAAAGGTGGGATGATGAAAAAATATACTTACAATCTAATGGAGGACTTCCTATAGATTGTTTCTATTATATTATGGCGGAAAGAATTGATACGGAAAAATTAATTCCAGAGTACGAAGGTAATATTGAGGATTATCCTGGAGATAATAATCAAAGGTCAATTGTAGGATACAATTACGACATTAAAAAATAATATACATAAAACAATAGGCAATAAGATATGACCGAAGAAGAGTTAGAAGAACTTCTAGAGGAAGAGGGGTTTGTAGATTCTGAACCAGTACCAAATCTCCCAATAAACTATCCAGAATATTGGATAGTAGATCGTGCTACAGGAATTGTTGGGATAGGAACAGCAGATCCAGTAAATGCTAGATTTCATATTGTCGATGATAGAGAAACTCCAACCGTTAGAATAATTCAAAAAGGTCGTGGAGATTCGCTCTTAATTGATAATAAACGTCTTTCCGATCAAAATGGTCCACCAACAATTCCATATCTTAACATAAAGAATGATGGTAGAATTGGTATTGGAACATCTCAACCATTATCAGAAATTCATTTAATTACTGATGCAGAGAATAGCAATATTTTAATTGGAGAACTTCCTGATAATACTGGTTCTGCAACAGACTCTGGAATCTCATTTACTGGACTTGCAAACACTGTAACTTCCGCACTCTTCACTGAAGTTGATGGTGCTCTGATTTCATTAGGAGCAAATGTTGGTCAAGCAGGCATTGTAGATACTAGTCGAGTTGGCGGCATTATTCGCATTGATACTAGAAGGACTGGCGATCCTTTCGTCGGTGCTAATCCTGGTGCTGGAAATTCGAGTTGTTTTTCAATTAAAGGAGTTGGGATTGGCGAAAGTATTAGTGATGAATATACTGCATATACAACAAATTTAGACACTGGTGATACATTCATTGCACCCGATAGAGGTGATGTTTTTGTAGTTGCATTCTCAACAGAAACTTCACTTGGAGTTGCAACAGATAGAGTAATACCTTATTATAGATTCTAT
>Ga0070754_10002127_pt1 | contig 14855 bp, 18 predicted proteins | sample VirMetDEL_Sep_01_FD_75181 | JGI IMG/M metagenome (GOLD analysis project Ga0070754, IMG submission 75181) | Aqueous microbial communities from the Delaware River and Bay under freshwater to marine salinity gradient to study organic matter... | ecosystem: Environmental > Aquatic > Marine >... | reverse complement strand
TGGGCTGACATCAACAAATTCATCAGTCACCGCTGGTCTCAGCGTGTCCGCACCCGCTACACTTACGCTGCTGCCTAAGGCGCAACGGAACGAACGGGGCGCCCTTGAGGCGCCTTTTTTATTATGCAAGTCAAGTACATCACAACAGAAGAAGCGCTCCGTGACGCTCTGACAGAGTTAAAGCAGATCAACAAACTTTGCGTCGACACTGAGACCACGGGGCTCGATGCACGCGTCGCAGACTTAAGGCTGCTTCAGCTTTGCTCCACTGAGGAGAAAGAAGAAGATCGGGTCGTGTATGTGATCGACTGTTTCAAAGTCAAACCGACTGATGAGCTGAAGAAGCTCATCGAGAGTCGGGAGATGCTTGTCGCGCATAACATGAACTTCGACTTTCAGTTCCTGTTGAAAATCGGTATCGACTACAAAGGGAAGATATTCGACACATTCATCGCAGAGCGCTGCCTCAGAGCAGGTTTTAAGGAGAAGCGCATCAGCCCACAGGCTAAGAAGCCTTACTTTGCAGACGTCTCGTGCTCTCTAAAGGCCGTGGTCGAACGGCGCCTCGAGCTCGAGGTTGACAAAGAACAACAGGTATCGGATTGGTCTAAACCTGATCTCGAGGAGGAGCAGATCTTCTACGCAGCTAAGGACGTCGACCTGCTACCAAGAATCGCGGCAGACCAACTGAAGGAACTTGCCGAGGAATCCCTTCTGGATATCTACTCCCTCGAATCAAAGTGCATCCGCCCTGTGGCATCAATGTGTCACAGAGGGTTCAACGTAGATGTTAGTAAGCTAGTAGCACTAAAAGAATCCATTTCGGAGGAGCTCCAAAAAAAGACTATAGAATTCTGTACTGAGCTTGACGAAGCTCTTCCTCTCGAACTAAAGCTTCCGAGAAACCCAGATGGACAACTGGCAATTGGCAAGAAGCAACGAAAGGAATTTAATCCTGGCTCTGGCGTGCAGTGCGTCAAGCTCTTCCAAGCCCTGCACATCGACTTACCTCTTGATGGAAGAACAGGCAAACCAACGCTTAATCAAGTCGCCCTCTCCGAGTTCGACAGCAACGATCGAATCCTCAACCTCTACAGGCAACGGGTCAAAATCGAGACACGTCTCGAGCACGCGGAGAAATTACTTGCAAATATTAATCCTGTTTCTCATAGGATTCACAGTCAGTATAATCAGTACGGCGCCAATAGCGGACGCTTCACTTCATCTGGAGCCAAGAAGCAAACAGCTAAGCAGGTAAAAAATCAATTTGCCGTAAACGCTCAGCAGATCCCACGCAACAACGAATTTCGTGAGTGCTTCATAGCTACTCCTGGATACGAACTAATCATCTGTGACTTTTCTCAGATCGAGCTGCGCCTAGGTGCAGAACTTATCGGGATCCCTCAGATGATCGAAGCGTTTCAAAAAGGCCACGACCTCCACACGGTTACGGCCAGTTTGATCTACAAGGTTCCAATTGACGAAGTTCAGAAAAGTCAGCGTCAGGAGGGCAAAACGCTCAACTTTGCGTTGCTCTACGGAATGGGCTACAGGAAGTACAAAACCTATGCCGCTCAATCAGGCAAGGTCATATCGATAGGAGAAGCAAAGGTCGCTCACGCCGCATTCCACAACGCCTACCCACGCCTCCGTCAATGGCATAGAGAAAGAGCGGCGATGGTGGAAGACGGCTGGTGTTACGTGAGAACTCCACTCGGTAGAAGGCGTCTTCTTTCTTATGATGATGCGACGATGACTGCCTGCGCAAACACGCTGGTGCAGGGAGCTGGCGCAGATATCCTCAAGCTGTCTCTGGCGAAACTGAATGAGCACCTGAACGAGGAGGCGCACCTAGTCGCTTGTGTCCACGATGAGATTGTGCTGGAGGTAAAAGAAAATAAATCAGAGCACTACAAAAGTATTCTTGAAGGGTGCATGAAGGAGGCTGCGGAGTCTATCCTCAAAGTCGTCCCGTCAAAAGCGGACGCAAGCACCGGAACCAATTGGTCAGACAAATGAGTCAGTCACGACAGAGAAAAGCGGGACCAGAACCAAAAAGCAAATTTAAAAAAGGTGACCGGGTCCAGGAAGCGATCAAATTCAAAGAACCTTTTGTGAGTCACAAGAGCTCGACAGAGATCCACAAAAGGATCGCAAACATCTGCGCGGACGATCGTGTGGGCACTGTAGAAGACATTGTGATTATCAAGAACTCAGCAGGGAGGAGGTGTGTCTACATAGATGTCTTATGGGACGGATCCACGCGGAGCTCCCGCCACGCGCAGACGCGGCTTACCGCACTCGACAACTGAAAGCCAAGGACATAAGGTAGGAGCTACCGAAAAGTCACGGAAGACTATGCGTACTTTGAGTTTTAAGATTGATGATAGGAAAGAAATCTTTACAGCTAAGACAGATGCAGGTTATGTAGGTTGCGTCAAAGAAGCGAACTATGTTTGCTTCACGGTCGAGGTGTTCGACTCAGCCCTGAAAGCAGCTAACAAAGCGAGAAGCCTTCAGAAGGAACTGAGAAGTAAAAATGAAGAGAAAACAAAAAGCTTAAACACAAATGTAAAAAAAGCTAGCAAAAAGCCTAAAAAGAAAGTAGCGTGTTCGCAAAAGCTGTATACGCTCGCGGAAACAGAGGCGATGCCCCTCCTGCGATTTCAAGAGGTGTGGGTAATCACCCGTGAGAATCTGTATGTTCTCGACTGCCTTGACAAAGAGAACAAGCGATTAGTCAGGTATACACCAAACAAGGACAAGGCAAAATATTACAACGACCACGAAGAAGCCAAGATGACTATGAGGGTTCTGAAGAGCGTGGTTGGCCCAGGCTTTGATCTAATGAGATTTTTCGTGGAGAATGAAAAGTAGAATAAACGAAAGAGACAACTGAGATGGCTGCTCGCTTTGCTGGCGATTACTTTGGGATCTCCCTGGCCGGACCAGGGGAAAGTACATCAACACTATTAGAGTATTTTCCCGATCTAAGAAGCGCTCCAGTAGCAAGGAACGCTCAAACTAAAGAGCAGCCCGAGAAAGACTCAGGTATCTACAGAGAGGTTAAGGCCACGCCGGTATTTGGTGGCTTCAAAAGGTTTGAGAAGTCGGAGGGGCGGAAGGCAGGGGCACCGGTGTTTGGGGGCTTCAAAACCTTTGAACAGCCTAAGTAACGACTCGAGAGACAAACCGGTTTATACTAAAGAAACTGGCAACAACTAAAGCTATGACTGCTAGTCGCTACAAATTCCCTAAAAGCTCACTGCGATTAGCGGGTTTCAACCTCGCCGATTTCTTCAAGGAAGACGAGAACGGCGAAGGCACTGGAAGCTTCGAGGGCTTTCTACCGGGCTTTAAGGAGACGACCTTAACTAAAGGTCGGGGTGGTGTTATGTCATATAAGGCACCCAAAGCACCTACTCGGGTATCCGAGTTCACACTAACGCCCGAAGAAATGGCTCCTGGCGGAGGTGTCAACATCAGTAACATGAATCAGCAAACGGTTGCTCCGGAACCGCCTGCTCCTCCCGCTCCCGAACCGGTACAGATCTCATCTAAATGGGGTATGGATCCGGCTTATTTCGGCCACGAGGATTACTTCCGTAATATTGAAGCGGGTGCAACCCCTTCACAAATTATGGACTTCCTAGACGAGAACATTAACCTTCTCCGTATGGGTAACGTCCCCGGAGGCGGTGGTCTCTATGACCAACTCAAGGCTGGTAATGTCCCCACGCTGGGCAGCAGCGGTCGTGAGGTGGTTGAGCAACAACAAGCTGCACAACCGTCACCTCCCTCTCAGACTGCTTCGGCACCTTCCGGTCCTTCATTCAGCACTCAATACGGTGCTAGCTCCGAGTTCCTCGGACATAAAGACGTGGAGGCAGCCAAAGCAGGCGGCATGACGAACGAACAGATCGCACAAGTCCTCAAGGCTAACGTGGGCAAACTTAGGATGGGTAACCTCCCAGGCGGTGGCGGTCTTTATGACGAATACGCTCAGTACATGTAGGTCTTAGTTAAAAGGCAAGCTAGGGTACGGCTCACAACCGTACCTTTTTTATTGTCCGCGTGAAGGAGCGAGAAGGCAATCAGGAAACCATAAACTACTCTTTGATAGTTAAGAGAAATAGAATCGATCATAAACTTAGCGTAACTGCAAACGGTGGGGGCCACGCGCAGGCGCAGGCGGAAGACATTGCACGTGCCCTTAGAGCCGACTCTTTTGCGCTGCTCTACGAAGAGACTGAGCCAAGCGATGTCAGTGAACTATTCAGAAAACTTGCTTACAGCGACTTCTCGAGGACCGACTGTGTCCTGTGGGAGGGAAAGTTTACGAACAACACACCAGCATTTTATGTGTTGAAAACAAGATACTACGTGCGTAGAATCATACGAGACTACTTAGACATAGGCAATGATGTGTATGTCAAGATGACCTGTGGAAAAAAAGAGTGCATAAACCCTTTCCACAATTCTTACAAAAACATGAAGGCCGCCAAGACCACTGGCGCTGACTGGAATTTGGCGTTAGCCTTCGCAAGCCAAGGCGTTCCCGTCTCGGAAATCGCGAAGGCACTCAAAGTACATCGATCAACGATTTACCGCATCCTCAACCATGAACGTTTTTCTTCTCGGTCTTCGAGTTAAAGACGCACCTTTCGAAAGCGAAGGAAACATTAACGTGAGTGCCGAGGCACTCCCGTCTACCGACAAGAAAATTGCCACCAAGGTTTTGCTCATCCAGCAAAGCCAGCACTATGTGGGCAATCTTCTGAAGGGTCTGAAAGAAGGAGACACAGTCTTCGCCGTCGGACCAACCAAAGCTGAACCAGACGGTCTGCTGAAAATGCAGCCAATGCTGGTTGTCACTCAAGACAACTGGGACGACCTGCTCGCGATCAACCTTTATATCGCCACGGGTGGTCTCGGACCAAAAACAGAAGAGACTCAGATCGGTGACAACACCGTCACCAACAGGTCTCTGGCTTGGCAAGACGAAAACCAGGAGACGAGTTGGCTAAAACTCAGCTGCTGGAATGAGCTGTCAGGTCAACTTGCCGACCTCCCTCCCGGCACTCCGACCATCGCTGTCGGACGTATCAGCACCTCAGAAAAAGAAGACCGCACGTTTCTGAACTACGGAGTGGACAAAATCCTCTACCTCCCACGTTCTACTCGTCAGTCTCCTAAGAAAGCTGCTGATCCTGAAAAAGGACGCGTTTCTACTGCTGCTCTCGGTTCTCTCGACTTCTCGCTCTGATTAACCATGGTTTTTATCGCAGGTAAATTTTCGGCTGATGAAATCCTCTGCCAGATTCCGCCGCACACGCTCCGTATCGATCTTCAAGCGCGTCGCTGGAAGTCCGACACTGACCCTGACGCGGCCATCACTGACTCAAACGACAACGGTATACCGATTGAATTCATCCTTCTTGGGTTTACACCGTATTTCGGTAACCTCGGCATGCGCTCGCATGAAGAGTTTATTCGTATTAGTTACATTGGCGTCACACCTTCTCATCGTCTTCTTCCGCCACGCTGCGTATGTACAAGCATTATTAGTGGCAAGTCGAGTCAGAAGAACTTTATCTCGTACTTCCAAACCCTCTACAACAATCGTATTAACGTAGGGGAAGTCATCACCTCAACTAAATTTGCACAGAAATCCTTCAACGAAAGGGATCCGGTCACAGGTGCTGACGGTGCCAAGATCAATTACAACGTCCTTGAGTTCAAGGATCGGCCAGCTCAAAACGATGATGAGAAAAAACTCATCGAGGACATTGGCGCTTGGCTCGAAAGTGATGGAGGAGAGCTGGTATCAGGTGCTCTTCGCAGTAGTATCTCCGGTGCGAATCTGGTCGAGCTACCTCTGGGAGAAGACCACGGGGCTATCAAAGAAGCTTTTATGGAGGCTAACCCGAAACGACTAGAGGGCACTGCACCCGCTAGTCTTTCCTCTCTCCCTCCGTCAGCAGGTGAACCCGGCGCAAAAGCAACTAAGGAACCTCCCAGTGCTAAAAAGCAAGCGGAGCCTAAGGAGCTAAACGAGGAGCAGAAAGCGGCTTTGAAAGCAGCCGGTCTCGAGTTCTAAAACAAAGAGAGACAACTCAAGACAGGGACTCCTTCGGGAGTCCTTTTTTATGTCACATATCGATTAGGTCGCCAAAGGAGGGTAGGTCCACATCGTTTGCAACGCAGTACATCACAATGTTCTCAAGCAACGTACCCCTGATAAGATAACTTGCGTAAATAAGACTCAGAATCTCCTCCGCCTCAGGTGTATCTAGTTTTTTAACATTATCTAGAAACACTCTATGAGCAAAGTTCTGCTCTAACGTCAAGTGCGACTTCAATTTATCTAGGACGGTATCAGCTTCCATGTCGTTTTACCAAGTCCCAAAATTTGTTTTTTCACCCATAGCGAAAAGCTCTTGGGGTAATGGCACAATTCTACTTCCGACAGACTTTGACGGTCAGCTGGCAAAGCAAGCTCAAGGAGATGAGATAACCGAAGTCATCAGGAACGAGGACGAACAGAATCTTCACGATCCCGACTGGTGGGAGAGCTACAGAAATAAAGTTGACTGGGTGATAGCCATAACTCAAGGTGCGCCTCAGTACACACCGTGGATCACCGAGTACGGCATGGATATCGCTAACGAAGGTTTAATCATCTTGGATCGGATGACCTTCCTGGAGCCCACGAGGAATCGTGAAGGATTTTTAAACGAATCTTCTCTAGTAAACATGAAGATTCTGTCCCCTAGACCATGTTTCCGTGCGGACGGTAAACAACTAAAGGACTCTGTGACGTCTGCGTGGTTTATATTCAAAAAAGCAGGAGCTGCTCGTTGCAGTACGTTTATAGATTTCGAAGTAGGCTGGCAGCACCCAAAAAACCTTCGAAAGTGAGCAAGCGTCTTACCAGCATCCTCGAGCAGCTTGTAGAGCTTCAAAAAGAACAGAACAGTAAACTCGATAAAATCACTGCGCTGCTCGTAGGGCAACAGCTGCTTACTGAGTGCGTTGATTATCAGAATCAACCACGGACGCCTGAGGAGTGCGCAGAGATCACGATCGAGAGTTTCTCTGCTGCTCTCTGTTTAATGGGGGAACTGGATCAGCGTAACAGAGAGTATCAATATCAAAAACAGGAGTTCTTCATCAACGATGAGGAAGACGATGACGAGGAAGAAATCAACGAAATCTCAGATTCGTTCTAAGCTGAGTAGGAATTGACACGTATTTTGTGTCCGATACTCGAGTAACAGTCAACGGATTAAGGCACTACATTTGCAATGGAGTTCCTACACCGCTTCCATCAGTAACTTCGATCCTCAGTGCTACTCAGTCAGAGGAAACGCGGAAAAAGCTAGCTCACTGGAATTTGATGAATCCAGGGGTGGCTGATCAAGCTGCGGAGAGAGGAACCTGGATTCACTCAAGTGTTGAGAACTACCTACTCGGGTTAAAGGTCGTACCCCCAGAAAGGTACAGTCCTTACTGGGACGGAATGCCTGAACTCCTGGATGACCTTCTGGTCGGGGGTCGAGTGCTCTGGTCCGAGAAACCTTTCAATCAACCACGGTGGTCAAAGTACGTAGGTGATGATGGTGTAGGGAGAATCCACTACTACGACGAAAAGACAGGTCACGGTTATGCAGGCTGTTGCGACCTGATCTATATGAACCAAAACGCAGAAATTGTCCTCGCTGACTTCAAGACCAGCAACGGACCTTACTCCGCGAGGTTCCCTAGAAAAGACGCCAAAGTCGACGAAAAGACAAAAAAGGCATTGATTTCGGGAGTTTTCAAAACAAAGAAAACAAGACTTCAACTAGCTGCGTATAAAGCGGCAGCTGAGGCTTGCCTCGGAATTAAGATAGATAAAACGCAAATTATCGTCACTACAGCTATAGAAGCATTCAACACTCAAATCTTTACTTTTGGCCCAGAAGAAGTAGAGAAGGACGAAGAAAATTGGTTCCAAGTAGTGAGGCAGTACTACGAAGCTAAGGCTTCAAAGTAGAATTACCGAACCTTGAGAAAGCGGTCGGAGAGGGGCTTCTTCAGTTTCTCTTCAGATTGCTGGCTGAGATTTCAGGCATACTGGAGGCATCTTGCGACACACCATGAACTTCATCTGCTCAGTAAACGAGGTAGTCGCAAAGCACCTCCATCCTGAGACAGGCAAGATAGCAGTAGGTGGTAATTTCTCTGCGTTTAACTCAAACTGGATTGCCTCGGAGCTAAACGCCGAGCAAATCGCTGAGCACGTTGGGAAGAGCCACGGTCTGTGCGCCTGGCACCTCCTAAATGGACAAAGAAATTCGAAAGGTACCGGTGTTATAAAAGCGGGTTTAATTATCGTCGATATAGATAACCAAGCTGATCACAAAGATTCTGAAGGAAACAAAGTACAGAAACAAGAGCTAACCGTAGAAGAGGCGCTCGAGCTAGATATCTGCAAAAAGTATCTGACTGTCGGTTACTATTCGCCTTCGACAACAGACGAGTGGCCAAGATTTCGTCTTGTCTTTGGTCTAGAAAGTCCCATTATCGATCCAAAGACTTACAAGTTCCTCACTCAACAGATCTACAGCCAGATCCCCGGTTCCGATGTGCGGGCTACGACGATCCCAAACTTGTTTTACGGGGCCAAGGACCAAACGGCAGTCTTCGCAAAACCAGGGAGATACATCCCGACAGAAAAAATCCAAGAGGCAGCCAAGATCGCTGCAACGCTTCCTGACGAAAATTCTGAACAGGGAGACGCGGAAGAACTCCTGAATTCTCTCGACATCGACGGAAAAGGTATCGACCTCGTCAAGCTTGTGTCCGCCACGGTGCGTTCGGTGCTAGACGGTAACGAGGTGGAAGACCGTAGCTCGACCATGGCTGCGGTCTGTAAGGAGCTCCTCGGCTGGGTCAACTGGCTAGGCGAGCGCAAGATACCAGTGCGCGTCTCACCCTTGACAATCGCACACGATGCGTTCTATAACATCTATGCGTACCCTCATGACCTTGATGGCAAGTTTGGTCGGATCCTGAATTCGATTCGAGACTCAACCGAACTCCAACCAGCAATCGCTCTAGCCTCTGAGCTCGGTGCGTTAGCTGTCTGGAAAAAGGTAAAAGTCGTGAGTCGAGCGGCGTTTGACCGATTTGCTTCTGATTCTGAAAAAGAAGCACTGGCTGTCGCAAAAAAGGCGCAGCTGAACTCAGTGCTCGACATCACCGCCTTCAGCCTAGAAACAGAAAAACCTTCTGTGTCCACGGTTGATCCAGCATCTTCAACTTCACAATCACTTGAACAACAAATGAATACTCCTTCGACACCGAAGCAATTAGTCAGCCTCGTAAACGGAAGCGGCAGCCAGAACAAGCAGTTCTCCGAGAACGATGCGGCGGATGTCATCGTTCAAAGCCAAGGCGATAACTTCATTTACGACAGCTCGCTGGACCAGTTCTACCACTACGACAGCGATAAGGACGTGTGGTATCACCAGGACGAACAGCATATCAAGAGGAGGATTGTTAAAGCGCTGGATACGTTTGTAGCCTCTGGTGTACTTCCCAAATACACTGCATCCACGATTCAGAGCATCTACCAGATCCTCAAAGCGAAGCTCCTCAAGTCTGCTGAGGGAGGAAGGAAGAGCATCTGGAGCAAGAACAGAGGCTTAATTGCCTTCAGTAATGGTGTTCTGGACACCAAGGATCTCGAATTCCAAGAGGGAGCTCGAAAAAACCTTTACCTGCGACACAAGCTTCAGTACGAATATCAAGAAAACGCCAAGTGCCCGGAGTTCATAACCTGGCTCAAGGCCTGTCTTCATCCCGGACAAGAGCTTTTGATCAGGGCTTTCTCTAGAGCAATCTTGACAGGCTATACGTCAGGTGAGCGGTTCCTTCACCTTGTCGGGCCAGGCGGTACAGGTAAGTCCACGATGCAGCAACTCCTCGTTGCGCTCGCTGGTTACCACAGCACTCACACCTCCAGCTTGGAGATGATCGAGAACAACAAGTTTGAGACATACAACCTGATCGGTAAGCGACTCCTGCTCCTTACAGACGAAAGCAATTATCAGAAGAGGATGGACGTCCTCAAGAAGCTCACTTCCGCTTCGGACACCCTGCGTGCAGAACGGAAGTACGGCAAGGAGATCATCAGCTTCAAACCTGAGTGTTTGGTCTGTATCGCGAGTAACGAGCACATCACCTCAAACGACTCCAGCAGCGGTCTCGAGCGTAGAAGACTGACCGTAATCATGGATCGCGTTGTACCCCCAAGCAGCAGAAAAGAACTTATTTCCGTTTACGACGACCATATCGAAGGTGCTTTTGCCGAAGAGATGTCAGGCATTGTGAGCTGGGCGCTTGACATGGGTTACGACCAGATGAAAGACGTACTCGCAAACCCAACCAAGCACGTACCTTCTTTGAATGCGACCAACATCGAAGCACTGATGTTCAACAATCAATTCGTTGCTTGGCTGAACGACTGCTGCCTCTACGCGCCTCATAGCACCACACCGATCGGTCACGGTGCGAGAAAGCCCTCGATCGAGGAGTCAGAGAAAGGTCTCTACATCGCTAACGCATATGGTGCGCTGTATCCGAGCTATGCAAACTTCTGCAAGTCTTGCGGGTATAAGGCGGCAGCAAAACACCGTTTCGTTGAGAGGACCAAAGAGGCTGCCACGAACATCCTCAAACTTCCTGGTGTGACGCTTGTCATGAAAGATGGAATTCCCAGCCTTAAAGGCTTACGACTCAAGGCTTTTGATCTAAAATCCGATCGAGCTTCAACTGGTCCTGAGCGTCTACCTTCCCCGGTTGAGTACGCACAGGATCCAACAACAACTAAATGGGACGCTGCTTTTAGCAAACATGACCCTGCGCCTGAATCCTAATCTCACTCTGGCTGTCGCCGGAACCATCGGTATCGGTGTTGCGGCCATCGTCATGGCTCCTCAGCAACTAGGCACCGCTTTTGCTTTCGGTGGCGGTTTAATCGGCGGTGCCGGTATTGCACGTGATCGCGCCCGCAAGGCGAACGTCAATAAAGAAAACGCACAAAGAGTCACCAACGTCTTCAGTGCGCTTTATTCCGCCAATCGAGGCCTGATCGATCCAATCGAATTAGCCTTTGTAGCACACATCCCCGCCGAGCACGCGCACGGTTTCCTCCAGGGTCTTGCCGAAAACACTGGTGGGCAGAAGATCCCTACCAAGGCCAACAACGGGGTGCTCTTCTCATTCCCACACTCCAACAACGCGTTACAGGAGCTGACTAACAACGCTCAAAATTGGGTGCAAGCTGAAACCCAAAAAATGGCAGCCGAGTTAGAAAGTCAACGTCGCGCACTCCAAATGGCTCAACTCCAGAACGCTGCAAAGCTCGCCAATCAACAAGCCAACCAGCAAGATCCTTGGACCCAGACGGGTCAACTCCCTGGCTAGCAAGCCAGAGGAAAGTCAGCGAAGGAAATCCCAACCTTTCAAGCTGCTTTCCTCTGACTCTTTAATAGCCTTAACAACAGTAGGAAGCAGGTTGGCCAACTGACACCCAATCGACCGAGCAATCAATCGATGCTCGCGTTGCGTATCCTGCTGACCACGGAGGCCGACATAGTGAATAAAACTGCGGATCGTTCCGCTCATATGCAGACGCGTAGGTGTGTAGAGAGGCAGTAGGTTCCTGGCGCACTCACGAGCAACACCTTTACTAAGCATCTCGCTGTAAAGCTCTTTTACCTGTTTGTCCAGGTCCTCGAGCTTCTCCCAAAAGTGCTCACACATGTAAAGAGGCAGAATGTTCTGGCTGCTCTGCCGATTCTTTTCAGCCTGTGCGCGGAGCTCAAACTTCCACGGTGTGTCAGAGACGCTTAGTGTCTCGATGGGGTCGCAGTAACGCTGAGATAATTCTTGATAGACGAAACTACGGTGCCTCAGAATCTGAGGTGATATTGCACGCGTCGTGGAGATCTCGAACGAAGCGCTTGCCTGCTCAAAGACACTCCAGTGACCATGCTCAATGCAGTAGCCGAGGAGCTTTGCGTATTCTGCACGATGGGGATCTTTAGTAGAAACCCTTGCGTGTCTTGCGATCGTCTGCTCAGCTTCGGGAGTTATCCAATCGAGCTCGGCTGAATGCAGCTCCACTTAGCTTTTAGGGAAAGTCTGTTGGTAACGAAGCCTAGCAGTGATTTCGCGAGGATTTGAAACCATGCGAACAACATCAGAAGGGCCAGCACCTAAACGCATACCAGCCATGCGGATCGTATCTGCCTGTGATCCCATCATTTCTTATCACCCTTAGCGGGAAGTTGAAGAGGCATTGAACCAGGAGTTCTGAAATCCATGGACATCAGAGCTGCCGAGGGGTCTGGCGCGTTTAAGAAATTCTGCTGAGGCAGCGAAGTGAGGATCTGCATCTGCGCACGCAGATTGGGGTCCATCGAGTTGCTGGTATCAACAAGATACTGAGCCTTGGACATATCAGCAGCCCGCTCAGGCATCACCAATGAATCACGATGGTTGTACCCAGGTAAACCGGTGATCTCGTTGGAAGGCATAATGTTGCCTTCTTGGTAATTGGTCGGGCCGACAGCAGATCTCACATACTCACCACGGTCTCGTTGGTATTGCGACGAGACCCGATTGATGTTGTCGAGCGAAGACGATCGACGTAAATCAATCGCTTCAGGCGTATTGGTATAAAGGCCTGGGATCTCGCTTGCGAGAGAACCCAGAGGCTTGACACGAGCAGCCATGGGACCAAGTCCACCTGGGCGCTGTAAGAACTGTTGACCTTCCATGATTAGATTCTAACTGCGTTTAGGTTGTTTTTCGCGGTTAGTTTCCTTACTAACCATACGGAGGTTTGAGGGAGAGTTATTTTCAGGGTTGAAGTCTTTATGGTCTACTTCCTTTCCATCTCCCTTTCGAGCACGACCGTTACGCTCCATAAATCGTCGAGCTTTATTTCGAGCGGCGCGTCTTTTCTTTTGTTTCTCTGTACCTCCGTGCTCACGGTACTCTTTAGAGTAATCTCGATCCTGAGCCACGGGTTTAGTTTTTTATGATTCTAATCCCCGAGCAAAAAGGTCGACAACTTTATAGTCACGGCGAGCGACCATGTCTCTGCCGAACTCCGCAATATCATTCTTATACCGCTCCCAAAGTCCTGTATAGAGCCCATCGTTACAGCCATAGAACTCATACAACGCATCGAGGAAGTCAGCTTTTGCTTGTTCAGACTCGACGCTCCAATTATCGAGAATCTCTTGATAATCGAAATAGACAGCAGCCATGGCGGGGTTGAGATAGAGAGCCAGCTTAATGGATTCGAGGCGCTTATTACTGACCCTTCATAAACCAGCCAGATTTGTCACCTTCGACCATCCAACGAGGCTCAAGATTCTTTTTGGAGTAGAGCTTGTATTTACCGTCAGAGCTGACGTAATTACCGCTGACTAGATCAAGCTCACCCCAGGGGTCGTGTACCCAGAACTTAGATTTATCTGACGTCACACCTACTACGCAAATCCAGTGTCCTCCACCACTCGGATGGTCGACCGTACCGTGGTGAAGAATTCCAATAGGAACAGCGATACCCTTCTCTAGCTGGGATTCAATGGAACCCCAACCACCTCTCGTCGAGAACTGGGCATCCACGCCGAATAAGGCGAGGGCTTTGACCTGGACCGAAGCGTCTGTAGTGTCTCCGAGCTTAAAAACTTCTCGGATATAGTCGTCATCATTTTCAATCACCTCAGGATCAAGACAACTTAAGAGCATCGCGCAGCTACTAGAGAAGCAGGTTCGATTGGCATCTCTGTAGTTATCTCGCTGGGAGTAATAAGGAACAGTCAGCCTGATGTCAGACGAAGTGGAGGGCTTATCACTTGGTGCTTCAGCATCATTAATGATCTTCCAGTGGTCAGGCCAAAACCACCACTCCTTGTCGGGTTGCTGCTCAAGAAACACGCGTTGATGCGACTCGCCTGCATACATGCGGATTTCGGTCCACTGCCACGCAGCTCCCTTTGGAACAAAAAGTTTCTGCTCGGCTTCGAGCTTGGAAGAATCGACGGGCTTACGCTTAAGCCAGGTGTCGCGCTTGGCGAGGATCGATTTTCCCAAGAGAGGGTGCTTAATCTTCTCCAAGAATAGAGCTTTTTCGTGCTGACGTCGGCGGACCAAACCGGGAACAGGCTCGTCACTTCCAGCCTTTACCCACTTGGCAAATTCCGCCGCAACAATCTTACGGTCAGCATTTCCGTTGAGTAATCTGAGTAACGTGCTGTGAATAAAAGCTGTAGGTCCAACATTAAACACAAATGAGACTAGAGCGTCATACTCATTTTGATTTAGCTTGACGTTCACAAAGCTATGTACAGCCTGCTGAGCGCTTTCAGTATCTTTCCACAGGAGTTTCTCAGCCTCCTCCTCCGTAATTCTCATTCCAGGTTTTACGTCAGAACCTGTATGCCCATAGCCGATGGTATCGACTCCAGCAACACACTTATACGCAGTAAGCCTAAGACCCTCAAACTTTTTAATAAGGTCTAACCCGCGCTGCGACAGCGTCATATTTAAAACCCAGCCTCTGATACTTTGACAGAGACTGGGCAAAAATTAGCTGAATTTTTTATAAATTAAGCCACAGATGCAGTCACGCGATATTCAGAAGCACTGCGATCAGTACGGTGAACATAGACAGTGGCTGTATCGCCAGAAGTGACCGAGAACGCCACGCCGCTGCTCTGACGACGAGTCATCTTAGGTGCTTTTGCGGTCCCATCTTCGACTCCATCGGAGCCAACAACTGTGATGCC
>Ga0070754_10002124_pt1 | contig 14864 bp, 14 predicted proteins | sample VirMetDEL_Sep_01_FD_75181 | JGI IMG/M metagenome (GOLD analysis project Ga0070754, IMG submission 75181) | Aqueous microbial communities from the Delaware River and Bay under freshwater to marine salinity gradient to study organic matter... | ecosystem: Environmental > Aquatic > Marine >... | reverse complement strand
TTTGTTATATGGAAACAAATAATTTTTATGTCTATCTACATATCCGTAAAGATAATGGAGAACCTTTTTATGTTGGTAAAGGAAAAAATAATAGATCTAATGTTAAATACTCAAGAAGTCAATTTTGGAAAAATATTGTTAATAAATATGGTTTTGATATTATTTTATTAGAAGAAGGATTGACAGAAAAACAATCTTTCGAATTAGAAAAATATTGGATTAATCGTATTGGTAGAAGAGATTTAGATAAAGGTCCTTTGGTTAATTTAAGTGATGGTGGTGAAGGTAATAGTGGGAATAAATGGAATGAAGAACAAAAAGAAAATTTTTCTATAATTAGAAAAGGTACAAAACCTTGGAATAAGGGTAAAAAGTTTCCTCAAATAAAAGGTGAAAAGAATGGTATGTATGGTAAAACTAAAGATAAAAACCCATTCTATGGTAAAAAACATAGTGAAGAAACTAGGAAAAAAATTAGTGAGTCACTGAAAGGAATACCTTTATCAGAAGAACATAAAAAAAAGAAATCTTTATCTATGAAAGGTAAATTATCTGGAACTAAAAACCCTATGTATGGTAAATGTGGTGAAGATAACCCAAACTCTAGATTAACACAAGAACAAGCGAATGAAATTCGTTTAAAATATATACCATATAAATACACCATTAAAAGATTATCTAAAGAATATGGTGTTAGTGAACCAACTATAGGTTCTATTATTAAAGGTAACACATATGAAGTTTAAATACACAAAAGCGATATCAAAAATTCGTAGAATGAAATCTCGTATCAAAGTAATACAAGGTGGAAGTTCTGCGGGTTTGTAACCCCCTCTGAATAATAGTAGGAGGGGGTGAATAAGGTAAAACAATTGCGATACTATCCATCCTATTAGATAAGTGTCTTAAAACCCCTAATTTATCAGTTTCAGTAGTTTCAGAAAGTACACCTCACTTGAGACGTGGATGTGTAAGAGATTTCATTAATATTTTAAAAAGTACAGAAAGATTTAAATCTGATCAGTGGCACATCACTAATAGTACATATAAATTTTTAAATGGTTCATACATAGAATTCTTTTCCGCCGATATGGGAGATAAACTCAGAGGTGCGCGAAGAGACATACTCTATATTAACGAGGCGAACAATATTACAAGAGAAGCGTATTTAGAATTGGCGATGAGAAGTAATCAAGACATCTATATCGATTACAACCCTTCTCATAGTTTTTGGAATAAAGAGGTTTTAGAGGACGATAATTCTGAATTACTAATATTAACCTATAAAGATAATAATGGTTTACCACAGAACGTAATAGACTTCTTAGAGGGTAAAAGAGAACTGGCGAAAACATCTGAGTATTGGGATAATTGGTGTAAAGTATATTTGGATGGTTTAGAAGGTAAATTACAAGGAACTATATTTACTAATTACGATATCATAGATAAACTACCTGAAAATGAAACAAGATTATTAGGATTAGGATTAGACTTTGGTTTTACAAACGATCCATCTTCTTTGGTGGCGTTATATAAATGGGATGACAAAATAATCTTAGATGAAATCTTTTATCAAACAGGATTATTAAATAGTGATATTAGTAATAAGATAAAATCATATGGATTTCAAAGAAGTCCTATATACGCCGATTCGGCGGAACCCAAAAGTATCGCAGATATAAGAAGAAGTGGTATCAATATAAAACCAGTAGATAAAGGTAGAGATAGTATCTTATATGGTATAGAGTTATTACAAGAACAGAAGTTATGTGTCACCAAACGTTCAAAGAACTTATTAGACGAATTATCTAAGTACATATGGAAGGTAGATAAGGAAGGAAACAATACAAACGTTCCTGTGGACTCTAATAATCACGCGATAGATAGTTCAAGATATTGTGCGATGATGGTATTAAAGAAAAAAACAACAGAAGGTGTACGTCCTTTTATGATTAGGTAAAAACAAATTAAACATAATAATATTTTAAAATAAAAAAGTTATGGTAAAACTAAATTTAGAAATTGATGGAGAAAATAAAACTTACGATATTCCAACACAATGGGATGATGTTACTGTAGATAAGTTTATTGAAATTGTTAAGTTAAATGAAAAAAAAGATATTAACGATTTAGAGAAGGTAATGGAGTTAATGAATATACTAACTACAATACCAAAAGATGATGTAGAGTTATTACCTGTAGAATCATTTATGGAGATACAGAATAATTTTTCTTTTGTGAAAACAGATGTTGATAAAAAGATGAAGGACTCTATTGTTATTGATGGTGAAGAATATTTTGTAAAAAATGATTTTAATGATTTAACAATGGGTGAAAGTATTACAATTGAAACCTTATTAAAAGAGGCGGATAATCCAATGTATATTTTAGATAAGATGTTATGTTTGTTTTTAAGGAAGAAAAAAGAGAATGGTAAGTTGGAAAGTTTTAAAACAACATTCTTAACAGATAGAATAGATATCTTTAGAAACGCACCAATTACAGAAGTATATAATAATCTAATTTTTTTTTCGAATGGCGTAGATATATTAGAAAACAATATGAAGGACTTTTTGGTAGAGAAATAAAAAGGAAAAAAGAAGAAGAACCTAAAAGTAAAAGATATGATATTAACGGACCTACTAAAATAAGTGAAAAATTTTTATGGTTTAAAGTTGTTCATAATTTGATGAAAGAACTAAATACTACTGAAGATAAAATATATAAAAAGAACTATATAAGTTGTTTAAACTGGTTAAGTTATTTTTATGAAGAACAAAAGGTAAATGAAAATAAACAAAAACAAATTGTAAAACAATGACATATATTAAAACATATAACGAATTAATAGAAGAGTTTAAACTATTTAGTGACGCCCATTTTCAATTAAAAGACTTTGGGAATGGACCCACTAGTGATATAGGTGTTAGTAGAAAAATGGATTTTCCTTATCTATGGATTACTCATAGAACACCATCTTCAATTACTGTAGGTAATAAAATTCAGATACCTGATATGGTATTAACCTTTATTGTTGTCGATCAGATTAATAATCAAGATAATTATGAAGATACTAATGGTGTAGATAGTGATAATCAACAAGAGATATTATCTGATACTTTACAAATAGTACAAGATTTAATTAATTATATTTCTCAAAATTTAGGTAGTAGAGGTGTATCATTATTAGAAAATACTGTTAATATAGAACCTACATATGATGATACAGATGATAGAGTTACAGGTTGGGTAATAGATTTAACATTAAGATTAAAACATTTAAATTGTATTACACCTATGGCGGATGTTGTTTATCCATCAGGTACAACACCAACATATATTACACCATCACCATATTTAACTTGTGATACATTAGAAAACTGTTCAATTATTCAACAATTACTTAATTCAACAGGAGGTTCTTTAGGTGTTGATAGTATCTATACTCAAACAATACCAAAGACATTAACAGGAGATACACTTTCTACAGATACAGAATTTAGTTTAATATCGGGATTATCAGGAGTAACAGGTGATTTATCTAGTAATTATGGTGTTGGTGATTTAACTATTAGTGGGAATACTTTATCAGTAGGTGATAGATATTATGTTAGAATGGATGTTGAAAGTGACGGTGTATTTTTGTCACCAATACTTAAAACAAAATTAATTAATAATACAGATACGGAAGTTATTTCTTTATTTCAAGATAATACCGTTCCATTTGTAACAAACAGTAAATTTGTATATGAATCAACATTGACAGTTAGAAGTATTGGAACTAGTGGTAACGCAGAAATCTTCGTATCATCAAATATCTATGGTTCTAGTTTTTCTGATTTTGATACACAACACTTCTTTTTAATTGATAATGTAACTCAGAATACAACATTCGATACAACTGTAGATAATCATTTAGATTTCACTTTTGAATATAACGACTTCAACTTAGGTAGTACTATTACTAATAATGGAATCTCAGTACAAAAGATAAGTGGTGGAGAAACTTTAACTTGTGATACATTATCAGGATGTTCTACAATACAAACAATAGAAAATGATATTGATAATCTTTATCTAACAAAGAATAGTAGATTATATACACAAACAAGTGATTCAACACCTATTACAAATACAACTACAGAGAGTTCTTTAATAGGGACAGGATTAGGTAGTCTTAGTATACCATCAAATGTATTTCAAGTAGGTGATACATTTAGAGTAGTAATGGGTGGTAGATTAACTAATGGTAATAATGAAGATTTAACTCTAAGAGTAAAAAGTGGTTCAGTAATATTGGCGGATTCAGGTTTACAATCATTGACTACACATAGTGATGATACTTTTAAAATTGAAATTGATTTTACTATAAGGAATACAGGTACCACAGGAGTTGGAAACATAATGACATTGGGTACATTCCAAACAATTAAAAAGAACTCATCTGAGATATTAGGATTTGAGTTTACAGATCAAAATAATACTACGTTTGATACAACAGTACCAAACACTTTAGACATTACCTTAGAATGGGATAATGCGTTAGTTGGTAACAGTATTTATAGTCAAATATTCACATTACAAAAAACTTATTAATGAGTAAGAAGGTAGAATTATATGATAAACAAACTCTTAAAGAATTCGGTAAGGATTATGTTAAGATATTAACAATTTTTTTAAAGAAAAATAGAAAGGTTGCGTCTGGCGCATTAATTAATTCTATAAATTTTAAATTACAGGAGAAGGCGAAAGAGATACTTATAATTTTAGAAAGTAATGATTATTTGGAGTGGGTGGATAAAGGTAGAAACCCCGGTAAATATCCACCCTTACGGGCGATATCAGATTGGGCGAGATTAAAGGGTATATCACAGAACGCCGTATTTCCTATTGCGAGAAAAATATTTAAATTTGGGATAGAACCTACAAATGTTATTGCGGATACAATTAAAGAAATAGAGACATCACCAACATTCCAAAAGAAGTATGAGGATACATTATTAAAGAATGTAGAAGAAATAATGGGTTACCAATTTGAAGAATTAAATAAAAATTATAGATAATGGATATATTAGTACAACCAGATGATTATATGGCGGGATATTCGGCGATACCGATTAGGATATCGGATTCCGCCTCTACAATAACAGAACAATATAAATATGTGATTAATATCCTATGGGATAAATTACAAGTCGATAGTATTACATATACATCTCAGTCAATATTGGGATTTACATCAGTACATAACTTTAAAAAGGGTGATACAGTATTTATTCAAGATAGTAACGATCCTAATTATAGTGGTTATTATATTATATCACAAATTCCTTCTAGTACACAAATTGCAATTAATGAATTTTTATCTTTAGGTGTAAGTAATATGTTTATTGGTAAAGTAATCAAATATAGATTACGACCTGATTTAGAAGGTGAGGCGAAAATTGATTTAAGTAATACGATTAAAGATTTTGTAACACAAGATTTAGAAGATGTTAATGAAGTATATGAGGCACCAAACACTGTATTTGGATATGACTTATCGATAGGTACTGAACAAAGGGCGTTATACTATTTTGAAGACAATTTATTTATATCGGGTGGTACGGTAGGATTTTTAAATACTGATATTACTGATCCTGATGATGTACCATTAAATATTGGTGATTCTATTTATATTCAACAATATGAAGATGTTTGGAATTATTATGATAACTTCTTTAGTACTGGTAATGTAGGTTTTACCTCGACAACCCAAACACATAATTTTAGAACTGGTACCACAGTAAATGTTACAGGACAAGTAACAAATCCTTCATATAATGGATTTAAGACAGTCACATCAGTACCTGATAGTTATTCATTAGTAACTGATCAACCTTGGATTGTTGGTACACCTGTAGAGGGTGGAACAATAACTGGTATGGCGAGACCTGAATATAATGGTAACGCAACTGTATTAGATATTTATTATGAACCATTATTAAGTGGAGTGGTAGTTGCAACAAACAAAATATGGACTGATGGTACAAGTCCTATTGGTGGATATATACGATCACTAAATAGAGAAGAAAAATCGATTTATGATATAGAAAGAATTAACAATAAAAAGGCGTATAACGCCAGATTTACTAATTTAGAATATAGTGTTGATGCGTTTAATGAGTATGTAGTAAAACCAATAGTAATACCTACTAACCCACCATCTGATAATAACATATCAACAATATTAAGAGGTACTTATAAACATAGAATAGAACAATCAACTAAGAGTTGGTTATTGGTACATAAAGAAGAAGTAGATCCACAATACGATGGAGAACCATTCTTCGACTTTTATAACTCAAATGGTACATTACTATTAAAATGTAAATTGAGTGGTTCTGCGTCAATGTATGACTATCATTATCCAGTAGGAATCGATCAATTATTAAACTCAACAAGTTTAGTTACTATTTCTGGTACACCATTATCAGGAATAACTTCTGATATTTCATATTATAGAACTTATTTAGGGGATCCTGTAAATTCACTTATTACGAATACGATATTCTTTGAATTAAATGATGATTGTTCTAAATACGATATCTACCATTTAATGTGGAAAGATAAGTTAGGTAGTTGGTTATCATATCCATTTATTTATTTATCTAAACATTCTACAGAGGTAGAGAGAAAAACCTATTATCAGACAGAGGGTAATTGGGATAATGATACCTTTGGTTATGATTCTTATGGTAGAGGAGAAAAGAATTATTTCAGTAGAAGTAGAGATAAGATAACACTTAATAGTGGATGGTTAGAAGACGAAGAAGTATTCTTAATGAAAGATTTAATGAAATCATCATCAGTATATGTACAGACACCTGATAACGATTTAATTGCGTGTATGATTGAAGAGAATACGATACAACTTAAAAATTCATTAAATGATCAGATATTCAATTATACCTTTAATATTAGATTGAGTGGAAACGATATTAGATTATAAACAAAATAAAGAAAAGACTATTTAATAATAAATAATTATGTCGGAGAAAGAATTTTTTGAAAAAATCAGTTTAGATGAGAATGGTAATGTTAATATTGTCATTGTACCTAAAGTTACACCAACAGAAAAGGGTGTTAATAGATATAATACATTTAAAAAAATAGAATTAACACCTGAAGGTTATCTGAAGGTATATGAAGGATAAAATTAAATAAAACATTTTAAAATGAGTAATAACGTAAATAATCAATATGACTTCTTTAAGTTAGTAAATTTAGATAACGATGGTAATCTAGGAGTAAACGTCATTGGTGGAGGATCAGGAGACAACTACTATACAACGTCTGGTTCATATAATGCAGGAACAGAAGAATTAGAGTTTGTAGGTAATAATGTGTTAACAACATTTAATGTAGATGTATCTGCGTTAGTTGGTTCTGATATTAACTATTATGTTACTGGTGGTACTTATAATTCAGGTACTGAGGAAATAGATTTTGTTGGTAATAACCCATTAACTACTTTTTCTGTAGATGTATCTTCGTTAGTCGATACTGATACCAATTATTATGTTAGTGGAGGTACTTATAATTCAGGAACAGAAGAATTAGAGTTTGTAGGTAATGATGTATCAACAACATTTAATGTAGACGTATCAGGTATTTTAACTAACCTACCATATGATACATCTTTTGCGTTATCTGATGAAACAACACAAATTGTTACAGGTACTAGTGTTACAACAATATACGCACCTAGAGGGTTTAATCTAACAAATGTTAAAGCGTCTTTGACAACATCAGGATCATCTATATCTGAATTTGATATTAAGGTAAATGGTGTTAGTATTTTAAGTACAAACATTACAATCGACTCAAACGAAAACTCTTCTTCAACTGCGTTAGTCCCACCAGTTATTAGTTCATCTAGTGTTAGTGATAACGATAGAATTACTGTAGATATAGTACAGGCGGGAACTGGTGCGACAGGTGCGAAGATTTATTTAATTGGAGAAACAGTATAATTATGAGAAAAATTGCGGAAAAAATAGTAGTAAGAGAAGAAATTAAATCTGACGTTATGTTAGATATAGAAGGTAATCCAACTGATATATCATACGAATATAAAGAATATGATATTTTAGATAAAGATGATAATATCATAGAAACTAGTAGGACTACAGATTTAAACGCCAATTCAGAAGATATTAGAAAAAGTTTAGGAATTAAGTTTGGAATTTCTACTTGGATTACAAACGATTAAAAAAATTTAAAGAATATGCCATATATAATTAACCCCTGGAGATATATAAGTGAAAATGGTTGTCCAATACCATTAAATTTGTTAGTAAGTAACGAAACAGTATTTACTGCGGATTTAAGTTGGGGAGTTATTAAAGCCACTGGTGGTCAAGTCAGTATTATTAATGATGGTGGTACTTTTTACGCAGTCCATACATTTAACTTATCAGGAACTTTTGAGGTTTTAACAGATGTTGATGTAGAATACTTAGTTGTTGCCGGTGGAGGTGGCGGTGGTGCACCGTCTACTAACTCAGGAACAGGAGGCGGTGGTGCAGGTGGTTTATTAACAAATGTAGGTACATCAACATTATCTTTAACCGCAGATACATATACAATAACAGTTGGTGATGGAGGACTTCAGAATACAAATGGAGATGATTCATCATTAGATACTCTTTTTACTGCCACAGGTGGTGGTAGAGGTGGATATGGAACTTCTACAGGAACAAGAACTGGCGGAAACGGTGGTTCTGGTGGTGGAGGTGCAGGAACTTTCTCATCAACAAATTATTTAGGTGGTACAGGAATTTTAGGACAAGGATTTGATGGTGGTACCGCACAAAGTTCTACTAGTAGTGCAGACGCACAAGTCGGTGGTGGAGGCGGTGGTGCCTCAGAAGTCGGAGGAGACGGTAGTGGTGCACCATCAACAGGTATCGCAGGTGATGGTGGAGATGGATTAGAAATAAATATTAATGGTACACCTACTTATTACGCTGGTGGCGGTGGAGGAGGTAAAAGAACTTCTTCTGGTGGTTCCGCAGGTACTGGTGGTTTAGGTGGCGGTGGTAATGGTGGTGCAAACACTGATATTGGTGGCAATGGTACTCCTAACACAGGTGGTGGAGGCGGAGGTGTCGGACCTAGCGCATCTAGTGCAGGTTTAGGTGGATCAGGAGTTGTTATTATACGATATGAAATTGATGAACCCGGAGATTATGAAGTAGAATGGTTTTTAAGTGGTTCAACTTCATCTGAAGGTACTGATACTGTTAATGACAGTACAACCTACACTATTACAGGTTTAACATCAAATACAAGTTACGAAACAAGAGTTAGAAAAGTATGTTCAGTAGGAGTTTATTCTGATTGGTCAGATAAAGTAGGATTTACAACTTTACCATTAACACCACCTATTAATCTATCTGCGTATACTAATACTACTAGTGTTGATTTAGATTGGGATGGTAATGGTTATGTTGGTGAAGAATATGGTTTAGAATGGGGATTAAATGGTTATGTAAGTCCAATAGGAACTGCAAGAACTTCAAATGAATACTATACAGTTACAGGTTTAACTAGTGGTAATACATATGAGTTTAAAGTTAAAACTCTATTAGGTAGTGAAGAATCTATTAATACAACAGTTACCGCAACAACACAATTTACGCCTCATATTATAATTAATGATAATTTTCAAGATCCATCATATGTAAGATTATTTGATTATAATACTGGTAGTGAATTGACATTTGGTAAATGGCCTTTAACTGCATTAGATAATAGAGTTTCTTCAGGTGCGGGACATAGAACATTAGATGGAAATTATTATCTTATACAAAAAGCGGGTTATGTTGGTGGTGTTAGATATAATTCATTATATTCTTCTATTGGTGATAGAATTTTTGATTGGATTTTACCAGATGGTATTATTCAGAATTATCAAATACTTCAAGGGGCGATGAATGATAATGAAGAAGTTTATTCACCTAGTAATTTAGGGCAATCAGTTGCTAAGTTTGTTGATGGTAGTAAAGATTGGGAAACTTTAATATTTAGTTCTGGTTACGATCCTATCAACACCGCATTATCAATGGATCATAGTAAAGTGGTTTATACATACGCACAAACTAAAGTAAGTGGACCGTTTGAATGGGGTGTATTAAGTGCGGAGACAGGTAGTGAATTATTAACAGTAACAGGACATTCATATGGTACTATTGCAATTATGGTAGATAGTAATGATAGAGTTATAACCGCAGGTGATTGGGGTTATTCTTCCCAACCTGTATATGATAGATCACCAGTACAAGTTTGGAATATGACTACAGGTTCTTTAATACAAAATATAACAACAGGTAGAACAAGTACTTTAGTTGCGGTAGATACAAACGATAATATCATATACGATGATTATCCTGGTAGTGGTTATAATGTTGATATAGTAAAGGTTAATTCATCTGGAGTTGAACAATGGAGAAAAACAGTTAATCAAGATTTTGCGAATCTTAATCAATTGACGGTAGGTCCTGATGATAGTGTTGTTTACATTTATAAACAATATACTCCTTCTTTTGATCCTAGAAAAGTAGTTATTAAAAAATGGGATTCTTCTGGAACGTTATTATTTACTGTTGTAACTAATATTTTACAAGCTCCTAGCTCAGGCGATGCAAATCAATTCAGACATCCATATATAACACCATTACCAATAAGTAGATATTTTTAAAATTAAATTATGAAAAGTAGAGTGATAACACATTATGATATAGATCAAACTCTTTTAACTAGAATAGATGAAGAGGGAGAAGAGGTTTTTTATAAGAATGTAAAGGCGATGTGTAACGATGAATTTCTTTTTGATGATGAATACATATTGGATGACATCAACAGAGAACACACCTCAGAGGATGTGGCGAAACAAAAAAGAGTTTTATTAGGTAAGACTATCTTTAACAATTATTAATCTCTTAGAATTAAGATAATGAAAAAGTCCTTATGGGACTTTTTTTATTTTTAAAAACATATGTTGATTAAATATATTTTACAATAAATGATCTATGAATAAATACCAAATTATTGTAAACGATACAATATTAGATACGTTTGAAGATTTAGATATCTCTCTAAATTACGCAATTACAGATATTACTGATGTAACTAAGAGGAAAACTAAGTTCAGTAAGACTATTGAATTACCAGGTACTCCCGCCAACAATTTGTTTTTTAAACAGATATATGATGTGAATATCGATAATATCAGTTTTAATCCAAATATTAAACAACCTGCGTCAATTAGTATTGGTGATAATGAAGTATTAACTGGTGATTTACAACTATTGAATATTATAATCAATAATAAGGATGTTGTTTATGAAATAGTTATTGCGGGTAAATTGAAAACGATTCTAACAGAGGTTAAAGATTATTATTTAACTGATTTAGATTTTTCAGAATACGATCACATTCGAAGTAGAGAAACAATTATTAACAGTTGGGATCATATCATTACACGAAATGGAACAGATACTTTAGTAGATAAGGGACAAGGATACGTATACCCTTATATTGTTAACGGTAATAGTACAGATATTTATCAAAATTGGTATGTTTATGATTCATTTCCTGCGATATATGTAAAAGAATATATAGATAAAATATTTGAATTTGCGGGATTTACATATACATCAAACTTTTTTAATAGTGATTATTTCAAATCATTAATATTACCTTATACATCTGAATCAATTCAACTTACTGCCGAAGAGTTAGACGATCTATCGGTAATTGTGGGTGTTGATAGTACTAAACCTGAGACATCTTCAGGTACACCACCAGAAGGTGCAACACCGGGTTATGTAGATATGTTTAACGATTATGTGATTAAATATGAGGATCCGTGGTATTATACAGATGTTTATTATAACCCTTATTTAAACAGAGAAGATGGTTCGGTTGGAGATGTTATTTTTAGAAATGGTGATGATATCTTTGAAGATAACATTTATTTTATAGATGGTGATATAAATCCTTTATTTATTAATGAGACTAATTTCTATGATATATCATTTAAAGGTAAACTAGTACCAAAATGGTTTTCAGATGGTGGCGAAGATGTTAAGTGGAAGGGAGACGGATTTGTTGAATATATTTATTATTTATATAAGAGATCACCTGATGGGACTATAACATTATTAGATCAATCAGGAATACCACCATTTGTTGATGGAGAATATGGAACACAATTCTATACACCATCAAATACAGGTTTTAACGCATCTCCTTGGTATGATACACAGGCCTTGTTAAATATTAATTTAAGTGCGAATAATGTCTGGATTGAAGAAACGAGTATAGTTTGGGTTAGAGTCGGTGTTAGGTGGCCTAGTGATGTTAAATGGGATATTGATGGTGTTTTAGTTAATCAAAACCAAAAGATGAATTTAAGAATGACATTGGCGGAAAGTATTGATGGTGAACCAACAGTATATTCAGTTATTCCTTCATCTAATCAAAATTATTCTACCAATATACCAATTTCTATGAGACAAATTACTCATAGAATAAAGATGAAAGATTTCTTTTTAAATATTGTTAGAATGTTTAACCTAATTATTCAAGATAATCCCGATAAAACACAGGATCTTATTATTGAACCTACTGATGATTTCTTTAGTTCCAAAGAAAAAGTATTGGATTGGACAAATAAATTGGATAACGATAGTGATATTACCATTACTCCGATGTCTGAGTTAGATTTCTATAGTTATAAATTTACATATAAAGAAGATACTGATGTATATAATGAATCATATACATTTGATTATAGTGAAATATTTGGTGAACGAGAAATTACAATAGATAATGACTTTTCACAGAAAGAAGAAAAGTTAGAATTATTATTTTCACCAACACCATTATCATCATATAACATTAATGATAGGGTTGCCCCATTCTTTGTAGATATTGATAATAATGAGATGAAAAGTAAGTCTGTTAACTATAGAATTTTATTCTATGGGGGTACAATAGACTGTGATACTTGGTATTTAAAGGATTATCCGACATCAGATCCTACATTAATATCAAATCTATCTAAATATCCATATTGTGGTATGTTCAATCATCCATATATTGGTACAGAAGACTTATCATTCGGTCCTGTTAAAACATTTTATTATGATACAGGTATTGGAGGGGTATTTAATTCTGTTAACGCAATACCAAATTCAAATCTCTATAATAAGTTTCATCAAAATACCTTTAGAACACTAATTGATAAGAACTCTAGATTATTTAAAGGGTACTTTCATTTAACACCTAAAGATATTGCGACATTTGACTTTAGAGATGTTGTATTTTTAAATGGTAGTTATTGGAGGGTGAACGAAATTAAAGACTTTAATCCTACGAATAGTGATTCATTGACTGAGGTTATACTATATAAAGAGATTAACCAAATATTCTTTGATTTGGATACATTAGATGTACCTGATAGTAATGTAAATTGTCCAGATGACTTAATATCGGTGGTTAATTCACCAAATTCAAGAGAAGGAAATTATGTTACCTCCCGTAGTGGGATAAGAATTAGTGATGATTGTTGTAGAAGTTTAGGGTTAATTCCAAATAATGGTAATTGTTTATATCCAAAAATTAATCCTGGTAGTGTTTTAACAATAGAAGATCAATTATATTCACCTGATAGTGAACAAATATTACCAGTACAACAGAGTTATGGACCTAAATCATTACAAAAGAATAATAACACTCTTAACACTATAGACGTAAAGGTGTTAGGTAGATCTAATTATATTCCTAAAAACAGTTCTAACTCACTGATTATTGGTGATAATAACTCTTTAATACGTAATACTAAAAATACATTAGTTATTGGTAATAATATTACTCCATTAGTTGAGAATTCTCTATATATAGGAAATGTTTATATTGATGAGAATGGTGAAATTAATAATAACAAACTATATATTGTTGATAGTGGACAAGATACTGTGATTAATTTAGATAAAACGAATTTTATAGATATAATTGATGGTGGTGAGAACTCTGTTAGAAATCTTGGTGGTGATTCTAAGACTAGACCGATAATAATGAATTCAGATAACACATCAACTCAAATATAAAAACAGATAAGTAAAAATAATATTTTAAAATAAAAAGATATGTCAGATAAAGTAGAATATTCAAGACTCTTATTAAAACGTTCAACACAAACAGGTGTAGAACCAACGGTAACGAGCGCAACTACATTAAATCAATTAACATCAACTGATTTATTGGACGGTGAAATGTTTTTAAATACTACAGATAAAAGGGCGTTTGTTCGATTAGGTAACACAATTGAAGAATTTTCTTTTACTGTTACTGGTGGTACAACATATGAGTGGACAACATTAGATATCGGAGCGTGGGATATGGATAATATAGCCAATTTGAATGTACCTCACGGATTAAATTCTGTGGAGTTTTCCAGTATAGTAAACTTAGATTTTACGTTAGTAGATGATGGTGGAACGACTTTCTATAGTTCAAATCATCCAGATGTATATTCAACTTTTGATAGTACAAATATCACATTAAGAAGAACTAATGGAGGATTTTTTGATAGTGGTAATTTCTCATCAACAGGAAGTACTAGAGGTACTATATCCTTTTCATATAATCCAGTTTAATTAATTTAAAATTATGGCACAAACTGCACAGATAAATATTAGTATCGATACTCAAAACGCAATTAAGAGTATTGGTGAACTAAATAATGAAATTGGTGATTCGATTGTAACCGTAAGAGACTTACAGATGGCAGTTGATGCCTTACAGGACGAATT
>Ga0070754_10002121_pt1 | contig 14878 bp, 14 predicted proteins | sample VirMetDEL_Sep_01_FD_75181 | JGI IMG/M metagenome (GOLD analysis project Ga0070754, IMG submission 75181) | Aqueous microbial communities from the Delaware River and Bay under freshwater to marine salinity gradient to study organic matter... | ecosystem: Environmental > Aquatic > Marine >... | reverse complement strand
CGCACTGGTCGCCTGCATGCACAAGCTCCTGGTGATCCTCAACGCCATCGCGCGCAACCGCTCGCCTTGGCGTGGCTCCGATGCCGTGGTCAATTGAAGGGTTCATTCAAGATGGTTGCTGTTGTTGGGGGTCGGGCGCGCCTCTTCGCGCCGGGAGGCATTGTGCCCCCAGCTCAGCCGCCGATGGCAGGCAGCACTTCACCCCGGCTCTCGCCGAAGCCGATGCGAGCCGCGCCAGCCTTCTCGCACCAGCCACGCAGGATCACGGTGTCGCCGTCTTCCAGGAAACGCCGTTGCGCGCCGATGCCGGGCAGCGGCACGTCGCGCGTGCCGCCCGCGCTCAGCTCCACGATGGCGCCGGCCTCGCCCGGCGTGGGGCCGGAGATGGTGCCCGTGCCCAGCAGGTCACCCGGCTGCAGGTTGCAGCCGCCCACGGTGTGCTGCGCCACCATCTGCGCAATGGTCCAGTACTGGTGGCGAAAGCTGGTGGCCGAAAGCCGGTCTGGTGCGATGCCGCGCGAGCGGTGTTCGTTCGATTCCAGCCGCACTTCCAGTTGCACGTCCACCGCCCCCTGGGCGGTGTTCCCGGGGCTGGCCAGATAGGGCAGCGGCTGCGGCTCGTCGGCCGGGTGCGAGAAGGGCACGCGGTAGGGCGCGAGCGCTTCCAGGGTCACGATCCAGGGCGAGACGGTGGTGCAGAAGTTCTTGCCCAGGAAGGGGCCGAGCGGGTTCATTTCCCAGAACTGGTGGTCGCGCGCCGACCAGTCGTTGAGCAGGCACATGCCGAAGATGTGTTCCTCTGCTTCGGCCATCGGAATCGGTGCGCCCATGGCGTTGCCCGGGCCGATGTAAAAGCCCATCTCCAGCTCGTAATCAAGCCGGCGGCAGGGGCCGTACGCCGGCGCGCTGGCGCCCGGCGCCATGGCCTGGCCCATCGGCCGCTTGAACGCCGTGCCGCTGATCACCACGCTCGATGCCCGGCCGTGGTACGCGATGGGCAACCACTGGAAGTTGGGCGTGAGCGGGTCGTCTGGCCGGATCACTCGGCCCACGTTGCGCGCGTGGTGGATGGAGGTGTAGAAGTCGGTGTAGTCGCCAATGCGCGTGGGCACCCGCATTTCAACCTGGGCCTGGGGTACCAGGGCCGCTCGCAGCGCGTTCACGCCAGGGCCACTGGCGCCGGCCTTGAGCAGGTCGAACAGCGCGTGGCGCAGCGCGCGCCAGGCGGCAGGTCCCATGGCCAGAAAGTCGTTCAGCGCATCACCCGCACACGCATTCACCGCGGGAGCCGCCCCGCCCGACACCGCGTTGTCGCGCGCGATGGCCGCGAGATCGATCACCTGGTCGCCGATGGCCACGCCACCGCGAAACGTTTCGCTGGAGCCTTTGCGACGGAAGACGCCGAAGGGCAGGTTCTGGATTGGAAAATCGGTGCCTGCGGCGTTGGCCGATTCCAGCCAGCTGCGGGCGCTGGCGTCGTGGGTGTGGTTGAGTTCCATGAGAGTTCCTGTGCGTGAGAGAGACGATCCGGCGCCGGGCCGCCCCAAGCCGGATCAGCCCCCTCGGGGGGCAGCGACCCGCGCAGCGGCGGAGCGTGGGGGCTATGCCGTGGCCTGCAGGGCGTCGTCGAAGATGGCGACGGCGCGCGTCCAGCCGGCGGACGCACCGCGGATCTTGTGCGGGAAGCAAGAGATGAAAAACCCATCGGCCGGCAACGCTTCCAGGTTGTGCAGTTTCTCGATGTGGCAGTAGCCGATATCGCGCCCGGCCTTGTGGCCTTCCCAGATCAGCGAGGCGTCCTTGGTCTCGCCGTATTTCTGTGCGGTGTGCACGAAGGGCGCGTCCCAGCTCCAGGCGTCGGTGCCGGTCAGGCGCACGCCGCGCTCCAGCAGGTACATGGTGGCCTCGTAGCCCATGCCGCAGCCGGCCGCCACGTAATCGTTGTGGCCATAGCGCGAACCTGCGCGCGTGTTCACCACCACGATCTCCAGCGGCTTGATGGTGTGGCCGATGCGCTTCAACTCCGCTTCCACATCGGCGGCGGTGACCACGTAGCCGTCGGCAAAGTGGCGAAAGTCCAGCTTCACGCCGGGCTGGAAACACCAGTCCAGCGGCACATCGTGGATGGCGATCGCCGGCTTCTTCTCGCCGAGCGCTTTGTCCATCGTGGAATGGAAGTGGTAGGGCGCGTCCAGGTGGGTGCCGTTGTGCGTGGAGAGCTGCACCAGCTCCACCGCCCAGCCTTCGCCGTCGGGCAGGTCTTCTTTCTTGAGACCGGGGAAGAAGGGCTCGATCTGCTCGAAGGTGTTGTCGTGCGTGAAGTACTGGATCTTCGGCGCGAAGGCCGGCGGATCACTCAGCACGTCGTTTTCCAGGTAGATGGACAGGTCGACCAGTTTGCGGGGCATGGTGTTCTCCAGTTGGATTCAGGGGCGCTGCCAGCGCAGCAGGGATTTTTCGGCGAGCGCCAGCATCACGTTGCTGGCAAAGCCCATGGCGCCGAGCAGCACGATGCCGGCGAACAACTCGCTCGCCTGGAACGAGCGTGCGGCCAGCAGGATGGCCTGGCCCAGCCCGGCTTGCGAGGCGATCATTTCGCCCACCACCGAGACGATGAGCGAGACCGTGAGCGAAAGCCGCATGCCGGCCAGGATGTCGGGCATGGCGTTGGGCAGGCCGATCTTGAGCACGAAGGCGAGGTGGCTCAGTTCGAGCGAACGCGACACCTCGCGCAGTTGCCTGTGCACGTTCGCCAGGCCGTGCAGCGTGGCGAGCAACACCGGCCACATGGCGCCGAACGCCACCACCGCCAGCACCATGCCGCCCGAGAGGCCGAACAGCGCAATGGCCAGCGGCATCACCGCCGACGCCGGCAGCGGGCGGATGAACTCCAGCGTGGGCGCGATCCATTCTCGTGCGCGCTCGGAGCTGCCGATGAGCGCACCGAGCGCAATGCCCAGCGCGCTGGCCAGCACCCAGCCGCTGAACATGCGGCTGAGGGTGGCCCAGGTGTATGCCGCGAGATCACCACCCGCCAGGCCTTGCCACAGACTTTCCAGCGTGGCCTGCGGCGTGGGCAGGAAGGCGCGGTTGACCCAGCCGCTGGTGCTGGCCGCCCACCACAGGGCGATGAAGCCGGCCAGCACGAGGGCGGAGCCGCCCGCGCTGCCCAGCGCGTTGAGGGTGCGCAGCGCGGGCTTCACGCGGCCTGCTCCCCCATGGCGCGTGCCACGAATCGCTGCAGCGCCAGCGCGCCCACGTTGATGAGGTAGCCGACCACGCCGATCCACGCCAGCCAGGCCAGCATCAGGGCCGGGTCCAGGCTCTGCTGCGCGATCATCATGGCGTAGCCCATGCCGTGCGGGTTGGCGGCGATCTCCACCGTCACCGCCACCACCAGCGCAATGGCCACGCCCAGCCGCAGGGCGACGAACAGGCGCGGCACGATGGCCGGGCCGATGATCCAGACAAAGCGCTGCCAGGCGCTCAATTGCAGTGCGCGAGACACTTCGAGCAAGCGCGGCTCCACCTGCTGCACCGCCGCCTGCGTGAGCACCAGCATGGGCCACAGGCAGGCAAACGCCACCACGCTGAGTTCCATGCGCAGGCCGAAGCCGAACACCAGCATGGCCAGCGGAATCAGTGCCACCGAAGGAATGGGGCGCGCCACCTCCACGCTCAGAAAACCGAGTTGCGCGGCGCGGCGCGAGAGGCCGAGCAGCGTGCCCAGCAAGAGTCCGCCGAGGGCGCCGATCAGGAGGCCAAGCGCGGCCGTGCCCAGCGTGAAGGCCGTGGCCTCGGCCATCGAGCCGTCCAGGGCCGCACCGCCAAACGCGCGCAGCGCCGCGCTGGGCGGCGCGATGGCGTCGCTGCCCTGCCCGGTGGTGCGCGCCCAGAGTTCCAGCGCGCCGATCAGGACGGCGGGAAACGCGACAGATTTCATATGAATCTTCATCTCAACACCAAGTGGCAGGCGTGAAGTGGCACAGTCGAGAAACACCGAGGAACCGGCTTTGCCGGGCCTCTGGTGTTGCCCCCGTGGGGGGTAGCGCCGCAGGCGCTGCGGGGGGCATCAATGTCCTAAGTAGTGGTACAGCTCGCGCCGCAACCGGAGGAACTCCGGGTGTTCCTTGGTCGCCAACTGGTCGCGCGGCTGCGGCAGCGGCACGTCGATCAGCGCCGCCACGCTGGGCAGCTCGGGCGTGGGGTTGCTGCGCAGCGCGATCACGCGGTCGCCCAGGTACAGCGCTTCCTCGAGGTCGTGGGTGACGAACATGACGGTCAAGCCCTCTTCACGCACCAGGCGCGCGAGTTCGTCCTGCAGGGTCTCGCGCGTCATGGCATCCAGCGCGCCGAAGGGCTCGTCCATCAGCATCACGTCGGGGCGCTGCGCCAGGCAGCGCGCAATCTGCACGCGCTGCTGCATGCCGCCCGAGAGCTGGGCGGGAAACTTGTCCGCATGCGCGCTCAATCCCACGGTGTTCAACACATGCCCGATGCGCGCAGGCCGCTCGGCCGCCGGCACGTTCGCCGCCTCCAGTGCCAGGCTCACGTTGGCCTGCACGGTGCGCCAGGGCAACAGGGCGCGTCCGTAGTCCTGGAACACAAAAGCCACCTCGCGGCTCGGGCCGGTGATGGCCGCGCCCTTGCGCCGCACGCTGCCGTGGCTGGGCGTGACGAAACCGGCGGCGGCCCGCAACAGCGTGGTCTTGCCACAGCCCGATGGGCCGATCACGCACACGAATTCGCCGCGCCGCACCGAGAGATCGACCGGCGAGATGATCTGCCGGCCACCGAGCTCGATGGCCACCTGGTCGAAATGCAGGACGGTGTCGGTCATGGAAGAAGGCGCGCTGGCGTGCGGCGTGGCGTGCCTCACTTCGCGATCAGCCGCGCCACGTCGGGCGTGGTCTTGAGCATGTCCTGGTCCTTCATGAGGTTCACCCAGTAGGTGAGCTGCTTCTCGGTCACCACCGGGCCGGGCGGCGAGATCTGCACCTTGGCGATCACCTCCGGCGGCAGCTTGATGTATTTGCCGATGGCCGCGCGCACCGCGTCGTTGTTCTTCGGCTGTGCCATGAACGCGGCGGCTTCCTGGATCGCTTCGCGGAACGAGCGCGCGGCGGCGGGGTTCTTCGCCACCCAGTCGCGCTTGGCGGTGTGGATGATGGTGGGCTGGTTCTCGGGCAGGAAGGTCGAGTAGTACGAGGCCACGTAACCGATGCCGCTGTCGGTGATGCGGCTCATGAACGGGTCGGCGCTCACCACCGCATCCACCGAACCGCCGCGCAGCAGGTCGCCGTGTTGCGGGAACGAGGCTTCGACGAAGTTCACGCTCTTGAAGTCCACGCCCTGCGTCTTGAGCCAGCCCCGGAAAGTGACGTGCAGGAAGGCGCCCAGGCCCGGCACGCCGATCTTCTTGCCCACGCAGTCCTTTGCGTTGCGGATGCCGCTGCCGGCCTTGGCCACCAGGCCGAAGCCGGTGATGGTCTTGGAGGTCACCCCGCCGCCGGCCACCACCACGTGGTCCAGGCCACCGTCCACCGACTGCAGGAACACGCTGGGCGTGGGGCCGCCGATCTGCAGCGAGTCGGCCTGCACGGCGGCCGGAATGGTGGAGTTGATCGGGATGAACTTGAGCTCCACGTCGAGCGCGCGCTTCTTGAAGTAACCGTTCTCGGCGGCGACGAAGACCGAGGCGAAATCGGTCACGGCGGTGTAGCCGAAAACGATCTTTGTGTTGCCCTGCGCAAAGGCGGGCAAGGCCAGGGTGGCGGGAACAGAGGCCAGTGCGGCCAGGGCGGTGCGACGTTTCATGCTTGTCTCCTTCGGGGTGGTGTGGGCTGACTCTTCTGGGCTGGAACGGGCATGGCGGCGCGCAGGCCGCCGACGATGAAGCGCACCAGCCGCTCGGCGGCGGCCGGGTCGCTGGCTTTGTTGAGGTGGAGCGAAAGTCGCTCGACGCGGTCGTCCACCAGGTGGTGCAGCAGCGCGCCGAGTGCGAACTGGTAGCCCCAGGCCGCATCGGCCCGGCTGCCCTGGGGCAGCGCGTGGTGCAGGGCGTCGATGAAACGGTGCGCCATGGGGTCGAAGAAGTCGCGCAGCACGCGGTCGGCCTCTTCGCTGTTGTAGGCCAGTTCGCGGCCCACGAGCTGCGCGTAGTACTGCCCCTCGGGGCTGGAGCGCATTCGGATCACCGGCTGCACGAAGGCTTCGACGATTCGCGTGAGCGTGTCCGGATCGGCAGGGTCCTGCGAGGCCAGCGCGAGCGCTTGCAGCCGCTCGTCGATGGTCTGGCTCCAGTGGGCAAACACCGCATGGAAAAGCTCCTGCTTCGGCCCGTAGTAGTACGCCACCAGAGCCAGCGGCACGCTGGCTTCCTCTGCGATCTGACGGATCGTCACCGCGTGGTAGCCGCGCTGCGCAAACAGCTTTTCCGCCGCCAGCAGGATGGCCTGCTGGCGGTCGGGGCGGGGAGACGCTTCGCTCTTGCGCCGGGCGGCGGCGGGAGCGGTCCTGGTGGCTGGCATGGCGATATTGAACGCTTGATCAATTTTGTTGAACACGCGTACAAACCCTAGGCATTGCGCGGGACCGCGCGGTCTAAGCTCGCCCCATGACCGCTCCGCACGTGCCCCAGATCCGCCTTTACCAGCAGTGGCTGGCCGAACACCGTGGCCTTCGCTTCGACAGCTACGACACACTCTGGCGCTGGTCCACCACCGAACTCGATGATTTCTGGCAAAGCATCTGGGACTACTTCGAACTCCAGTCGCCCACGCCGCACTCGGCGGTGCTGGCTGAGAACGTGATGCCGGGCGCGAACTGGTTCCCCGGCGCGCAGGTGAACTACGCGCAACAGGTGATGCGCCACGTGCAGCCTGCCCACGCAGCGGGATTTGCGGCGGTGGTCAGCCGCAATGAAAAAGGGCGGCGCACGGAGCTGAGCTGGCCCGAGCTGCAGCGCCAGGTGGCATCGCTCGCACTGCACCTGCGAGCCCAGGGCGTCAAGCCGGGCGACCGCGTGGCGGCTTATCTCCCCAACATCACCGAAGCCATGGTGGCCTTCCTCGCCACGGTAAGCGTCGGTGGCGTGTGGAGCATCTGCGCACCCGACATGGGCACCAACGCCGTGCTCGACCGCTTTCGCCAGATCGAGCCCGTGGTGCTCATTGCCTGCGACGGCGTGACCTATGGCGGGCGAGATTTCGACCGGCTGGCGGTGGTGGCCGAGTTGCGCGCTGCGCTGCCCACCGTGCAACACATGGTGCTGCACACCAACCTGGCCGAGGACGAAGCCGCCCGGGCCGAAGCGCTGCAGCGCGCCGCACCCTGCGCCAGTTTTCAGGCAGTCACGGCGCGCGACGACCCGGCCGTGCACGCCTTCGAGCCCATGTGGCTGCCTTTCGACCACCCGCTGTGGATCGTCTACTCCAGCGGCACCACCGGTTTGCCCAAGCCGATCGTGCATGGCCACGGAGGCACGCTGATCGTGGGGCTGGCGCTGAAGATATTGCACAACGACATCGGCTGCAGTTATGCGCCCAACAGCTTCGGCGAGCGCTACCACTGGTACAGCTCCACCGGGTGGGTGATGTGGAACGCGCAGACCAGCGGCCTGCTCAACGGCACCACGTGCGTGATCTTCGACGGCAACCCGGGCGGGAGCAAGGAAAAGCCCGACTGGACCACGCTGTGGCGCTTCGCCGCCCAGGAAGGTGTGACCTTCTTCGGCGCCGGCGCGGCGTTCTTCGCCAACTGCCTCAAGGCCGGTGTGGACCTGTCCACCTGTGGCGACCTGACGGCCGTGCGCGCGCTCGGCACCACCGGCTCGCCACTTTCGGAGGACGCGCAGCGTTGGGGGACGGAGCAGTTTCGCAAGCTGCGCGAACACCGACACAACACCGTTCGCCCTGAGCCTGTCGAAGGGCTCACCCGGGAGGGGCTTCGACAGGCTCAGCCCGAACGGAATGGAGCTCAGCCCGAACGGAATGGAGCTCAGCCCGAACGGGGTGGAGTTCGGCCCGAACCAGAAAGTGATATCTGGTGGTGCAACATTTCAGGCGGAACCGACTTCGCCGGCGCTTTCATCGGTGGCAACCGCGAACTGCCGCAGACCCCCGGCCGCATGCAGTGCCGCCTTCTGGGCTGCGCGGTGGAGGCCTGGAACGAACAAGGACGGCCCGTCATCGATGAGGTGGGTGAACTGGTCTGTGCGCAGCCCCTGCCGTCGATGCCGCTGTACTTCGTGGGCGATGTGAACCACCAGCGCCTGCTCGGCAGCTATTTCGACACCTACCCACCCGGCCAGGGACGCAAGCCCGGTGGTGGCGATCTCGATGCGAAAGCCGGAGCCGTCTGGCGTCATGGCGACTGGCTGCGCATTTATCCGGACGGCTCCTGCGTCATCTACGGCCGCTCCGACGCCACCATCAACCGCCACGGCCTGCGCATGGGCACCAGCGAGCTCTACAGCGCGGTCGAAGCACTGCCCGAGGTGATGGACTCGATGGTGGTGGACCTGGAGTACCTGGGTCGCGATAGCTACATGCCGCTTTTCGTGGTGCTGCGCGAAGGCCATGTACTGGACGACGCGACACGACAGCGCATCACGGACAGCATCAGGACCGCACTCTCGCCGCGCTTCGTGCCCAACGATGTGTTCCAGGTCGCCGAGATTCCACGCACGCTCTCGGGAAAGAAGCAGGAGTTGCCCATCAAGAAGCTGCTGCTCGGCCAGCCGCTGGAGAAGGTCATCAACCGCGAAGCCATGGCCAACCCGGGTTGCCTGGACTGGTATGTGGCCTTCGCCGCAAAGCGCGCAGCGGTGTAGGGAAAAGCCCACCGGGCCAGCCGCCGGGCCGCCCCAAGGCTGGCCCAGCCCCCTTGGGGGGCAGCGACCCGCGAAGCGGCGGAGCGTGGGGGCTCTTTTCTACCGCCTGGACACGAGCACGATGCCCGCTGCCACGCCCACCAGCGCCACCACCAGTTGCACCGTGAGCGGCTCACCCAGCAGCACGATGCCGAACAGCAGCGCGAACACCGGCGTGAGAAAGGTGAAGGTCGATATCTGCGTGGCCGGGTAGTGGCGCAGCAGCCACATCCAGGTGAGGTAGCTGGCAAACGCGCCCACGACCGTCTGCAGGAACACCGAGCCCCATGCCAGGCTTGAGTAGTCAAAGCGCCAAGTCTCGCCCAGCGCCAGGGACAGCAGCGGCGTCGCCAGGGCCGTGACGGCGAGCTGGTAGAAGAGGGTCTTCTCCGCGCTGGCGCTGCCGAGACGGCTGGCTCGTATGGTGAGCGTGGTCAGGCCCCAGAGCACGCCGGCGGCCAGCCCCATCAGGTCGCCACGCCACTGCCCGGCCACCGGGGAGCTGTGCAGAAAACCTTCGCTGAAGGCGATGGCCACGGCCGAAAAAGCGATCACCAGGCCGACCCACTGGATGCGGCGCAGACGCTCGCCAGGCACCACGCGCGGCAGCAGAAGCGCCACCACGAAGGGGCTTGTGTAGAGGAACACCGTGAGGCGCGATGCGCTGGTGTGCATCAGGCCGAGGTAGATGAAACAGAACTCGCCCGCAAACAGCAGGCCGGCGAGCAGGCCACCGCGCAGGGTGCCGTCGCGCTGGAACAGGGGCACGCCCCGCGCGGCGCACCAGACCCAGAGCAGCGCGGTGGCGCCCCACATGCGGATGGACGCCTGCCACAAGGGCGGAATCTCCTGAACCGTGAACTTGATCAGGATCTGCTGGAAGCCCCAGAAGGCGCAGCAGAGGATGAGCAGCGTGATGGCGAGAGCGTCGAGATGCGTCTTGCGTTGGGCGGGAGCAGCGGTCATGGAAAGGGATTGTCGGTGTTCAGCCGGGTTGCGCCAGACGGCGCAACTGGTCCTTGAGCCGGCGCACCTCGGCCGCGCTCAGGCCCGCCAGCACGGAGGTCTCATGGGCGCGCGCCTGCGCGATCAATGGCGCCACTTTCTTCTGTCCGGCTGGTGTGATGGCCACCAGCGTGCGGCGCTGGTCGGCCGGGTCGTCGCGCAGCGTCACCCAGCCCTGCGCGGCCAGCCGCTGCACCAGCTTGGTCACCGTGGGTTGAAGGCTCAGCACGTCCTGCGTGAGCTGGCCCACACTGATCGGCGCCTGCGATTCAAGCACCGCGAGCACACGCCACTCCAGCGAGCCCAGTCCGGCCTCGCGCACGACGTCGTCGAAGTCTTTGAACAGGGCGTGGTTGGCCTGACCCAGGAGATAGCCCAGGTAGTCGTTAACGAAGCGTTCCGAAGGCATGCTTGCTCGCGTGGTGGTGCGGTCGTGAGGCGATCCTGCGCCGGGCCGCCCCAAGCCGGATCAGCCCCCTCGGGGGGCAGCGACCCGCGCAGCGGTGGAGCGTGGGGGTCACAACGGATGCTCTGCGTAGAAGCGGCCGCCGTGAAAGAGCAGCGGCGACGCGTCGGCACGGTGGCTGCAGCGCTCGACTTCACCGACAAAGATCACGTGATCGCCCTCCGCGTACTGGCTGCGGTTGAAGCACTCGAAGCTGGCCGCTGCGCCGTCCAGCAGGGGAGCGCCGCTCGCACCCGTGCCGAAGCTCACGCCGGTCCAACGGTCGGCGCCGCGCGTGGCAAACCGCTCGGCCAGTGCCTGCTGATCGGCCGCGAGCACGTTGATGGCGTAGTGCCGGCCGTTGGAGAAAACCGCCAGCGAACCCGCAGCCTGACCCAGGCTCCACAGCACCAGGGGAGGATTGAGCGACACCGAGTTGAACGAATTGGCCGTAAGGCCCACCAGCTCACCCGCATCGGTGCGAGCGGTCACGATGGTCACGCCCGTGGCGAACATGCCCAGCGAAGCACGGAACTCGTGCACCGAGAAATCGGGGGGTCTGGCTTGGTGTCCTGCGGATCGAGCGGGTGACATGGTTGGAATTTATATGAAAATTCATGAATAATGGCAAAACCGCCGGAAATTCCCACGACACAAGGAGACTGCATGCTGCAGGAGCGGACCGAACCCGCCTGGATCGACGCCTTCGAAACCGTGCTGCGCCGCTGTGCACTTCAGCCCGGCGACACCGTGGCCATTCTCGGTGAAACGCAGAGCCGGCCTGTGCTGCTGGAGCTGGCCCGGCTCGCCGCGAGCCGCCTGGGCGCGAACGCGTTCACGCTTGTGCTGCCTTCGATGTTCCGTGCGAGCGAGCCGGTCTCGCGGTCCACCGGTGCAAGCCCCGTCATCCAGCAACTCGCGCCCGTCATCTCCGCGCTGGCCGGCTCCACGCTGGTGGTCGACTGCACGGTTGAAGGGCTGATGCACGCACCTGAACTGCCTGCGATCCTCAAAGGGAACGGCAGCTCACAGCCGCGCATCGTGTATGTGAGCAACGAACACCCGGAGGCGCTGGCGCGGCTGCTGCCCGACGACGCCACCGAGGCGCGCGTGAAAGAGCATGTGAAACGCATGCGCAGTGCAACGGCCATGCGCGTCACCTCGGCGGCGGGGACCGATCTGTCGATTTCGCTCCAGGGTGCGGTGGTGGGCGGCAACTGGGGCAGCACCACCCGGCCCGGCACGCTCACCCACTGGCCGGGCGGCCTGGTGCTGGCCTTTCCAGCGGCGGGCAGCGTCAGCGGCACGCTGGTGCTGGCTGAGGGCGACGTCAACCTCACCTTCAAGCGTTACATCGAACGGGCGATCACGCTCACCATCGAAGACGACCACGTGACGCGCATCGATGGCCAGGGTGTGGACGCGGAACTGCTGCGCAGCCACTATGCGGCGTGGGAGGAAAAGGAAGCCTACGCGGTGAGCCATGTAGGGTATGGACTCAATGCCGCCGCACGCTGGGACAGCATGGCCCTGTACGACAAACGCGATTTCAATGGCACCGAGCTGCGCGCCTTCGCGGGCAACTTCCTCTACAGCACGGGCGCCAATGAAGTGGCGGGGCGGCATACGCGCGGCCACTTCGACTTTCCCTTGCGCCATTGCACAGTGACGCTCGACGGCCAGACCGCCATCCATGCTGGAAAGGTCGTCGAAGCATGAGCGCTGCGCCGGGCCGCCTCAGGCAAGCTCGCACCGCAGTGCGCAGCAGGAAGGTACCCCAATGACCACGCCCACTTTCACCATGCTCGGCAGTGGTCCCACCGTGCTCATGCTGCACGGCATCGGTGGTGGCCACCTGGCGTTCTCGCCCCAGGTGGAAACGCTGGCCAATGCCGGTTTTCGCGCCGTGGCCTGGGACATGCCCGGCTACGGCCACAGCGCGCCCATCGAGCCCTACACCTTCAAGGGTCTGGCGCAGAGTTGCGTGGACCTCATCGACGCGCTGCAATGCGAGCATGTGACCCTGCTCGGTCACAGCATGGGCGGCATGGTGGCGCAGGAGGTGGTGGCGCGCCGGCCCGACCTCGTCAACCGGCTGGTGCTTTGCGGCACCTCGGCCGCGTTCGGCAAGCGCACCGACGGCCGAAGCGCCGACGCCTGGGCGCGCGAGTTCGTGGCCCAGCGCACCGCGCCACTGGACGCCGGCAAGACCATGGCCGACGTGGCTCAGAAGCTGGTGCCCCAGATGGTGGGCCCCGGCGCACTGCCCGAGGGCCAGCGGCTGGCCGAGCACTGCATGTCCAGCGTGCCTGCGGCCACCTACCGCCGCGCTCTCGACTGCCTCGTCACCTTCGACCGCCAGCAGGAACTCGCCAGCATCCGTGTGCCCACGCTGCTCATCGGCGGCGAGTTCGACCGGGTCGCCTCGCCCGCCGTGCTGAAGCAGATGGCGCGGTCGATTCCGCAGTCGCGCTACGCCGAGATCGCCGGCATCGGTCACCTCATGAATCTGGAATCGCCCGATGAATTCGATGCCCTGCTCATCGACTTTCTGCGTGAGCCACTGCCCGTCCCCAGGCAGGGCACCCACTGAAAAGGAGACACGCCATGAACATGCCTTTGCCCCCCGCTGCCGCCACGGGTCTTGACTTCACGCCTGCTGTGGGCGACTTTCCGTTCACGCCGCTGCAGCGAGAGTTGCTGACCCGAGCCCACGCACTCGGCCGAGACCGGTTTGCCGCTCGCGCCGCGCAATGGGACCGCGAGGCCAGCTTTCCCTTCGAGAACTACAAGGACCTGCGCGAGGCCGGTTTCCTCAAACTGTGCGTGCCCACTTCGCACGGTGGCCTGGGCGCCGACTACGCCACCTACATGATGGTCGCGGCCGAAATCGGACGCTTCTGCGGCGCCACCGCGCTCACCTGGAACATGCACATCTGCAGCACGATGTGGACCGGCGTGCTGGCCGACGGCATTCCCATGACCGATGTCGAACGCGCGGAGCACGCGGCGCGCCGCGAACTGCACTTCCGCCGCATCGTCGACGACGGCGCGCTTTACGCCCAGCCCTTCAGCGAAGGCAGCGCCGCTGCCGCCGGCCGTGCGCCCTTCGGCACCACGGCGAAGAAGGTCGACGGTGGCTGGCTGGTCAACGGGCGCAAGATCTTCGCCAGCCTGTCTGGCGCCGCCGACTACTACGGCATTCTCTGCACCGAAGACAAGGGCGACGACCATCCCGATGCGCGCGACACGCTCTACATCAGCGTGCCCGCCACAGCCGCTGGCTTTTCCATCAGCGGCGAGTGGGACCCACTGGGCATGCGCGGCACGGTCAGCCGCAACCTTGCGTTCAAGGACGTGTTCGTGAGCGACGCGGAGCAGCTCATGCCACGCGGCATCTACTTCAAGGGTGCACAGACCTGGCCGGCCATGTTCTTCACGCTTTCGCCCACCTACCTGGGGTTGGCCAACGCCGCCTACGACTTCACCGTGAAGTACCTGCGGGGCGAGGTGCCAGGCGAGCCACCGGTGAAGCGCCGGCAGTACCCGACCAAACAGATCGCCGTGGCGCAAATGCGCATCCAGCTCGAGAACATGAAGAGCATCTTTGCGCGCGCCATCCAGGAAGCCCGGCCCAACCCGTCGAAGGACGAGAAGATGCGCCTCTACGCCGCGCACTACAGCGTGATGGAGGGCGCCAACGACATCGCACGCCTGGCCATCCGCACCTGCGGCGGCCAGAGCATGATGAAGCATCTGCCGCTGGAGCGGATGTACCGCGACAGCCGTTGCGGCGCGCTCATGCTGCCCTGGACCGCCGAGTTGATCCTGGACCGCATGGGTCGAGAGACCCTGTACGAGGCCGGCGAGCGCGATGAGTGACACCGCCCGCACAGCGCTGCTTGCGCTGTTGCTGTGCGCGGGCGCGGCGAACACGCATGCTGCACCGCGCGGCATGGGGCTGCCACCGCCGGCGGCAGAACCCTCTCCTTGCGATGCCTTCGTGGCGCGCCTACCGAATCTGCAACGCCCCTTGTGCGAAGCCGCCGGGCTCAAGCCCACTGCGGGTCGCTCTGTGCTGGGCCGCAAGCTGTACGCGCGCGATGTGGTCGGGCCCGATGCGCGCCTGCGCGTGCTGGTGGTGGGGGCCATGCACGGCGACGAGCTGTCGTCGGCCGCCGTGGCACTGCACTGGATCCAGCACGCCGTGCAGACGCCAGCGAACGCGCACTGGCGCTTCCTGCCCGCGCTCAATCCCGATGGCCTGCTGGCTCGGCCCGCGCAGCGCACCAACTCGCGCGGCGTCGATCTCAATCGCAACTTCCCCACGCCCAACTGGAAACGCGACGCGAAGGTGTACTGGGAGCAGCGCACCCGCAAGGACCCGCGCCGCTGGCCCGGGCCGAGCCCGTTGTCCGAACCCGAATCGCGATTTCTTCACGAGGAGATGGCGAGCTTTCAGCCGCACCTGATCGTCAGCATCCACGCGCCCTATGGCGTGCTCGACTTTGACGGTCCCGGTGTACCGCCCCCGCAGCTCGGCCGGCTTTACCTGG